>Ga0180437_10004463_pt1 | contig 19885 bp, 22 predicted proteins | sample SS_ome_4_FD_132410 | JGI IMG/M metagenome (GOLD analysis project Ga0180437, IMG submission 132410) | Hypersaline lake sediment archaeal communities from the Salton Sea, California, USA - SS_3_D_1 metaG | ecosystem: Environmental > Aquatic > Non-marine Saline and Alkaline > Hypersaline >... | reverse complement strand
CTCTTCGGGGAAGGTGCTCTGGGTCTCGAACATGAGCAGCCCGTTCTGGAAAAAGACCCGCTGCCCGTCCCGTCCCACCACCGCCAGCCGGCCGTAGAGGGTATCCTGTACCAGGAGGGCGTCCTCCCACTGCCAGGCCAGGGTCGCCCGGTGCAGCGTCCGGCCCAGGGGCCAGGCCAGGAGAGCCAGGAGCAAAGCCGCCAGTCCTGAGGCAAAACCCCATCTGCTCGGCGTGGACCACAGTCCACGCCAGAAGCCGCCGGACCGGAAGAATTCTCTCTTGCTCAGCTTGGACCACAGTCCACGCCAGAAGCCGCCGGACCGGAAGAATTCTCTTTTGCTCGGCGTGGACCACAGTCCACGCCAGAAGCCGCCGGACTGTGGTCTGGCGGGAGCGACCAATTTTCGGCGGGCCTGGCGCAACAGCCACCAGCCCACGGCCAGATTCACTGCCCCCAGGCCCAGGGCGATCTGAAAAGGATTCAGGAAGCGCACCAACAAAAAGCTGAAGAGAGCCCCGCCGAGGGCTGCCCCCCAGCCCTCGCAGACATAGGCCCGGCCCACGGTTCCCCCGCGTTCGGCCAGCAGGCGGCTGCCCAGGGTGAATTGCCAGCCCAGGAGCAGGCACAGAGGGGCCAGGATGAGGAAGACGGACCAGGCCATAGCGCCGAAACCGACCAAAGCGCCCGGAGTGATGTCCAGGAGGATGCGGATGGCCCGGGTGAGGGCTATCTGAACCGGGAGGAGGAGCGCTGCCAGCGCCAACCCCGTGGCAAAGGTCCTCGGCCCCAATGGGCGGCCTTCGGCCAGCCGTCCCAGCCCGGCCGAGCCAGCGGCTCCCCACAGCAACCAGGTGGCCAGGATGAGCCCAAAGACCAGCTCGTTGCCGTAGAAAGTGGCTACCAGCTCCCGCATGAGCACCACCTGGCCGACCATCGAAGTCAAGCCGATCACAGCCAGAGCTACACCCATCGTTTCTTTCCCTTCTACATCAATCAGCTTTCGGCCTCTGCCAGTCTCTCAAAAGCAACGCCACCACCACGGTCGCTCCGCCCAGGAAAACCAAACTCAGGCCACGGGAGATGTGGGCTGCGACCCTCAGCGGTGTGACCAGGGGATCGGGCGTCGGCGTGGCGGTAGGAGTTGGTGTGGGCGTCGCTGTTGGCGTCGCAGTGGGGCTCGCCGTGGCCGTAGGGGTGGGGGTAAGGGTTGCCGTGGCCGTCGGCGTGGGAGTCTTTGTGGCGGTGGCGGTAGGCGGCGGAGTACGGGTAGGCGTCGGAGTGGCAGTCCACGTCGGCGTCAGCGTGGCTGTCGGAGTGTAGGACAAGCTGGCAACTTGTGTGATGGTTACGGCCATGGTTGGCGTTGGCGGCGGGGTGAGCGTTGGTGTGACCAGCGCCAAGGCTCCCACTTGAGCCCGGAACTGAGCAGCCAGTTCCTTCGTCAAGTCCAGGTACAGATTCCCATAGCTCACGCCGGGCTCGATCTGCGAGCCCTCCACCCACTCGTTCCAGGAAGTGATCACTACCCAATCGGCACCGCTGTCCATAGCCGCCTGCCATGTGTCTCGATAGAACTGCCCACCCTCTCGTTCCCGCACAAAGGCATTGGCCCGCCCCGTCTTCAGGTCATCGTAGCCTGGCATGACCGTAGCCACCCAGAGCTTGTCGGTCCCGTGCTGGGCGTTGTAGCGGCGTATCCTGTAGCCCCAGTCGCTCAAGGTAGCGTGGACGTCCTCCGCCCAGGCGATGCTGTAAAGGTGATGGCCATCAAAGACCTGCTGATAGGCTACCTCCACCCCTTCAGCAATCCAGATGCTCTCGCGGTCGGGGTCAACCTGATCCCGAACGGCCTGCCAGGCCTCCAGAGGCGTCTGCCCTGGGTCCAGGGGAATGTCGTCCAGCCGCCAGAAGAAAATCACCGGCCGGCCCTCGACCCGGAGAAAGCTGGGATGTCCCGCGTGGACCTGCAGGACGTGGCGCAGGGCATCCACCACGTCTTGTTGGCTGTGGATGAAAGGGGAATCCGGCCCGAACTCGACGCTGACCCGGAAATCGGTGCCGTTGGCCACCTCCAGCGTGAGGGCCAGGTTGGTCTCGGTCTGGTTGCCCTCGACCTGGGGCCCATACCAAGCGACCACAAAGGCGTCCACGCCGGCTTCCTGGGCTTGGGCGATGTGTCGGACGACGGTCTCGCGGTCGCGCGAGTTGTAGGGGGTGACGGGAAAATCCGACACCTTTTCCGGCGTCCAGGTGTTCTCGTCAAACCAGTTGTAATAGAAAGCCAGCACCAGGGGCTTTTTGATGCCCTCATCGAGAAGGGCAGCCTCCGTGCCAGGGAGAAATAGCAGCAAAGCAACCGAGATGACAAGCCATTCGACTACGCTCATGGCAAGCCCTTCGACCCTTCGACTGGGTTTATCCTGAAAGTCGAAGGGCTCAGGGCAAGCTCTGCTCAGGACAGGCAATAGCCGCGATCGTTTAGACAGGTCTCCCCTCCCACTCATAGTCTGCTAGCTATTTTACCACAAGTACTCCCATTGTCAACGGTTATATCGTGACCATCCCAAGTTTGGCGCTTCTACTTGACAAAAACACGTCCAAGGTATATGCTATTGGTGATACTCACCTATTGGCAATTAGGGAGGGAATTCGCCATGTCTAAAATGCTGTCGCTCAAATTGCAGGACAAAGTATTCCATCTTCAGTGTTGAAAGTGGCGCACCCCGGTAAAGACCATGGCCATACCGGGCTGATCCGCAGCGGCGGTGACAGGCTTGTCGCCGATGGAACCGCCGGGCTGCACGATGGCCCTCACCCCGGCCGCCGCTGCCCTCTCTACCCCGTCGGGCTTGGGGAAGAAGGCAGTCGAATAGGACAGCGAATCAAGAGGATTGACCGAATCTTGACACCCAATCGGTGTAGTAGGGCGGCTTTTCACAGCCGCCAGCAACATCGTAAAAAGTTCGTGCCAAATATTTTGCCCCGTTAGCCGATGTGTTGTACAATGTAATGGGGAAAACCCTTGCGAAGGTTTGGCGGCAACTTCCCGAAAACGTCTTCACCCACTGAGAGCCGTTCTGTCGCCAACGCTTTTCGTAACCTTCGCAAGGATGGCGTAATGGGCACAATGGACAGACAGGAAGGTGCCGATACTGCAATCTCGATCGGAAGGCGACCTTAATCTGGAGGAGCTTCTGAGGCATCGGATCGGATCGTTTTATCGAAGTCACAGTCGCGCAGTGACACATAGTCAGGAGAGTGGGAGAGACAAGGAGCCAGGAGCGCCAAGTTAACTGCCTTCGTCCTTCAGCACCTGGCCCCGGTTTTGACGCCGTGCGACGCGGAAAGCGAGACATCAACGGAAGGAGATATTATGCCCAAGAAAAGCAAACGCGCCAAGAAGAAACGGAACCCGACCAGCAGGCAGGAGCAACCCCAGCCCAAGCCCCAGCAAAGATCAGCTTCGACCGCCTCCACCAGCCACTGGTGGTGGATTGGCGGCATCGCTGCGGTTCTCCTGGTGGCTGCGGTGGCCCTCGGGTGCGCAGTGGGGCCAGGCAAACCAGAGTCGCCTGTGCCCACATCAACAGAAAAGGAGTCTACTTCAATGCCAACCAATCCAGCCGACCGCAACAACATGTACAGCGCGATGCCGGAAATGCAGATTGACCCGGATAAGTCCTACATCGCCACCATTTCGACGGCCAAGGGCGACATTGTCGTCCAACTCGACGCCAGCGCCGCCCCGCTGACCGTCAACAATTTCGTCTTTCTGGCGGAGCAGGGCTTTTACGACGGTCTGACCTTTCACCGTGTAGAGCCAGGCTTTGTCATCCAGGGGGGCGACCCGACGGGCAGCGGGAGCGGTGGCCCCGGCTATACCGTACCGGCCGAGATCAAGTTGCCTCACGTCGAAGGAGCCATCGCTATGGCCCGCCTGGGAGACCAGGTGAACCCCACCCGCGCCTCCAGCGGCAGCCAGTTCTACATCACCCTGGCCCCGACGCATTTCCTGGATGAAGGGTATACCGCCTTTGGCCAAGTCATCGAAGGGATGGACGTCGTCCAATCCATTGCCGTCGGCGACGCAATCAAAAAAATCACCGTCGCCGAAGAATAGCAGGCGACGGTCGTAAGTGTCTAGCGAAGATTCGCCTCCAACCGACGAGATGGCAAGACTCACGGACGGAAAGAAACACGGACAAAAAAAGAAAAGTCTGTGTTTCCTTCTGTCCGTGGGGAAAACTCGTCATCTATAAAGAATTTTCTCCCTCAGGGGATCCAGCGACGTATAGAGGCACACTATGGCCACGCAACGTCCCTACAACACAACAGCCTACCGCTATCCGAACGAGCGGCTCATTCTGGCGCTCACGCTGTTCCTGGTATTCCTGGTCATTGCCCTGACCGCCACGGCGACCGTCTGCCTGAGCTTCGTGTTCGTCGTGGCCATGGTGGCGCTCTCCTACGCCATGACCCGCTCGCATCACAGGGCGCTGCTGGAGCAGGCCCGGAAGGTCACACCGCGGGACACTCCCGCCCTGGCGGCCCTGGTCACCGAAAGCGTCGCCCGGTTGCAGCCAGGCCCGCTGCAGGTCTTTCTCGCGCCCAGCGACGCGCTGAACGCCTACACCTTTGGCCTCTCCTCTCCCAAGGTCGTGGTACTCCACTCGGCCCTCTTGCAGGTTATGGATGCGGACGAACTGCGCTTTATCCTGGGCCACGAACTGGGCCACGTGCGCCTGGGGCACACTTGGCTCAACTCGCTGGTGGGCGGGATGGCTGGCATCCCCAGCCCGTTTGTGGCCTCGGCCATTTTGGCCATGGCCTTTCTGTGGTGGAACCGGGCCTGCGAGTACTCGGCCGACCGGGCCGGGTTGCTGGCCTGTGGGCAGCCCCCCAGGGCGATTTCGGCCTTGGTCAAACTGGCGGCTGGCGCAGGGGCTCGCACAAGGGCTGATCTGGAGCGGGCGCTGCGGCGCATCGAGGCTGAGGACGATCACGCGCTGGCCGACCTGGGCGAGGCGCTGTCCACCCACCCGATGACGGTCCGGCGCATTGAGCAAATGCGCCGCTACGCGACCTCGGCCCAGTACCGTCGTCTGCAGGCAAGGATGGGGTCGTAGCCATGTCCATTCTCACCGCCAGCGGCCTGGCCAAATCGTACGGAGCCCAGGACGTGTTCTGGGACGTATCGTTGCAGATCAGCCGGGGCGACAAGGTGGCCCTGATCGGCCCCAACGGGCACGGCAAGTCCACGCTGCTGCAGTTGCTGGCCGGGCTGGACACCCCCACTGCCGGCCGCGTCCACCGGGCGCGCGGGCTGCGCATCGGCTGGCTGCCCCAATATCCAGACCTGCCCGGCGAGCGTACCCTGTACGACGAGATGCTGGCCGTCTTTGCCGACCTTCAGGCCCAACAGGCCGGGTTGAGGGAGCTTGAACAGGCGATGGCCGACCCTGCCCGCCGCGAGGGGGCGCTGGCCCGCTACGGCCAGGCGCAGACGTGCTTCGAGATGGCCGGGGGCTACACTTATGAGAGCCGCATCCGTCGGGTGTTGGGCGGGCTCGGTTTCCGGGAGGAGGAGCACCAGCGCCCCATCTCCCACCTGAGCGGCGGACAAAAGACCCGCGCCCTCCTGGCCCGGCTGCTCCTGGAGGAACCCGATCTCTTCCTCCTCGACGAGCCGACCAACTATCTGGACCTGGCTGCCCTGGAGTGGCTGGAGGGCTACCTGATCGAGTGGCCAGGCAGCCTGGTGGTCGTGGCCCACGACCGCTACTTTCTGGACAGGGTGGTGAGCCAGGTGTGGGAACTGGCCTTTGGGCGGTTGGAGGAGTATCCCGGCAATTACAGCCACTACGTCGAGCTGCGGGCCGAGCGGATGGCCCGCCGCCTGGCCGAGTACCAGGCCCAACAAGAGCACATCCAGAAAACCGAAGAGTTCATCCGTCGCTACAAGGCAGGCCAGCGCTACAGAGAGGCCCGCGGCCGCCAGAAGCGCCTCGACCGGCTGGAGCGCCTGGAGCGGCCTCGCGAGCGCCGGACGATGAGGCTCTCGATGCAGGCCGCCTCTCGCAGCGGCGACCTGGTGCTGGCCACCAGCGAGTTGGAGGTCGGATATCGCGCCGACGACGGTGACCTCCGCCTCTGCTCCTGCCCCGACCTGGACCTGCGGCGGGGTGAGCGGGCGGCGCTCATCGGCCCCAACGGCTCCGGAAAGACGACCCTGGTCCGCACCGTCTTGGGGCAGCTTCCCCCGCTGGCGGGTGAGGTGCGGCTGGGGGCCAGCCTGCGCGTCGGCTACCTGGCGCAGGCTGTGGGCGACGATGGTCTGGACCCGGAGCGGACCGTCCTGGACGAGATCCTGGACGTGGAGAACCTCCCCCTGGAAAAGGCTCGTGGCTTTCTGGGTCGTTTCCTCTTCAGCGGCGATGAAGTGTTCAAGCGCATCGGTGATCTCTCTGGTGGAGAGCGGATGCGAGTGGCCCTGGCCAGGCTCACCCTGACCAGGCCCAACTTCTTGGTGCTGGACGAGCCGACCACCCACCTGGACATCGCCTCGCAGGAAGTGCTCCAGGGGGTGCTCTCCGAGTTCGACGGCACCATCCTGTTCGTCTCCCATGATCGGTATCTGATCGAGGCCCTGGCGACCCAGGTGTGGGCCATTGAGGGGGAGTCCCTGCACGTGCACCGGGGCAAGTATTCGGAATACATTGTTGAGAGGGCTGGGCGAGAGGAGCTGGAAGAGAGGGAAAGATCGAGGGAGAGGGAGGAGAAGAAGCGAGATGAGGAGCGGTCAGAGAAGCGGGAGCGAGAGCGGCGGGCCCGGCGACTGGCCGAGTTGGAGGATGCCATCGCCGGGCTGGAGAATCGGCTGGCTGCTCTGGCAGGCGATCTGACAGCGGCCAGCGCCGCCCAAGACGTGGCCCGCCTGACCGAGTTGGGCAACGAGTACGCCCAGGTGGAAGGGGAACTGCGCCGCCTGGTAGCCGAATGGGAGGCTCTGGGAGCGGGGTAGAATCATTTCATTTTGATGGAAGGAGTCAAATCATGGAGTTTTCAGAACTGGTCAAAAATCGGTACAGCGTCCGGGCCTACAAGCCTGACCCGGTGGAGGAGGACAAGCTGCAACAAGTACTTGAAGCGGCGCGCCTGGCGCCAACTGCGGCCAACCGGCAGCCCTTTCAGTTCATTGTGATCCACACGGCGGGGCGAGAAGCCGAGTTAAGGCGCATCTACAGCAGGGATTGGTTCGTGCAAGCGCCGTTGGTGATCTGCGCCTGCGGGACTCCGGCCCAGGGCTGGATCCGAAAAGACGGCAAGAACTATAACGATGTGGACGTGGCCATCGCCATGGACCACCTGATTCTGGCTGCTACGGACCTCGGGCTGGGCACCTGCTGGATTGCCGCCTTTGACCCAACGGCGGCGCGCGAGGTGCTCCATCTGCCCGACGGCGTGGAACCCATCGCCTTCACGCCCTTGGGGTATCCGGCGGACCAACTCGGGCCGAAAAAGCGCCAAGCGTTATCCGAACTGGTGCGGTACGAACGCTGGTGAGACTTTGAACGGCAACCCGAATGAGAAGGAGTGACCCAAATGCTCATTGTCCACGTGCATGTGCACGTCAAACCCGAATTTGTCAAAGCCTTTCGCCAGGCGACGCTGGAGAACGCCCGGAGCAGCGTGCAAGAACCTGGGGTGGCGCGCTTTGACATAATCCAGCAACTGGATGACCCAACCCGCTTTGTGCTGGTCGAGGTCTACCGGACGCCAGAGGATCCAGCCAGGCACAAAGAGACAGCCCACTATCAGACCTGGCGCGACGTGGTGGCCGAGATGATGGCCGAGCCGCGCAGCAGTGTTCAGTACGCCAACCTCTTTCCTGATGATGAAGGTTGGGGATAGACCGTATGGGGATTGTGAGGTTGCTGGATGAAACGTAAGTCTTGGTTCAACCTAGTATGGCCCTCTACGCGGGCCTTTGCGCGCGAGGCACGACGCACGCCAGGCTACTCCCTCTTGGACTGGTTGCACGGGTACGTCTATGCACGCTGGCCCTATCTATACATTGGCATCGGGACCGGAGAGCATCCGTTAGCCCGTGTCTTTGGGTCACCTGTACGATGGCTGGCCCGATTGTTTCCGGCCAGGTCGGCCGGCGATACCGACCGCGTCACCTTTGCCGACACCTACCATGGCAAGGTGGTGCCACTGGAGGCGGCCAAGCAACTGGTCACCGTCGAGGAAGGGGTCAGCCTGACCAACCTGGAACAGGTGATCCCCTATGCCCAGGCTCGTGACATCGTGCTCCAGAATCCTGACCACATCGTGGTCCTGGAGTGCCCCTGCCGCGCCTCGCGCCCCAACCCCTGCCTGCCTCTGGACGTCTGCCTCATTGTCGGAGAGCCTTTCGCCAGTTTCGTCGTCGAGCACCACCCGCGCCGTTCCCGCTGGATCACGCCGGAAGAGGCGGTGGAAATCCTGTGCGCCGAGCACGAGCGAGGCCACGTGCACCATGCTTTCTTCAAGGACGCCATGCTGGGCCGCTTTTACGCCATCTGCAACTGCTGCGCCTGTTGCTGCGGAGCGATGCAGGCCTGGTTTCACGGCACCCCGATGCTGGCTTCCTCCGGCTACGTCAGCCGTGTGGCTGCCGACCTGTGCATTGGCTGCGGCACCTGTGCCGACTTTTGCCAGTTCGGTGCGCTCTCGGTAAACGATGGCCTGGCGGCTGTGGACACTGCCGCCTGCATGGGGTGCGGCGTGTGCGTCTCCCAATGCGCAGAGGGGGCAATCTCCCTCGTGCGCGACCCGGCCAAGGGCGAACCGCTGGAGATCCGCGACCTCATCGCCAGCGCAGGCAGCGCCGCCCGAGTCTGGAGGTGACGATGGTGCCGCTGAACCCGCTGCTCTCCGCCTCCACGCTGCTTCAGGCCAAGTTGCGCGGCCCGACGGCGCGGGTGCCGCCGCTTCTGGGCTGAATGGGGTTGTGATGATGGGAGGACTCGAGTGTTAGACGTGCTTCTGGTCGGCGCTGAAGAACTGGAGAACCTGGGCACCCGCTACCTGGCGGCTGTACTGCGTCAGCACGGCTACTCGGTGGAGCTGGCCCCATTTAGCACGGCCGACGACATGGAGGCCGTCGTGCGGCAAGCGCAACGGACCCGGCCAAGGATGGTGGGACTCTCGATCATTTTCCAGTACCGCGCGCCCGAGTTCCTGGCGCTGGCCACCAAGCTGCGTCGCGTTCTGCCCGAAACGCATATCACTGCCGGCGGGCACTTCCCCACCTTTGCCGCCCCTGATCTCTTGCGCGATCACCCTGCCCTCGACTCTGTGGTACGCGGTGAAGGTGAGTTGACCCTGTTGGAACTCACGCAAAAGCTAGATTCACCGGAGGCCTGGTCCACGATCCTGGGCCTTTCCTTTCGCCATGACGGACGAGTCGTGGAGAACCCGCCGCGGCCCCTCATCGCCGACCTGGACAGCTTGCCCTTCCCCGCCCGCGACACGCCACCGCAGCATCACCTGGGCATCGGCTTCTCGCCCATCGTGGGCAGCCGGGGCTGTTACCGTAATTGCGCCTTTTGCAGCATCCGTTCCTTCTACGGGGCCAGCCGGGGGAAGATCCAACGCTTTCGCGGCGTGCCCAACCTGGTAGACGAAATGGAGATGCTGTACCACACTTTTGGGGTGCGCTTTTTCATCTTTAACGACGATGAATGGTTCCCGGCAGGGAAGGCCCGCCTGGCGCGCGTGGCCGCTCTGGACGGTGAGCTGAAGCGGCGGGGGCTGGATGTGATCATGAGTATCAAGTGCCGTGCCGACGACGTGGCGGAGGACCTGTTCCGCCGGCTGCTGGACATGGGGGTTGTGCGCGCCTACGTGGGCGTGGAATCAGGGTCTGACCACAGCCTGCGCACTTTGAACAAAAAGACGACCGCAGCCCAAAACCGTCAGGCGCTGGAGGTGCTACACAAAGTGGGGATGCTGGCCGACTTTGGGCTGATCTTCTTTGACCCCGAGAGCACCGCCGAGGACATCCGCGCCAACCTCGACTTTTTCCACGATATGGCCGGAGAGGGCCAGGCTCCCCTGAGCTTTGGGCGGATGGAAGTCTACGCCGGGACGCCAATCCTGGACCGCTTGCAGAAGGAGGGCCGGCTCACCGGCAACTACCTGGCCTGGAATTACACCATCCCCGACCCGCGCGTCGAGATGCTGTTCCGGTTGATGATTGCCACCATGCGCCACCGCCACTATGCCAACGACGGGCTGGCCAAGCAATGTTCCATCGCCTGTTACGAACTGACGATGTACAAGTACCTGCTCAGGGAGCAGGCCGACCCGGCCCTGAGCGAGCAGTTGCGCCAGATTGTGGCCCATGTGAACAACCATTCGCTGGCCATGCTGGAAGAGATGTTTGACTTTACGCTGCACGAGAATATCTACGACGCCAACCTGGTCAACGATCAGGCAGCAGCCTGGGCCAGCCGCATCAATTTATTTGATCTACAGATGCAGGCCGAGCTTATGGAGTGGAAGGCGCAGTTGGCGCGCAGTGTAGAAGGGCCCAGAGACTGAGAACAGGGATCTGAACTACTCCTTGACGTCACAGGTTCTTTGCCTGTCATGCTGAGCGAAAGCGAAGCATCCCGTTCTTGGGCTTGTGGAACGAGATTCCCTTCGACTGTGCTCAGGGCAGGCTTCGCTCGCTCCGCTCGCTCAGAATGACACCCTTGTCATTTTGCGGCAAAGCTCTACTGGACGGTTATGAACTATGCCCTGGAGGAGGTGAACATGGCACCGTGGAACAAGTTACCCAAGGACTTGCAAAAGGCCATCCTGGCGATGATTATCTTGTACGGCGGCGCGAGCGTCTCCTGTCGTCTTGGGCCGGTGATTTGCGATCCGCCACCGCCACCCAGCGTGACACCTATGATCTTTGATCCGCCGCCGCCACCTATGACACCCACGCCGACGGCCAAGCCAACCGTAACACCCATGATCTGCGATCCGGCACCCCCACCGTCCATCACGCCCATGATCTGCGATCCAGCGCCGCCACCACCATCAGGGGGCGGGTCCAGACTCGAGTTGGAAGACCGCCTGCCCCTGGCCGAGATCCGGACGGTGGGCATCGTCTGGGGGGACGGCCTGACCTTTGGCGCTGAAACCCCCTGGCCTGGCGCCCGCTACCGCTGGAGTGTGTCAGGCGGGACGCTGGCCGGGTCGGGCGAGGGCGTGATCTGGCAGCCGCCCGCCGAACCGGGCCGCTACTTGCTGCAAGTGGTTGCCGATTGGGGGCAGGCCGGCCTGGCCGTGGACGCTCTGGTGCTGGCCGTCGAGGAAGACGGGAGCGTGATCATCTGCTGAGGGAACTCTGATGCTTGAACCCCCGTCGGCAGCCGCTTCATCGCGCATAGACGTTCTCCTGCTCGAAGACCTAAGCCAACAGCGTCTACCGGCCCGTACGCTGGCGGCTGTGCTGCAACAGGCTGGCCTGCGCACCCGGCCGGCCCCCTTTGGGTCGGGCCAGGATGCGGACGCAGTCATCCTCATGGCGAAGCGGGAGCGACCCCGCCTGGTCATCTCGTCTATTCTCTTTGCCCACCGGATGCCCGAGCACCTGGCCCTGATCACAGCCCTGCGCAGAGCTGGCCTGGACGCCCACTTCACGATGGTCGGCCCGCTGCCCAGCTTTGCCTTCACCGAACTGCTGGCAGCCTGCCCGGCCCTGGATTCGGTGCTGTGCGGTGAGGCCGAAGGGAGTGTCGTGCAACTGGCCACCAGCCTGGGCGATCCAGTGCGCTGGCAAGCCGTGCCCGGCCTGGCCTACCGCTCTCCCGCTGTGACCGTTCATATGGACGTTCGAGATGAGCTCGAGACCGCCTCAGGATCTGTCATTACGAGCCGAAGCCCTGAGCACAGCGAAGGGGCAGCGAAGCAATCCCCAAGGTACAATGGCCATCACCAGCGGAGATTGCTTCGTCGCTGCGCTCCTCGCAATGACATCCCTGAACGCTTACCTCTCGCTTTGTGCGTCAACCCCCTTCCGAAACCTCTGGCGAGCCTTGACGACCTGCCCTTCCCCATACATGATGACGGCCTACCGGCCCGTCTGGGCTATGGGTTTGCCACTGTGGAAGGAAGCCGGGGCTGTTATCACACCTGCACCTTTTGTCTGCCCTGTGCGTCCTACCGGGCGGCCGGAGCGCCCCACTACAGGCTGCGCAGCATTGCCCATCTCGTGGACGAGATGGAGGCGCTGTACCGCCGGGGAACGCGGCTGTTCCTGTTTGACGACGAGCAGTTCCTGCCGCCAGGCCATACGCGGGAGGAACGGGTGGCGGCGCTGCGCCACGAGCTCGAGCGACGCCGACTGCGGATTGCCTTCACCATCAAATGCCGGGCCGACGACGTGGACGCGGCTCTCTTCCGCCAGTTGAAGGAGATGGGCCTCCTACGGGTGTACATCGGCGTCGAATCCGGTTGCCAGGCCTCGCTCGACCTGCTGGGCAAGGGCGTTACGGTGCAACGCAACGCCGAGGCCCTGGCCGTGTTGGACAGGTTGGGCATTGTGGCCGACTTTCGCAGCCTGTTGTTTCATCCCTGGAGCACACTGGAGACAGTCCAGGCCGACATTGGCTTTCTGCACAGCATAGTTCCGTATGTAGCCACCTGTTTCAGCTTCCATGAGGTAGAGGTCTACCCTGGCACCCCGCTCGCCGCTCGGCTGCGGGCTGAAGGGAGAGGCGAGGGCGATCCATGGCCGCTGCCTTACACTCTCGCCGACCCACGAGCCGAACTCTTGCGCCGCTTGGGTCGCTTTGTCTTCAGCCCCTCGGTCGCCCACGCAGACATCCAGGGCCTGCTGACCCAGGCCTGGTACGATCTGTTGTTGCAGCGTCGCTTTCAGCCAACCCGCTTCGAGCCGACTAGGGCGCGCAAGCTGAAGGCCATTGCTGCCAGCGTGAACGCGCAGTCGCTCCTTATATGGCAGGAGATGCTGGCCTTTGCCGGCGAAGGCGACATCTACGACGCCGACCAGGTCAACGAGTGCGCTAGCGTCTGGACTGGTCGCATCCATTCTCTCTGCGTGCAGGCGAAGGGCGGATTGGCAGAACTGATGGATAGCAGAACGGTTCGGCTGGGCTCACCGGAGCCTTTTTCTGCGGCAAGCGAACGCGAAACGAGTCCTGCCCTGAGCAAAGTCGAAGGAGTAGCCGAAGGGTTCGCTACTCCGGAAGAAAATTCCCACGACCGAAGGTGATGAGATGCGCACCAAGACGCTGTGGATCAAGGACGACTATCTGCGGCTCATTCTGGCGGGACTGAAGACCGTTGAGGTCCGCGTAGGGTATAGCAACATCCGACGGCTGCAAGTGGGAGACCGTTTGTTGCTCAATGATCAACACCCCGTTGTCATCCGGCGCATAGGGCGCTATGCCAGCTTTCAAGAACTGCTGGCCCACGAGGATGCAGCTTCCATCGCGCCCGATGTGCCTCCCGGACAACTCCTTGAAGGGTTGCGGGCCATCTACCCGCCGGAGAAAGAGGCGTTGGGCGTCGTGGCGTTGGAAATTGAGCTGGAATGAAAGATCTCGATTTCTTTCTTGACAGGAAACCAATAGTGTGATAGAATAATTCCGACCATTTTACTAGGAATTCTGAGGATATCCTGGCCCCAGGGTGCGGTGAAGGAAACATGAAACTTTCGACCAGAGAGCAATACGGCGTGCGGGCCATGGTGGAACTGGCCCGCTCCTACGGTCAGGGGCCCCTTCCACTGACTGAGGTCTCCCGCTTGCAAAATATCTCCCTCGCCTACCTGGAGCAAATTGTGGCTCCGTTGCGTGAGGCTGGATTGGTGGTCAGTACCCGGGGAGCGCACGGTGGCTACCACCTGGCCCGCGAACCTCAGGCCATCACGGTAGGAGACATCCTGCGTGTCCTGGAAGGCCCGATTGCCCCGGTACAGTGCGTCTCCGAAATTCGCCAGGGGGGGCGTTGCGAGCGAGAGGAAGTGTGTCTCACCCGCCCCGTATGGGAAAAAGTACGCGATAGTATCGTCACCGCTTTGGACTCGACGACGTTGGCTGATTTAATAGAGCAACCTCCTGAATAGGAGTGGAGATTGGGATGATCAATTTTGAAAACGTGATGCAACGAATGCGTGAATCTGGTGACCCCTTATGCGAGAAATGTCCCTGGAAAGAGGCCCCACCCACGGAGAAAGCCAGCCTCCTCACCCTGATACGGGAGGACATCCAGACCGTCTTTGCCAAGGACCCTGCTGCCCGCAGTCTGCCGGAAGTGCTGCTCTGTTATCCGGGTCTCCATGCTGTCTGGTTCCACCGTCTCGCCCACTTTCTCTGGGGGCGAGGCTGGCTGCTCCTGGCCCGTTTCGTCTCCCACGTCAGCCGTTTCCTGACGGGCATCGAGATCCATCCGGGGGCCTGTATCGGACGGCGCTTTTTCATTGACCACGGCATGGGGGTGGTCATTGGCGAGACGACAGAGATCGGTGACGACGTGCTGATGTACAAAGGGGTGGTGCTGGGTGGCGTCTCCCTGGAGAAGAAGAAACGGCATCCTACTATCGGCCACGGCGTGGTGATCGGTAGCGATGCCATCGTGTTAGGCCCCATCGAGGTGGGTGAGGGGGCCAAGATCGGCTCTGGCTCGGTAGTGATCAAGGCGGTGCCGGCCGGAGCGACAGTGGTCGGCGTGCCAGGCCGGGTGATCAGCATCAACGGCGAGCGCTGCACGCGAATGTTCGATCTCCATCACGAGCGCTTGCCAGACCCCGTGGCGGAGGCTTTGAACCAGCTCTGCGACCGGATAGAGGAGCTGGAAACCCGCTTGCAGCGGGTGGAAGGCGACGGGCACTTGGGCGTGGAATCCCTGGAGCGCACGGTGGTAGAGAGCTGAGAGCTATGAGCAAAGAACCAGTCGCTGAGAGGGCGGACACCGTCCTGGAGCTGATCGGCCGTACTCCGGTGGTGCGGTTGCAGCGGATGCCCGCGCCAGGGTCGGCCACCGTCTGGGCCAAGTTGGAACGGGCCAACCCCGGCGGCAGCGTCAAAGACCGCATCGGCCTGGCCATGATCGAAGCTGCGGAGCGAGATGGCCTCTTGAGACCTGGCGGGGTGATCGTCGAGCCTACCAGCGGCAACACCGGCATCGGGTTGGCCATGGTGGCCGCGGTGAAGGGCTATCGCTTGATCCTGACTATGCCCGACAGCCTGAGCGTGGAACGGCGCACCCTGCTGGCGGCCTACGGCGCAGAGCTCGTCCTCACACCTGGCGCTGCGGGAATCAAGGGAGCAATAGCCAGAGCCGAGGAACTGGTGCGGGAGAACCCCGGCTCCTTTATGCCGCAGCAGTTCAAAAACCCGGCCAACCCCGAAGTGCATCGCCGTACAACAGCCGTCGAAATCCTGCAACAAGTGGACGGCCCCATCCATGCTTTCGTAGCCGGAGTGGGCACCGGCGGGACGCTGACCGGCGTGGGAGAGGTGCTCAAAGAGCGATACCCTGCCGTTCAAATCGTGGCTGTCGAACCGGCCAACTCGCCCGTCCTCTCCGGCGGACAGCCGGGCCCGCACAAGATCCAGGGCATCGGCGCCGGCTTTGTGCCCGACGTCTTGAATAGGGACGTAGTGGACGAGGTCATCACTGTAACTAACGAGGAAGCAATGGAGACGGCGCGACGGCTGGCTCGTGAGGAGGGCCTCCTGGTGGGCATTTCCTCCGGAGCGGCGGCTTTCGCTGCCCTCCGCGTGGCCGAACGCCTGGGCGATGGCCAAACCGTGGTCGTCATCCTGCCCGATACAGGTGAACGCTACCTGAGCACTGAGCTTTTCAGTGGTCTGTGAGCAGGGGAAAGGAGATAGAAAATTGTCCAACCAGTTGAGCGTACATAAAGTACAAGCACGTGGAATTTATAGAGAGGGTCAAGTACATCTGCTTGAGCCTGTAGACATTCCCGGGCCATGCCCGGTGAGTGTCATTTTCGAGACCGAGTTGGCGGATATGGAGCGGGAAGTTTCGCAAATAGCCGCAGCGTTGGAGGGAATTGTGGGGCTGCTTGAGGATCTGACATCTGAGCAGCAACAACTGTTTGACGAGGCCGTACAGCGCCGGGGACCATTCTTCGGAGAGAGACTGGTCGAGCCATGAAAGTGCGAATGATAGATACCGATACGCTTTCGTTTATTTTGCGTGGCCAGGAACCGGTCCTCACACGGTCGAGGGCTTATGTTCGGGACTATGGCAAATTGGCGGTCAGCGTGCTCACCTGCTACGAGGTCTTGCGGGGCCTGATACACGCTGGAGCCACGACCAAATTGACGGCTTTTGAGACATTCTTACGGGCCAATCATGTCCTCACCCTGGATTTGGCCGTTTGTCGCAGAGCGGCAGAAATTCACGCCACCTTACGCCAAAAAGGGAAGTTGCTGGAGGACGCAGACTTGCTCATCGCCAGCACAGCGATAGTCAATGGTTGCGTTCTGGTGACTCACAATGTGGCTCACTATGAGCGTGTTCCTGGAATAGAATTAGAAGATTGGATGACAAGGAATTGATCCATGGAAAAACGCACAAGAACCATATACTTGGATCACGCCGCCACCACTGCTGTTGACTCCAGGGTGGTGGAGGCCATGATACCCTATTTTACCGAGCACTATGGCAACGCCTCCAGCATCTATAGCCTGGGGCGCGAGACCCACAAGGCGATGGATCAAGCCCGTCGCACGGTGGCCGACATCCTGGGCTGCAAACCCGAGGAGGTCATCTTTACCAGTTGTGGCTCCGAAAGCGACAACCTGGCTCTCCGAGGAGTCAGCCTGGCCCAACGGGAGGCCGGCAAGGGCGGTCACATCATCACCAGCCCCATCGAGCACCACGCCATCGGCCACACCTGCGAGCAACTGCAGAAGCACTTTGGCTTCGAGGTGACCTATGTGCCGGTGGATCAGCACGGCGTGGTGGACCCCGACGAGGTAGGCCGGGCCATCCGTGACGACACCGTGCTCATCAGCATCATGTATGCCAACAACGAGGTGGGCACCATCGAGCCCATCGCCGAGATTGGGCAGATCGCCAGGGAGAAGGGCATTCCCTTCCATACGGACGCTGTGCAGGCGGGCGGCACTCTTGATCTCGACGTGGACAAACTGAACGTTGATCTCCTCTCCCTCTCGGCCCACAAGTTCTACGGCCCCAAGGGTGTGGGGGTGCTGTACGTGCGCAGCGGTACGCCGCTCTTGCCCACGCAGACCGGAGGCGGCCACGAGCGCAGCCGGCGGGCTGGCACCGAGAACGTGGCCTACATCGTCGGCCTGGCCACGGCCCTGCGACTGGCCTACGATCATGTAGAAAGCAACAATCAGCGCATTGCCGCTTTGCGCGACCGACTCGTTGACGAGATCACAGCCGAGATACCCGACGTACAACTGACCGGGCATCCCACCCACCGTTTGCCCAACAACGCCAGTTTCGTCTTTGAGTACATAGAGGGCGAGGCCATCCTCCTCAACCTAGACCTGGTTGGCATCTGCGCCTCCAGCGGTTCGGCCTGCACCACCGGCGAGTCGGAGCCTTCCTTCGTGCTGACGGCTATGGGCATCCCGCCGGAGATCGCCCACGGCAGCCTGCGTCTGACCCTGGGACGGGAGAACACCGAGGCCGACGTGGACTATGTGATGGGCGTCCTACCGGGCATCGTGGAGAAGCTGCGGATGATGAGCCCGCTGTACGCGGCCCAGTAGAACCCGGAGGTTACATGCCTCTTTCTGATTTAGATCATACCAACAAGCGCGTGCTCATGTTCGGGGGGAAAGGGGGTGTGGGCAAGACGACCTGTTCGGCCACCACAGCCCTCCACTATGCCTCCATGGGCAGGAAAACCCTGATCATCTCCAGCGACCTCACTCCTTCCCTCTCCGATATATTTGAGATGGAGGTAGGGCCTACAGAGAAGCTGGTGAGGGGCATAGAGAACCTTTATGCCCTGGAAATCAGCCCCGACGAAGTGATGAAAAGGTGGAAGGAAAAGTTTGGCCCGGAGATATACGAAGCGGCTTCCACCTTGATTGATATGGAAGATGAAGGGGGTAGAGAGGCTGAAAGAGTTGGAGAAGGTGCTGTTCCGGTAGAGTTCAGTCACCCTGGCGAAGGTTGCGAATAGTTCTAAAACCTTTGCCAGGGTTTCCATTCAAACAGGCGAGGCAAGGAGATGGAATATTCAGAACTGGTCATCGAACACTTTCAGAACCCCCGCAACGTGGGGGTCATTGAGGACGCCGACGGGGTAGGCAAGGTGGGCAGCCCCGTCTGCGGCGACCTGATGGAAATCTACATCAGGGTTGAAAACAGCCACATCACAGACATCAAGTTTCGTACCTTTGGCTGCGGGGCAGCTATCGCTTCTGGCTCCATGGCCAGTGAGATCATCAAGGGCAAGACCTTGGCCGAAGCTGAGGCCCTCACTGACGAAGACGTAGCCAAAGCCTTGGGTGGCCTGCCAGAGAAGAAAATGCACTGCTCTAACCTGGCTGCCAGCACCTTGCACAAGGCTATCGAAGATTATCACAACAAGCGTAATGAGAGCAAGGGATAAAGGGCGGGTCGTAGTGGCCATGAGCGGCGGGGTAGACAGTTCTACAGCGGCTGCCTTGCTGGTCGAGGAGGGCTACGAGGTTATTGGTGTTATGATGCGCCTCTGGGCAGAAGAGGACCAAGAGGGCGCAGCCGCCAATCGCTGTTGTTCCCCAGAGGCAGTGGAGGACGCGCGCCACGTCTGCCAGATCCTGGACATACCTTTCTATCTCATTAACTATGAGAAGGATTTCAAACACTACGTCGTTGATTACTTTATCAGTGAGTACGGCAGCGGCCGCACCCCTAATCCCTGCTTGGCCTGCAACCGTCACGTCAAGTTTGACCTTTTGCTCCGCCGCGCCCTGTCGCTGGACGCCCAGTACCTGGCCACCGGCCACTACGCTCGCGTCAGGCAGGCCGACGGCCGCTACCAATTGCTGAAAGGCGTTGATAGCCAGAAAGACCAGTCGTATGCCTTGTACATGCTGGGCCAGGAGGAATTGGCTCACCTTCTCTTCCCGCTAGGTGACCACACCAAGGACGGGGTGCGGGCCATGGCCCTTGAGAGGGGGCTGCCGATAGCGGAAAAGGCCGAAAGCCAGGAACTCTGCTTTGTCCATGACGATTACCGCCGCTTCCTGCGCACCCACGCACCGGAAGCCATCAAGCCAGGCCCCATCGTGGACACGGCTGGACGGATCATCGGCCAGCACAAGGGACTGCCTTTCTACACCATTGGCCAGAGGGAGGGAATGGGCATAGCCGCCCCAGAGGCCCTTTACGTTTTGGAGATGGACGCCGCGCGCAACACTATCGTTGCCGGCACCAAGGCAGAACTGGGGCGACGGGAGTTGATCGCTCAACAGGTCAGTTTCGTCTCAGGAAGAATGCCGGCAAGCTCGGTGAAGGTCACCGCCAAAATTCGCTACAAAGCCGTGGAGGCAAAAGCCACCCTCACCCCCCTTGATCAAAACACAGTCGCTCTGACCTTTGTCGAGCCCCAGCGAGATATCACGCCAGGCCAAGGGGTAGTCTTTTACCAGGGTGAGGTCGTCCTCGGCGGAGGCATCATCGCCCAGGTCCCCCCTTTGTCCACAAAAATCCGGAGGGCGTAAAATTGTCACTTTCATCCCCCGCCCTGGTTCTATCCATTGTTATAGCCAGCGTCTATGGAGCTTTGTTCCACGTGTGGAAAGGCAAGACTGTTCAAGACCTTCTCATTTACCTGGCAGCAGGGCTGGTCGGCTTTGGGCTGGGCCAACTGG
>Ga0180437_10004461_pt1 | contig 19894 bp, 10 predicted proteins | sample SS_ome_4_FD_132410 | JGI IMG/M metagenome (GOLD analysis project Ga0180437, IMG submission 132410) | Hypersaline lake sediment archaeal communities from the Salton Sea, California, USA - SS_3_D_1 metaG | ecosystem: Environmental > Aquatic > Non-marine Saline and Alkaline > Hypersaline >... | reverse complement strand
CGTTAGCCAGAGGCTCCTGATGCTGAGGGACTGGATGACCAACATGAGTGAGGAGCCAGGGGTGCCGGGAGTACACAGGGCTACCTTCCATGAGCACTCAGGTATTCATGCTGGGGCATTACATCTGAGGACATCCATCTTCGGTGAGTCTCCCCTTGCAGTAGAGGCAACCCCCCAGGCATCTCTCCAGCAATTCTGGAACGTCTATGAGCTGAAGGGAGGAGTTAAGGGGACATTCCCCATTAGATGGGGCACCAGTACATTAGTCAGTCCACTAGCGCAGAAGAACTATACCTATGCCAGGACCTTTGTGGGAGGTTCCCTATATCCCCTGTCAGAGTCCACCACCTATGCCAGGGCAGACTACTTCTGGAGACTGATGGGAATGAAGGCCAGGGAGACCGGGGAAGAGACAGTTATAAGGATACCCATCAGGGCGGGGAAGTTTCAGGTTGCCTCCTCCCAGCCTGGGCTGAAGAAGATAGCAGGTCAGATAGAGCAAATAATAAGGGATAATGGGGGGGTCATCAGTCAGTGGGAAATTGATGGTGTAATTGATAGCTCCACTACCTACATACCAAAGGCCAGCATGATAACCCAGGAAGGGGGAGGCAGGGGGATAGCATCTGGCGAATTCAACAGGATAGTCACTGGTGGTTCATTTGAGACTACAGGGGAAGGTAAGCAGCTGATACTGAGGCTGGCCAGGACAGACTATGCCACTATGAGACTAAGGACTCCAGGCACTAACGTCAGGGGCGTAGTCCAACCAATGAGGATTGATATAAGGGAAGGCACCATGAGGCCTGGCCCTCCAGTAGACTTAGTTACCAGTGGGTCAATAGCTAAGAGAATGAGTATTAATACTATCCATACATTATTGATAGCGGACGCAGTTAAGAATACCCAGTGGACCAATGATAGGCTGAAGAGGATAGTAACTAGTGCTACTTCCTCTTCGTACCAGAAGAGGCAAGCACAACTAATGATAACATCCAATGTCTACAGGCTAAGGAAGGTAGCTAACCTCCTTGGGGCATAGTATAATATTACCACCAATTCTATAGACCTCCCTTCGGCCATAGCCAGCCCCTATAAGACCCTTTCAGTGCAGCAGGTAGGGGAGATACTGACTACCCTCCATAAGGTATATGACCCTAAGTCACCGGAGTTCCACCAGATAAAGGCCCAGTGGGACAGGTTTGGCCCAGGTATGTTTGAGCAACTAGGCCTTCCAAGGGATGCAGCTGCCTTATATGCCCCCAAGGCCAGAGGCCCGGCATTCCTATCACTGTGGGACAGGGGACCGGAGGGTCCAGTCCTCGGCTTCACCCTGGGGGATGAGGTTGGCATCATGAGGCAGACCCATGAGGAGATGCTGAAGATAGTAGGCATGCAGGTTGGGGCGGATGCCGGTTTTCCAGTAAGGCTGACTGAGCTGCAATACCTGTCAGATAGAGTCATGGGACTCCCCTCCAGTGCCAGGGAGGAGATGCTCAGGCATGTGGAGAGATATACTGCCTACGTAGCTAAGCAGATGAATGCGGAGGAAATATCCTCAGAGTATAAGAACCTCCTCTACCAGGCCCTCTTCCAGGATAGCGCCCAGGAAATAGCAGAGAGAGACATAATAAGGAGGGGGACTCCTGAGTTCCAGAGGTTTATGGGGGAATTGAGGAAGACAAGGGCATTTGGGGTTGGCACCCTCCCAACTGAGACTGCCTACCTCTTTGAGGATGGGACTGTCCTCGGAGGGGAAGAGGCATTAACAAGGATCAGTGAGGAAGCAGCCCAGGGCAGGATGTCCCATGCTATCCCCTCCTACCAGCTGAAGCCAGAGGATCTTGGGGTACTAGATCCCCAGAAGGGGTTCCTTAATAAGTGGATCCAGCTACCTGATGATATAGAGTATGAGTATGCTGGCAAGACAGTCAAGACGGATCTACTGAGGCTTAGCCACCCCATGTCCTTCAAGAACCAGCCTATTCCCATGCAGGCTGCTGATGGTACAAGGATATTTGTCCCTGGCCACTACGCCAGTGTACTGAATGCCCTCCTTATGAGTTCTGAGCATGGCTCCTTTCCCTTCAAGCAGTTTGTTCCGAAGGATCTGACCAAGTTAAGTACTAATAAGGTCATGGCACTGGATATTGAGGTATTGACCAGGGCTAACCAGGGTTTCCCGGATGCCAGTTTCAACCCTATCATAGCTGTTGGTATGAAGACTCTTGGCAGGGGCAGGCAATTCACCCAGACTATTACCCCCCAGGACCTGGCAAGTCCAGTTAAGGGTGACAAGGCACTAATACAATATATGGTGGATACCCTCAGGAGGGAGAAGCCTGACGTCTTAGTGACTTACAATGGTACAGTGTTTGACATTCCTTATATAATAGACAGGATGAGGCATCACAAGATGGATCCTACTGTCCTCAACCAGGGTGGCGCAATCCAACATTGGGACTTATATGCCTCAGTGATGGGAGATCCCAGGTTCAAGGGCCTTCCTAATAGGGGCCTTAAGGACATAGCCAAGCAGCTGGACTTCCAGGGGGTCACCCAGCTTACTGAGAAACAGATGAATAATACTGTATCATTAATAGGAAGTGATGCCCTTAAGAGGTATATTGGTAGTGATATAGAGGTATCAGCCAAATTAGCGGACTACTACATCCAGAGTGGCTATCCTCCCTCAGCGGTTCCCAATACAGCCTTCGTAGCCAGGGATGCCAGGAACTGGCTGGATAAGGCAATGGATATGTTCTGGGCGGGGAAGAGGTCTGCACTAAGGACAAGTGCTATGACAGCCTATATGCCTGGTATCCAGGCGGTGGCAGTGCCCCTCTCTAAGGCTCCTCTGCAGGGGATTCATGGGAAGGTTGACCTATCCAGGTATGGTCCTATGGATATAGTAATATCAGCATCTCACTTTAACGAATTAGAGGAACTGATAAAGCAAAACCTCATCCAGAAGTATACCAATAAAGCTGGGGAATTGAATACAGCAGCTATGAAGAAAGAGCTAATGGCTCTTAAGACTGGGAAGACCTGGTGGCCTGTTACTACCACAAGGCACCCCGTAACAGGTCCTATGGCAAGGGCAGGAACAGGGGCAAGGCTTTTCTTTGAGCCACAGCTGGTTGGATCTGGCCTGGAGGGATTGAAGTACATAGGGGCTGGTCTTCAGTTTGGTACCTGGGGTGACTTTGACTTTGATATCTATCAGACCATTATTACTCCTGGCTGGGAGCCAGCTCAGAGTATGGAAGCTCTACTTACCAGGGGTCTTAAGGCAGAGTCAGGGGAATTCCGCCCAATGGGTTGGAGGGCGTATGAAGGGACTCCAGAGTTCAAATACATGATAGGGAGGGATGACTGGAACAGCAAGGGCTTCAGTGAGGAATACTCTAAGGCTATCCTGGGGACTACTGCTACCTCTGTAGCTAAACCGACCGGGGGGTTTGAGGCCTTTAGGATACCAAAGGTCTACAGGCTAACCAGGACAGATGATGGAGTCGGGGCCTTCATAGAAGTACAGAAGGTCTTTACAACCCCTGAGGGGGAGAAGTACGTCAGTGGAGAGTGGGAAAAGGTATTGGATCCGGTGACAAGGCAGCCAGTAAGGTGGATGCCCTCCGCTTGGGCTGAGGCAACTGAGAAGCTGGTAGAGACCGGGAAGGAATTAGACCCAGACCTGGCACAGATGTGGAAGGTCCTACCTCCTAAGGAAAGGCTGAGGCTCCTTGGTAATGCAAGGTTCACCAGGTCATACGAAGGAAGCAGGGCGGCCATGGTAGATCAATACATGGCCCAGGTAATGCAGAAGGGTATGGTGGGGCATGCTACCTCCTACTCCTGGGCTATGGGTATCCTGGCAGGGAAGTACATGCCACAGAGGGAAGCTGCAGCATGGAGAACTGCTATGGCTGATTGGGTGCAGAAGGTGCTTCAGGCCAAGAAGTTAAGTAAAGAGGGGATAGAGAAACAGCTAACTGGCTTTGGCTCCTTTACCAGGCTAATGAGGGGAGCAGAGACCCTTGAAGATCAATTCGCTAAGGGTCTGATGGCGAGTGCGGAGGAGGGTGGTTGGGCCATACCTAGAGAAGCACTTGGGGAATTTATCAAGTCAGTACCCAAGGCCGAGAGGGCTAGATTCTTCCCTGATGCAGGCATCACCTATGAGATGCTCTATAGGGCTACAGATAGGTATAGTGCTGAGGAACTAGTGAAGATGCTCTCTGAAGCCAGGGGTGTTAGCCAGGGCGAGTACCTCCTGGGGGATGCGCTTCAGCTTGGAGGTTTCCAGAGGCTACTGGAGCGGATCTCAGAGCATAGAAAAGAGGATATGGTGCCTAATGCCCTGAGGATGGGGGGTGGGAATACTGGCTATTTCAAGAGGAAGCCATTCCTTGGACCAATTATAAAGCCCGGGCATGTAGAGAATACAGTGCTGGCTGACTTAATTGGTAAGAACCAGGCTGCCCAGACTAAAGGCCTCCTGGTGGGGGCTGGAGTCCTTGCTGGGCTCTATATGGCATTCAACTTCTTCAGGAAGGACCAGATGACTACACTGGATGTTATGCCTGGCTATGGTGGGGAGAAGTGGACCCCATGGGCCGGGCGGCAGACGGAATTGCCTTATAATGTCCCTATAGACGTTCCATCCTACACATGGAATGCCCCACCCTACCAGAGGCACTCATTCTTCAATCCCTTTGGGGCAAAGAGGGCCAGGGTGGAGATGCAGAACCCCAGGACGGAGGAGAAGGAGGAAGAGGTAAGGAGCAGGATCAGGCTAATGTTTGGTCCATCCCGGGATTGGAACCTTGCCACCACGGCAACTTCAGTGTATAATAATTATAGTCCTTCTGATCTTCCCTTCAGTAATATGGGGGATTACAGGGGTAGCAGCTTTATGTAGTAATAGGTGGTAATAGAAATGGTAATAGTTGGTGATATTAATGCCAAGGATAAATGTCCAGATAAGTTGTAAGCTTCCCAGTGGAGTTAACGTAGAGGCATTGGGTAAGAATATATCAGCAGTAGTAAGGAACCTGACTGGAGCTAGCTGTCATGTAGTAACTAATGTTACCCCCCTTGGTACTAGTAAGGTAGACTTATGGAGGGAAAGGCAGAGGAGAAGAGCTGGCAATATACAAATGCTAGACAAGGTAAGGAGTAGTGACTAAGCAGTGAGGGACTTAGTAAGGCCAGCAGTAGCTGGGGCAATAAGGGATGCATGTAGGAGGTATAACATACAGGAGGAGGCAGTCTACGCCCTTATCCAGGTGGAAAGCCGGGGTAGGGAGGATGCTGTGGGTACAACCCATGACTATGGCCTCATGCAGCTTACCCAGCCAGCAGTGGATGATGTGCAGAATACCTACCAGGAGGTTCCAGAGGGGAGGGTAATGGCCAATTCTCTTACGGCTGACTACAATGTAAGGATTGGAACGGCATACCTGTCCCTCCTCAGGGGTCGTATCAGGAATGAAGTTGCTGGAGGGGATACTACCTACGAAGTCCCTATGAGCTTCATAATTGCAGCATATAACGCAGGCCCTGGTGCCTTTAGTAATGCCTTGAGGAGGGCTGGTGGTAACCCTACTGAGCTTACCTTTGATGATCTAAGGAACTTCCTTCCGGCAACTACAGGTAGGCACGTAGATAGATGGGCCAACTACTATAGGGAGTATGGTGGAGGTCGGTATACAGGCACCACTAATGGCCTGGCGGAAGCCCCTATTATTCCCGGTACCCCAAATGCCGTAGCCCCCAGTCTTGATACTCCCACTTCTGCAACAGAGAGGAGAGACTATCCTGGTAGGGCTACTCCAGGCGGGGCAGTGGGCGGAATTCCCCCTCCTGGATCATTGCCTGCCCCACTACAGCCATCAACTGTACCTACTGGCGGAGTTCCACTGGGTAGTACCCCCGGGATGTCAGTGTCCACCCCCCCATTAGGGACAGGCAGGCTAGGGTATGATGATAATAGGGAGATTGACCTTAGCCTGGCCGCACCTGCTCATCAAGGAGGTAAGTGGAGATACGACAGGGGTAAATTGCTACCCATGGAAGGAACAGAGTCAGTAGCCACTATTAAGTCCCCTAGTAGGGATTATAGTGAGGACTTCTTCAAGGTGGGGGACGTAGTCTTCAGGGTACCACCTCAATCTATTAGTGTAACAGAGGAGCATGGGATATACTCCTTCCCTTCAGTCAGGACCAAAGGTAGTCCCAAGATGAGGACAGGGCAGGGCCAGACCGCCATAAATGTAGAGTCCATCTTTTCCTCAGTGGATGAGATCAATGGCTATACTGATAACGGTAGTTGGTATGGTGGACTGAGGGGTATGATAGCCCAGTATTACCGGGCGCCATTCCTTCCAATAGAAAACCATACTATCAGAAGAATTATAATACCGGATCAGGGTAAGATGAAGTCAGAGACACTAGGGGATGAGAGGTCAATAGAGGTAGAGAGGGAGTTGACCGATAACCTGGTGGAAATAGCAGATGCCCAGGATAATAGGACTATCCAGGAATTCGTAGCAAATGAGGTAAGGAGGAATGAGGACTCCAGGCAAAGGCTTGAGGAGCTGAAGAAGCTAAGGAATGAGGAGCTGAGCCAGTATCCTGAGATACCAGACAGCAAGTGGGAGGACTCTACCACTAATCCTGCCAGTGACATGCAGTTGGCCGTAGTGTTGGACTCTTTTGCCATATCAACTGTGCCGGGGTTCCCCAATTCACTAAGGGCCAACTTTACCTTCTACCCATTTAACTACGTGCCATACAGCAGTGACTTTTCCTTTGTAGTGAATGAGGATGATGCCAGTGAACAGGCCAGCTACTACTCCACCCTCTATACTGATCCAGCACTTGCCAATAGGGAGCCCTACGTAGAGGCTACCTATGATATATCAGAATCAGAGGTATATAAGAAATATTACCTGGGCCTCTTTGAGGAGCTGCAGAGAGGGGAGATGGACGTCTATCCGGTGGGGCTAGTCCCCCTATTAAAGAGATATAGCCCCAGGCCAGATCAGAGAGTTATCCTTAGATACTCCTTCAGCGCCCAGACCAGGGAGATGTTACTAAGGGAGGAACTGAGGATAGCCCGCCAGGAGTTGGCTATAGCCAGGACTGTGACTGACAATGCCCCCGATGTGGATCTACCAGACTGGCCATGGGAGAGGACATGGAGGCTGATACAGGCATACTTATCCTATGCAGTAGATGCTACCCAGAACTTCAGGACTATGCTGAAGGAAAAGCTTGGGATAGAGAATCCCAGGAAGTTCATCTGGGATATAGCCAAATTAAGATATATTGAGGTAGGTAAGTTCCTCCAGGATGCCCTGGGCAATAAGGTGCTGGACCTTACCAGGGAGGTGGAGACACTAATAGACCTGGAGCTGGAAAGGATGGACGTTGGCCAGTATATAGTAGGCCTGGTAGATCTGAATGGGCCGGATACTGCCCTTACCGGCATTACTGCCACCTATAAGAACAAAGTCCTACCACTATCCTTGGTGGGGCAGGAGTATCCTACCTTCCAGTATATGGGTGGCTCCGACGTCAACTTTAGTATAACCCTGGAGACCAGTGACCTTAACCTCCTGGAGGAGATAAGATTGACGTCTATGAGGGCCAATCATACCCAACTTCTCCAGGGCAAGGTTAATAGCAGGGAACTGGCTAAGATAGACACCTCAGCAGAGGTAGAAGGTTCCCTCTTCGGCCTACTAGGAGTGGAGAAGGTCTTTATAACAGGGGTTAACTATAGTACGGTGGAGGGGAAGCCTGGTCTCTTTAGTGTCACTATCAATGCAATTCAGGCTGATCTGAAGCTGGATGAGTATGAAATTCTACAGGGAACCAAGATAGTTGACTTGAGGACCTGGAGGGTTATGATGTCCCTTCTGGAGAATCCTCCAGAACCGAGGCCATGGGCTATGGACTCTATATGGGAAGATTTATCCAGTGAGATAAGGCTACTCAAGGAGGAAGTAGATAGGGCAGAAGGGGAGCGGGCACAGCATAGGAAGTGGTTGGATAGCCAGAGAGCTGATGTGGAAGAGACTATCAAGGAGATAGGGGACCAGTCCTGGTGGAGAAGACTTACAACCAGAATTATAAGTGGAGCATTCAGGATTGGGAAGGATGCTCACTCACTTGGTACTGCTACAGAGAGAGCATTGAAGTATGGAGATACTTACACTAGGTTATATAGGGTTATGCAGACAGCCAAGGGGTACCTTAATACCCCAGAGTATGTTGACCTTATCCAGGTTACCAATGATCCCAGGACTCAATTACTCCACTCCTACCTGAAGGAAAATAGAGAGGCCGCAAAGGAGACAAGGGCTAATACATGCTATCCTGATATGGGACTTCCTGTCCTGACTGGAGACGTATTGGACACTCCAGCGGACTTCTTCTACAGGAGGGGGGACGTAATTACCTCTAAGTCCATCAATGATGAGTTGGCAGTCCTCAGCCAGACAAGGGCCGCTAAATTGGAGCAGATGTTCCGGCTTAACTTTAAGCTGGCTAAGGAGGAAGTCAGGGGTACATCCATAGAGTTTAATAACATAATGAAGGCATTAGATCTGCTGGCTAAGGATACCTCCCCGGTCAGTAATATGAATGATATGAGGGCCAAGCTGGCAAGGTACCAGGGGTTGGCGGGGGTTCCATTATATGCGAATAACCCCGCCTACGTAGTCTACTGGGTACAGTCCATCATAGCAGCTGCCAGGTCGGAGAAGCTGAGCAAGAGGATAGATGACATGGAACAGAAGAGGGATGAATATATAAGGCTTCTGGGGGCAACTACTGGTCCTACTGCAACTCCTCTTGAAATACAAGCCTTTAAGAAGAAGATGGAGGACAGATATGATGCGGCTCTTAACCACCTTAAGGATCAGAGGGCATCCATGGTGGATCCGTCTAATGTCATCAGTCTGACGGCTATAGATGCTGCCTCTATGATGACTAACTGGGGGGTTGAGTCCTTTGAGTCGGAACTGGAGAATAGGTATGTTCTTAATAGGGCTACTGAGGTAAGGAAAAAGGACCAGACCCTTCATATGTCCAGGGCATTTCCCGCATTCAAGTTATACTTCATAGAGGAGGATAGTGATAAGTGGCTATTGTTTGATGACTTCTATAGCTATAGTGCTGTTAAGAGTGTTACTATCATTAAGAGCAGGAAGTCAGCCTCTGATACTGCGGTAGTAAGGGTAAGTAACATAACAGGGATCCTATCTGACCCATTGGCCGACTACCAGAGGGAGAAGATAGGCATGATGGGGGAGACTGCTGACCTTAAAGATGAACAGATAGTAGACAGGCTGATGCTCCGTCCTGGCTGCTCTATTATGATCAAGATGGGATACCACAATGACCCAAGGAAGCTGGAGACAGTATTCCTTGGTGCTATAGCTGAGTTACAGGCACAGGAGGGGGAGATAGAGCTAGTAGCGCAGGGATGGGGCGCTCAATTCAACAACCCTGTATGTGGAAAGAGGGAGGATGTAGATGGCTGGGGGTGGAGGAAGGCGCATGGGGATATAGTATCCTGGGCATTGGGAGAAATACCAGGCCTCAAGCACTTTGGTAGGAGGAACTTACTCCTTAATACTGACCTTGGCATGCTAGGAGGTAGGAACACTGATGCCCTGAGGGATAGTCCAGGGGCCAGTATGTTCTCCTCTATTATTAACTCCTTCCTTGACATAGAAAGTGGGGCGAATAACCCTGCTGATGATAATGTCTACCTACCCTATAATATAAGCTGGAACCTGATGGAGCACGTCACCTTTGACTGGAAAATTGATGCAGGTACTACTGCATGGGAGCTAATTAATGAGATCTTATTGTGGTACCCAGACTGGATAGTCACTATCCTCCCATATGAGCCCATTCCTGGCAACATATCCACCAGCAGACTCACCCTCTACGTGGGACCAAAGGATGGGTACTACAGGTGGACAGATAAGTGGGGTGATGATTGGGCAAAGTATCAGCTTCAAGTTAGCCTTGGAAAATATACTGGAGATCCTGAGAGGAGAAATATAGACATAGGCCTTAATGATATGGTAGTAGTGACTGATACTGGTAGTGGCAGTAAGGAGTATCTAGGCATTACCACCAAGAGCTATATCCTTCCCCGGTATAAGAGCGAGTATGACAAACTAGTCGGCCCTGATGTAGAGTATACTAAGATAGATTGGGTAAGACTAGCGGGAGAGGACTTGCTACCTGAGAGGAAGAGCAATTGGGTAGGGGATACAGGCTTTAAGGAAAGAAAGAGGAAGATGATGGCTTCTCTTACTCCTCTACCTAAGGCGTATGATCCTACCTCTATGTCTCCCTTTGCTGAGCTTATCAGGAGGCCAGAGGCGCCAACTGTGATAGAGCCCTGGAAGAAGCAGTACTTCCTTGATGAGCCGCAGAATAAGCTACTAAGATGCTTTAAGCCAGTGAGGAGGTACCACTTCTACGACTCTGATCACCACATCCTGGATAATAAGATAGCTGCCTCCACTAACTTCATGGCTAATAGGGTTCTGATGAGATACCCCCAGAGCCTCAAGAGCGAACCAAGATGGAGTGAAGACCAGGGCGGCTTCGGCGGCCTCTATGAGATGATAGCTGACGATAACATAAAGCCGGATCATATAAGGACATACACCACCTATCACAAGAATATAGACACTAACTGGTGGGCTAATGGGTGGAGGAATATGATCATGGGCCAGAAGGATGAGAGTAAGACCAGGGATACCATTAACTACATGGAGCAGCTACCCCAGTGGGTAAGGGTATGTAATGTCATCCTGGCTAACCAGGTAAAGGAGATGTACACCGGGGAGCTGGTAGTCCTGGGGGATCCATCAGTAAGGCCCTATGATGTAGTCTATGCCTATGACTATCAGAACAGCCTGGTGGGCCCATTTGAGGTGGAGCAGGTAGTGCATCACTTCAGCCAGGAGACCGGCTTTGTAACTACTATCACTCCGGACCTGCTAACCCATATCCAGAACTACAGCGCCACCCTTGATACTGCATGGATGAGCCATATCCTTACGTGGAGCCTCCTTACCAGTATCCCTGCCTTTGGTAAGGGCCTTGGCCTCTTTATGGGTGGGGTCTACGGTGCCAGGGCAGGTGCCTGGGCATGGGGTAAGCTAGCTACCCAGGGGATGAAGGCAGGACTTACCAGGGCAGCAGCAGTTGGAGTGGGACCTACCACCCTTGGCTCCCTAATACCAGGGGTGGGTATTGCAGCCATGTCCTTGTGGACTCTGTGGAGTATGGCAAGGGCCGTGGGCTTGACTTATCAGAAAGAACTTGGTAAACTTCTTGGTAGGCAGCCTATTACTATAACTCCCCTCACCTATCAGGGTAAGCCACTGGTGGCAGGCCTTGAGGGTATGAGGACTGATGACATATGGGTTCACATGCATGATACTATCTGCACTATTAAGGATATTCCCTACAGGCTGATAGCTGGTGGATTTAACCCCAGTAGATAGACACAGGACAGGAGACCAGGAAATGGCAGTAGAGGTTTTGATAGGAAGTTATAGTGGTGGCAGTAGAGAGGACTTCTACCGGGAGGAGCAGGGCATCATTAAGGTAGATACAGTCCATGGCACCATGTGGGTACCCCTTGCCATTACTGGGGCCAGAAAGCATAAGTTTGACCCCCAGAGGGAGCGGGTAATAGTAATAATGCCGGATGGGGACGTTCTGACTTACTCCACCACCAGGAGTGATGATGGTAAGGAGGTAGTACTGAGGACTGATGAGGGGTTTGCCTTTATAGTGCAGCTTCCTCCACAGTGGATCCCCCCTCACCTTATCAAGGAGTCTGAGGATGAGGCTAATATGCCCACTAAGACCCTTACTGGCAGTAATTCCGAGGGGGAGGATAGGTACACCTTTGGCACTGATGACTACAAGGTAGTAGCAAGGGATGACATGCTCCTCCTTAAGGGGAAGGGCGGTCAGATTGCCATAGGAGAGGAAGGGATAATAACCACAGGCAAGGAAATATCAATGGACTTCTTTGGTAGTACGAAGATGGGAATTCTGAAGGAGAACTGGCTGGGGCAGCTCTTACCATCTACCCTCAAGGTAGCCATGGAGATGGGCACCGGGACTCCAGTACCGAACTACTTGCCTGATCTGAGTGTCCTTACTAATATAACAAAAGGCCTCCTGGAGGCTGTCCAGGGAGCATCCCAGTACTTAGATAAGGCCGGGGGATAGAAGTTGAACCTTGGGCCCGGAACCCTACAGTTTGACTGGTAGGATGAGAGGTATAAATGGTATGCCAGACCTATTCAGAGGAGCAGTAGACATAGGAATGACCCTTGAGGGTGACCTGATGGTTGCCCCTGACGGAGATCTATCCCTGGTTGAGGGGTGGGAGTGGATCTACCGGGAGGTTAATAAGAGGATCAGGACTAGCAATCCGGACTGGATTGGACATCCTTCCTTAGGGGCTAATATGGAAAGGTTCCATGGGGCCCAGAACCTCCCTGCTACTGCAGACAGGATCAAGCAAAATATTAAGAGATCATTAGCAATAGACAATATCTCATTCCCTGGCGAGTTTGATGTTCGCATCGTACCAGTGGACAGAGATGCAATACTTATCATGATCTATCTTAACGTAGGAGGTACAAGGGTTGAACTTGAGAAGCTTATTTACAACTTCCATAGAGGTGTAGTAAAGGCCATGGAAAGTCCAAATGTAACCCTACGACCCATACCAGATGATGTTAAGCTCCTGGATCATGAGGTTAACCAGGATGAGGGATCCTCCAATAAATACATCAGGAGGATTGAGGAGTCCAGGGGGATAATGTAAATAAGATAGTATAGGCATGGAGGTGATAATTAATGGCATGGAGAAGATATAACCCGGGAGATGGTCCAATGCATCCCTACTTTCCCAAGACGGTGAAGTACGTAGCATCTATCCCAGCAGATGGCCAGGGAAATTTGTATACCCCCAAGAGGTTTACTTATGGAGGCGGTCCTAGTGGGAAGACTTACTATCCTGGTGGTGGAAGTAGTGGAGGCTCCAGGAGTAAAAGGCTAACACGTAGATAATTAAGTCCTTACTGTGGATCTGTGTAGAAGGAAGGTGGTGAAGATTGTTCTTTCCAAGGACGTATGAGGATATCCGGAGGTCAATAATCCAGGATATCATTGAGAATACCCCTATTACTAATATGAGTCAGTCCTCTACTGCCCTGGCCATAGCGGAGTCCGTAGCCAGGAGGGTAGCAGATCTCCATGGTGATGTCTCCATCTTCAGCAGGTCGGGATTCATTACCACCGCTGTGGGTGAAGATCTGGATAATATAGGTGCCCTCTTTGGTATTTCCAGAGGACAGGCTACCAGGGCATACAGTGGGGACAATAACTTCAAGTTCTATGTGGATCCACGGTACAGGCACTATGGGGTAGCAGACCTAATTAGGATAGCCAATGATAGTGGAGCAGGACTTACCAGCATAGTCATAAGGAAAGGCACTACTGTCTCCACTCCGGATGGCGCAGTATCCTATGTGACTACTAATGATGTTACCCTTACTGCAGGGGGATCCTACGTGGGGGTAGTTGCCACTGGAGTAGGTAGTACATATAATGTGGGGGTAGGCGCCCTTACGTCCCATAATATAGCAGATAACCAGCTGGAGCTATCACCTATTGCCAGGTTCATAGCCTGCTCCAATGAAGAGGAGTCTATAGATACCGGGGCGGACTATGAGTCTGACAATACCTACAGGTCAAGGATCCTGGATGCCAGGAGAAGCATGATGGGTGGCACTATAGCTGGGGTAAGGCAGGCCGCCTTATCAGTTCCAGGGGTGGTATCAGTCTACACCAATAATACCCCTGAGGGGCCTGGGACATTTGAGTTGGTGGTAGTAACTGACTATGCTATTCCAAGCAGGGCTATACTGAGTGCAGTAGATGCTGTAGTTAGTGATGTAGCTGCATATGGCACCAGGGCAATAGTCACCACCCCTGAGTTGCTGGCAGTGGAGCTGAAGATAGTGCTGGACTGGCAGCCCCAGGCAGATGTGGAGGACATGGACTCTATTAAGAGGAGAGTAAGAGCTGCTATAATTGACTATACCAACAACCTCCCTATTGGGGGGGAATGGATAGCAAATGAGGTGGTACAGAGGGTAATGGAGGTCAGTGACCTTATCAAGGATATGAGGCAGGAGTACTTCAGAATTAGCGAATATAGCAGACAGATGAGTGTCCTTACTGGTGGCAAGGTGCAGGGCCTCACTGCGGCGGATGCCTTTAGTGGCACTTCTGGATTGAGGGTAATATGGGGTAATCACAGGTGTAAGCTGACCAATCCGCCCCAGAAGTTTGTGATGATGGGCAAACACCTGGTAGTATGCTAGGTGTGATTAACATATAATCGAATTAATGTTAAGTATGGTGAGTGACTAGGTGCCAATAGAGGTAGAAAGATATAGGAGAACCTACCATGATAGCAGTGAAACTGACAGGTCCCTGGCAGTCCTCCCGGGGTGGATGGAATGGAGGGAACATGGAAGTGTAGGCTACCAGTTTATTAATGCTACATTTGGCAACCAGATGGAATACCTGGTAGAGTCAGTATATGGCACCAGGGACAATTACTTCCCTCAGAAGGCATATCTCAACGAACCTCACCTCATATATAAGACTCAGCATGACACTTCCTCGGGTAATATACCCATTAATCAATCCATTACAGTAGAACTCTACGCCGGAGATGGCACCACTCATGTTACCAGTAGTGGGGACGTAACTACTATCAATCCAATAAATACTGAGTCAGAGGAAGAGTTCTTCATAGCTCCTCCTAATAGGATTACCTATAATGACTCAGATAGAGTAACTCCCAGTGGATTGGGAGGCTCCATAACTGGCCTCACCTACGTCAGAGACTGGAAGAAGGTGGATGCCAGTGGAGTAACCCTCATTCCAAAGCAAAATGTCTACATAGTCAACCAGAACCTCCACAGCCCAGTAGAGAATTCAGTTAAGAGTACCGTGGTGTATAATACTGACTGGGAGATACTGGACTCAATAGACTACGGCTCCGGGTCTGTGACCTACTCAGACATGGGATACTATGAGGTGATACCTAACCCCTCAGGGACTTATCAGCTAGATCATATCCCTGTAGCCGGGACGTTGAAGGTATTTGACTATGTGAATTTGGATTCAGAGGGAAATGCCCAGGAGCTACCTTCCGCCAATTATACCCTTACTGAGTCATTAGATGACTACCAGACTACTGCTACAATATCTATGAGTGGAGTTAACCCATGGAATAATGTAGATGTTAAGAACTCTAACTACTTTGTTGAATACAAGTGGAAGAAATTCGACTACCCCAAGTGCCTTACTACCCAGGATACCAGGTGGCATATCCAGAGGCAGGCGTCTCCTCCCGTCTTTACCAGTAGTCCCTCCTACTACCATGGCACCAGGATACCATTCCAAAGGGCTATTAGCCCATCAGGCTTTGACTTTGCACTAAGGGTGGATTCCAGGGACATAAGGCCTGGGGCAGTTGCCAGTATTGAATTCAATTATGTAATGTATGAGGATGAGTCCTGGGACAATACCTCCACCTATACGAATAACTTGGCAGAGGATCCATACTTCATTAATACTGCCTCTGGTGGAGTACACGTCTACAAGGAGAGGGAGGATGTTACCAGGTACTGGAGCCCCAGGCTCCCTTTCTCAGGTACAGTGTCCATAGGCCCCACTGGCGATCTACCATTTGATGCTCCCGTCACAGTAAGGAGTTACTATAATGCCAGGAAGACCTATGAGGTTACCGCAGTTCAGAGCTTCAGTGATGACAGGGATGGAGTAGATCCATATCCCCTGGACTACACAATAGAAGGGGGATATTTGGTCCCATGTAGCATATTGCCTATAGAGGACAGTAATACCACTATAAGGAATCTCCTACTATCATCATATGATAACCAATTTAAGGTTACCTCTAACCTGGACTTTACCGGCATTGCCTATGACTGGCACAAGGACTGCTACTGGATGCTGGAGAATAATAATGTCTCTCTCTATAAGATAAGGCCGGCAGATGGGGAGATACTTGGGAAGTACAATATCTTTAAGCCGCCCAATTACTACTTCACTGACTCATGGAAGGCAGTAGCATCAGGGGTAACTGATGCCAGGATGTGGACTACCGAGGAGTATCCCTTCCTATCCATGGGTAAGGATGTATCTGATAGGTCAGTAGAGGCATGTGTCTACTTTAAGGATAGGCTGTATGTTGCTTCTTGCTCCACTTCCGGAGTAGCAATGTACGGTGGGATTAACTATGGAATAGGTGGCAGTGGGATATGGATCCTGGATACCTATGATGAGAGGAACATGGACTTCAGCTATGACCTTACTACTCATCCAGTGGAGAGGCATCCCCACTTTCCCCTTCCTTCCAGCTTTAACCCTGGCACTGGTGTTAGTGGTACTGGCATTATAGTTGACATGACAGTGAATGAGGATGAGGATTTATTGATAGCTACTTCAGGATCGATAGCTAAGTTTGGCCTGCACTATGACTATGTGCTAATTGATAGTGCAGAGGGAATTACTAAAGGAACAGTGTACTATAGAGAGAACTATCAAAATGGGGCGGATGTTGGCCCCTTCAAGGAGTGGCAGGAATAATGCCTATTACCCAATCATATCATAAAGTATGGAATATACATGATGAGCATGCCCTTCTGATGGGCCTCAGGAGGCTACCAGGGGAGACCAACACTCAGCTTAACACCAGGATCCTCAATATAGGCAAATACTGGGAGGGCACTACAAGACAGGGGCTGGTTAATGCCATTTCATCAGCTATGGGCTATGACCAGTACAATGTTAGGGAGAGGAGGATCTTTCTCCTGAGTCACAGACCCTGGAGGGACGCCACCATTACCGTCACTGTGGATGGGGCAGAGCAGACAGAAGTTACTGCAGGAGAGTATGATGATGCCACCACAGGATATATAGTATGGGCGGATGAGGATGAGGAGTATACCCAAATCCTTGAATTTATAGATCCTCCAGACTATAGCAGGAGGCCCGGGGATAGAAAGCATAGTGGAGTATATATAGAGGTAGAGTACCAGTATGAGGATAAGGACAGGATAAGATGGCATGTGGATAAGTGTAACCCCTATGATGAGGAGGATGAAAGGTGGATGGGAAGTAGCCCTGAGACAGAGGGATCAGTAAAGGTGGGGGCTCTTAATCATACATCATGGGTGGACAATGTATCAAGCGGGTTAAAGAACTCAGATGGAACGCCTACTGAGCAATTGGAAGCTATATGGAAGTCATTGGACACAGCTATACCAACTAGCTGGGGGGAATAGGGAGTAGGAAGATGCAGAAGGCGCCAGTAACATGGGACAAAGGTATATGGGATATGACAGACAGGGCCCATATGGGCGGGGATGCCATCCCTACCATATATGATGCTAATGCCTCAGGCTATGCATCAGGGGATTACTCCGCTGGAGTAGGTTATATGAGTGACCTCTATCTATCCAGCATGGACGAATCAAACCCTGGAGATCCCTGGTCATCACCATACCCAAGTGGTAAGGTGTGGGCTCCTGTTATCAGTGCCGGTTACTTCTACCTGGGGCAGGATGAGTACTACTGCTATGCCCGGAAGGGGTCTACTACCAATACCCCAACAGCCGGGGTATTAGCACTTGGCACTCACTATGACCCCTACCCAAGACAAGGGGCACCCATAGTGGCTACCCTTGGAGTAAATGAATTTAACCCTGCCCAGAGGTTTGCCAGGACATATGAGCCCACACCCTCTGGGGTACCCACTAGGACACCCAATAAGTATAGAAGGAGAATAGATCTAACTGGGAGGAAGCAGTATGAAGCTAATGCTTCTGGGATGTACCAGCAATATAATTTTGGCCTTGATAGTATGCAATACACCTTTACCTCTACCCCTGGCACCACTTTCCTTCCTACTACCTGGGCATGGAGTGTTGGTCTATTGCCAAGTGGAGGGTCAGTAACTGTAGAGTATGAATTGGGCCAGTCTGGACACTTTACCACCAGGGAGTTGGACCTTAACCCCCTTAATAGTGCTGAGGTATCCAACACTATGGTGGTCTTGGCCAGGGAGTCACTCTTGGTGCCTAGTACATTGGAGTTGTCATACGTAAATAGAATTATCCATATACCTACCACCAGGGTTAGGATGATAGTGGCGCTGAAGAACATCTATGGTTGCCCCATTAGCGGTAGGGTAGTAACCTTCAGCGCATCAGATGGCTCATTTACCGACTCAACCCCCACTACATCATGGGATGGCACAGCTACCACTGAATATGATGTACCCAATATAGATCATGGGGTTCAGATCAATGTGGCATGTGGGGCCGCTTCGACCTCCGGCTGGATACCAATAGGGGCACACTAAGATAGAATTGAGACTGGAGAGTAAAGAATGGCAGTTAAATTCACTATAGCAGAGGCAGTTCCTATATCAGGATACGTTCCGGTGGCAGCATTTCTGGCAGAGGAGCCTACTCCTGGTAATACCCTCATCCTTTCTGATCACAGCCAGTCTATCCTGGCCAATATGAATTACCAGACTTACGATGGGGGAGATACCCTACCTACAGTGGATGCCGGGCAGAGGAAGTGGCAGCTAGTGGTGACCGACAAGTTGAGGTACAAGGATGATCCGGGCAGGGATACTCTCCTCCTCCCATATCAGTACCAGCCCAGGTTTGACCACTACTCTAATACCAATAATCCCAGTGGGGAGATACACATCTGTTACCCTGATGGCTCCCTCTATGATGAGGCGGAGTATGACCTTGAGTACGTTGAGAGTAGTGAGACAGAATCAATGTACAGCAGCTACTGGTACAACCACCAATATCTGGGCTCTGTGACTGAGAGGTATGATAGGTCGCTAACCTGGAGGCCTATGCCATCGGCATCAGGTATCTACAGGTTCAGATTGCTGCTTCCTGAGTATCTATCATGTCAGCCCACTACCTATTGCGTTAAGTATAATAAGGTAAGGAAGACCAATCACAGCTACAAGCATATAGTCTATGATGATGACGTAGTTGAGGGGCATGTAGAGGTCATTAACCCCACTACAGTATATGACTATACCGATGACTATACTTTCTCAGCAGGGTCACTGAGTCTCCCCGGGGGCTCCTTAATAGGCTCCCTTGGTTCTTGTAGAGTCAGGAGGGCAGAGGCTAGCAGGATGAGGGTTGACCTCCCAGTAGCTGACCACAGGGAAGGATGGTATCCCAGGATATGGAGAGGGGCATTTAAGGACGTAGATGGCAATGAGTACTATATTCCAGAGACCAGTAACGCTGCATGGTCCCAGGCAGTAGACTGGGCTACTGCTGGGGATCCTGCCATGAGTGATATTGGCCTGGTACATGAGGAGGCATATGCTACTCAGTCGGAGTGGATTACAGTTAAGGATAGACCACTATACATTACTGCTGCAGGGTATCCAACTTATATACCATATCACATATATGACGGCTTCCGGTACCCTGCAGCTAATGTTGACACTGACTCCAACCTATCCAAGGGGATTAATATCTACGTCAATGATAGGATAATAGGGAATGACCAGATAGCCGACTGGGATGCCTGGAATGGGAGGATCAAGTTAGCCAGGGGCCTTACTTCAAATGACTCAGTCTCGGTAACCTACCTCTACGAGCAGAGATACTATACAATGCAGGTGCCTGACCTGAATCCCCAGGTACATCATAAGACCCCAAGCCAATACTATGGTATG
>Ga0180437_10004460_pt1 | contig 19895 bp, 19 predicted proteins | sample SS_ome_4_FD_132410 | JGI IMG/M metagenome (GOLD analysis project Ga0180437, IMG submission 132410) | Hypersaline lake sediment archaeal communities from the Salton Sea, California, USA - SS_3_D_1 metaG | ecosystem: Environmental > Aquatic > Non-marine Saline and Alkaline > Hypersaline >... | reverse complement strand
TTTAGAGAGTGAGTTAAAAATTTTAGAGAGTGAGTTAAAAATTTTAGAGAGTGAGTTAAAAATTTTAGAGAGTGAGTGATAAATTTAACTAACTCTATTCTCTCGTTTCGCATGTATTCATTTAGGATATTTATCGAGATACATTTTGTTATATCATGTCATTAAAATAGGCAATTCATTTATATGTCGGTGGACAGAGTACTATATTTTAGAGCGAGCCAATTTTCTATTTTATATTTCGAATTACCTATAAGACTTCGGTGATAACGCCCAAATTATCTACCTTATATACCCAATAATACACCTAAAATAAAATTTACTTTTTGCCACCTAAACCCCACTTTTTTACAGTCAAAAAAATTTGTGCCACTAAATAGGTAAGATGAGTACTAGAATTTAGTTGCAGATCAAACTCATCACAATTTCTTACATGAAATATCAACTAACCTGTGTTCCTCAGATTTCGCACCAACAAAGTTGGTACAGAGTGTACTCGATACTTATAACTCAATTGCTTCCAAAGCTTTAGAATTATGTAACCGGCATCTGGACAGAGTCCGAGCGAATCAATTTAACTCTCTCAAATTCGATCAGACAATTCTCCTCTAATATTCGGCCAAGTAAAAATTTGTTCGTGAGTGATTTTTAAAATAGACCCCCCTTTGAATATCAAAATTTAATCATCTACGAATTATCTTTACCTATAAGGTATCTATTATCACCTAATTTCATAGTTTTAGTAAGAGTCAAAAAAACGTCAAAAAGATGTCAGAAAGATGTCAAAAAGATGTCAAAAAGATGTCTTTCTAAAAATAGTCGGTACTATCACTTATTAACTATGATATTCGGCCAAGAAAAAATTTTTGGTCGCAAGTAAGTTAGTCAAGTTAATCTAGTTATATCCTAATAGGAACAGACAAAGCCCTTAATAATTCAGTACTAAGGTTCCTAAATGAATACGCTAACTCTTCTTTTAAACTGTAATCACAGATCGCAGACCTCATAACTCGTATCAGAAATTTTAATAATTATTTAGACATATTTTATTTATAGAAATCTTATAAAAAACAGCATGTTCTCTGCCCTCTTTGATTATTAGTCTCTCCTATTATCTTTGTCGTAACAACTGGATCTGGTAATGCCGCCGATTCGACCGAATCTTCGAATAGTCGAACTATATCATCATGATCTGTAGCTGAAACTTCACGGAATTCAATTCCATAACGATCGGCTAATTCTTTAGCTCGATCATAACTAACTTCTCGCATTTCACTAAGATCAGATTTATTACCCACTAATAATATTTGTTTCTGGTTTAAATCACTATATTTTTTGATCTCTTGAAACCATTCCACTATTTTGTCAAAACTACTATTAGAACTTATATCATAAATAACAAGTGCTCGATCAGCATTTCTATAATACTGTGCAATAAACGTGCGAAATTTTTCTTGTCCTGCAGTATCCCATACTTCAACTATTAGATTTTTTTGGTTTTTGAGAGACAAGCGTCGTCTTTTGACATCAACTCCAATCGTGGAATTATATTTATATGGTTTTTGTTTGTCAGTGAATTGAGATATCAAACTCGACTTTCCAACATTGCTTTCGCCTAATAATATTATCTTGACTTTTAGCATTATATTATTATTAACTAGAAGTTACTTAGAGCAAATTCTAGTTAAACGAGCTAAATTAAGTATCCTAATTCTGGCATTTTTTTAATTATTTCAGTAGGTGGCATGATATCACGATTAATAGGATTCAAAATGTCCTTGTTTTCACGAAATAATCTCTGTGCATAATTTTTGAATTCGTCATAATGGAAACAATGGATCCGTTTACCATTTTCGATATCAAAATTCACGGTTTTTCGATCACTCTCATCCCAACGTTCTGTGCAAAATGGACAAGTATAATTAAGACATTCTGTTGGCCAAATTTTACAAAATTTCCTTTACGGAAATTGGGTTCAAATCCCTAAAGGGATTTTTTATAACTATTGTCTAAAAATTGGGTGATTTGATCATCTATTTCTGTTGATTTTGTTGTATGATAAAAGGTTTCTTCAATAGTGATAAGTGTTGGGTTTCTGACATCAACTATTAATTTTTGGCATTCTCTATTTCCGCATAGAGTAAAGCGATCAATCTGACAATCGATATGAAAAAATCCACATTCCAACATATCCTCAGTAGTATAAATTTTATCATAATCTTCATTTTCAAATTCTCTTCGGCAATAAAGACAATTAATCTTCTTTGTACTTAGAAGCTCAATGATGGATCGAGGATCGATTTCTATCGTTTCCATCACTTCACATAATTCTTCTCGATCGGTCAAATTACTTTCTCCAGATATTTGTTGCAATATTTCTATGGAAAGGACCGATCCCTGACAATAATACGAATCCTTTAATGTACTTTCTAACGGTATTAATTTTTCATCTTGTTGACGATCCAGAAGATGAAATCGGTTTTCCAACACATAATCAAAGGCTAAATAAAAATTTTCATAATTAATAATATGTGAGGGCTGATACTGCCTTAAATATTTGTTTACCAAATCTCGATAAGTGTATTGAGTTATATTAGGTTGTGTATTAACTGTAGTGATAACATTGGGGTTAGCACCATTGTGTAAATAGAGGGCGACTAATCTTAAACAGGCTCTTTCGATTGCATACGCTAATGGAGTTTTTTTGGCGAGTCGGTCAGGGCGATCAACATTGATTTGTTCATCAGTTAGGATATTAGCAAGATCGTAATGTTGTCCCCGACTGGCATAGTGAAGTGCATTCAAACCATCTATTGTTATAGTGTTTAAAAGGGCGTAAAAGTCATTGGGATTTGAAATTTTATTAGGAAATAGATCAATTATATTTTTTGCAACTTTGTCATATCCATATAAACTAGCAAGTAAGAGAGGAGTCAAATTAGGTTCGATGGTATCTGCTAAAGTAAGATATTGGGCGACCTCTTTGGTTGTTTCTGGTTGGTTATTGTGTATTGCCCATTTTAGTATTTGTTTTAAATTCAAAGTACCTTCGATCAAACCTAATTTCATAAATAATTTATAATGTGGTTGATCGAAAAAAATGGTATATTTACTATATATTTGCTCGGGGGTATATGAAGGTTGTAGAGTATGATACAGACTCCTTTCGTAATCTTCACCTAATTCACCATTAATATATTTGCGAAATTGGGCTATTTTATTTCTTTTCCAAGTATCCAAGGCTTGCAATACCTTCTGACGATTTTCTTTAATTTCGATACGAGTTAATCCAATAATTATGGGAAAATGGTGTTGTTTAGTGTAAGGACAATGGGTCAAATTTTGTTTTCTTATTTCTTCCCAACATTCTTGGTGTTCGATGTGTCCGCAATTAAATAGTACTAAATTAGACTTTCCAGTTTCTGGAATCAAAATAGATTCTTTGGAACACTTAGTTGGTGTCTTACCGGAAGCCATTATCTTACGGATTTAAATATAATCTATATACTAAAAGGCAAATAACTTGCAAAGTAAATTTTATTCAGGATAAGTCACTTTATTTTTGCGAAATTTGCTAGTTATAGTGGAGTTATTCCATGACTTCCACTTTCGGCTCGACCAGAACTAGTCATTACCGCAAATTTTAATTCTCCTTTAGCTAATAAATCATGCAATTCGTTAATTTGATGGCACCCTTGATAACTTAACCCTGATCTAATACCACCTTTAAATTGTTCTAAAACTCCACTAACTTCTCCTTTAAATGGTATATATCCTTCAACACCTTCAGGGGTCATGTTAACTAGATCACGATCGTCTTGAGTTTTGACATGACGACTCAAATTAGCTAAGCGTCCCGCCATTCCACGAATAATTTTGCACTTTTGTCCGTCTCTAACCACTGTCAAACCCGGACTTTCACTTGTACCGGCTAGCATTCCACCTAACATACAAGCATTAGCTCCAGCCGCCAATGCTTTAACTAGATTACCACAAGATCCTTTATGACCACCATCAGCAATAATCGAGATTCCTAATTCTCTTGCTTTTTGACTACACTCCAAAACAGCACTAAACTGCGGATAACCACAACCGGTTTGGCCTCTGGTTATACAAATACCACCATTACCTACACCGATTTTAACTGAATTTGTACCACATTTTGCCAAATATTCAACTCCTTCTGGTGTTGCTACATTTCCAGCAATAATTTCGGTATCAGGGAACCGATCTTTCACTAATTTAACGGCATCACCGCATAATAGGTGATGGCCGTGTGCGACATCAATACATAGAATATCACAACCGGCATTAATTAAGGCTTCAGCGCGTTCTTGGTAATCACCATGAACACCAATAGCGGCTCCACAAATTAAACGCCCTTTACTATCTAGCAGACTCATACTCTCACCATTTTGAAAACTCATTAGATCTTTTAGTGTTACCAGACCTCTAATTTGATTGATGCTATTTACTAATGGTAAATTTTCAATAGCGTGTTCAAGACATATTTTAAGCATTAATTCATTATTAAGTCCATGTTTATCTATATCAAATTTATAAAGATTTGTTGGCATTATTTGGTTTACTGTCAGTGACACTCTATCAGATTCATTAAAAAGGAGAACTTTTTGAAGGTCACGACGAGTCATAATTCCCACTAAAAACGCCTTGGATAAATCAGAGTTACTAGTATTATCATAACTAATTACCAAAAGACAGCCTATTTTATTTTCATTCATTATTTTTTTAGCTTCTTCGACTGTTGTATCAGGACTACAAGTAAAGGGATGTTCAACTATATAATTAGTTGCCCTTTTGACTCGTTTAACCATATCAACTTGTTCTTCAATAGTACAATAACGATGTATAATCCCCAAACCACCATTTTTAGCCATTGTGATAGCCATTTCACTTTCGGTTACAGTGTCCATGTTACTAGATATAATTGGCATTTTAAGGGTGATTTTGGGTGTTAAATGGCTTTCTAAGTTAACTCTACTACGACTACGAACTTCAGAAAATCGTGGGACTAAAAGAATATCATTATAAGAATAGCCCTTGACAAACATAAAAGATGAAAAATAGTTATACTCTAAAATTTTTTAATCATTTTTTAAACCATTTGTTGCATATTGCATACTTTTCTTTTTAACAGAAGAGGGTTTTTTTGTTTAATAGGAGCTCGACAACTTGGACAATAATCACCTAAATATGTTAGTTGTAACCGGCGATAACAAGCATAACAAAAATTATGTTTACAGTCACCAGTAAATCGATCTCCACAATATAAATAACATGTGTCTTTACTACCGGAAAGATCAAAAGAAGGACATACATCAATGAGATTTTCTCCACATATTTGACAAGCCTCAATACAGTCTGATTTAGAAAGATGAAGTGCTTCCTGTGTTAATTCAATAGTACGATCCTTAGTTCTATAAAATTCAGACGGTGGCATATTTAAAATCTTTAATGCTTGTTTAATAATAATTAAACGATAAGGATGATAAAATGGAATAGCATTAAAAACTTGATTGAACCAATGTCGTTTTTTGCTGGATAAAGGTAAAAGATAACTGGAACAAACCTTTGATACTCTTGCAACTATTTCCTCTTCGTTATTATCAGTTCCAATAATCATTTTGGCAACTTTGACTGGATTCTCGAGTTTTTTATCCGTTTCTTGGGCAACCCTCAAAACTATCTGGTGACCATTTAACATACTAAGTGTTCCTAAAATAGTCACTCCTTCTTCTGTTGTACTTGTATTATTTGGATCCGTATTTTCGCTTTCTCCATTAGTACTATTTCCACTATCACTTTCTACGTTATCCGAACTTTCAGTGGTCCAACTATAAACAGTATCATCGTCAGTATCATCTGTTCTGTCACCAGAAAGATAATCGATATTTGGTTCGGTGTTATTTCCGATATTATTTTCAATAGGGATATTGGATACACTGAATCCAAGTTCAGATAATTGAAGTTTCACTGTTCCCAAAACGTTTTCGAAATGATCACTTGATTCACAAGGAATAGTTTCTTCCGATATTCCAGTAATAATAGCTTCTAATATTTGTGAATCAATATCAGGTGTAATTCGATTATGGAAATAATCAAGAAAACAATCAACGCACATTCTACAAGGAAAACTTTATATTAATCTTAAAAGTCATCAATTTTATATCGATGTCTCACACAATAAAATTCATGATTAGGAGCCAAATAACTACAATTTACATAGAGACAATAGTTATTGTCACCTTCTTGATATTCTTCATAACCTTTATCTGAACAGTCAGTTGGTTTTCGTAATGATTGAACAAGATAAGCCAAACATAAACGACAGATCGTGTAATAAGAGTCACCGTTTTTAAAATGGGTTCCCTTGCCATGGTTAATAACTAAACAAAGTAAACATTCTTGTTGGTGGGGTGCATTGTACAACATTTCTTTAATAGAATTGACACTTAATAGTGGTAAAGTATCGTTGTTAAAAAACAATCGGCATAAAGTCTCCCATTGTTCTATTTCTATACCGTATCTAGCTTCATTTTCTCTTTCCTCTAATTGATCATATACCGTAAAAAATGGCAAATCATAACAAACGGCTTTTGGTTTATCTTTGAACAACTTTCGATGGAATATATTCAATATTCTACGAATCACTTTCATGAATTTAACTGTTATTTTATACTAAAACTAACATAACAATTAAATTTTAGATCGCGCAATCCAAATTCAAGCTTTACTTAACGGGTTCATCATATAATATAGTAATATAACAGAAGTTCTATTTGGAGCCATTACTTGATGTTAGAATGTAGAAATATCTTGACAATCAATTTCACTCTCTAATTGCTCTACGAGCAAGTTCGCTCCGCTCACAACTATGTCACTTCCAAAATTCTCTTTGTCTATTTCCTAAGTGAGCTTATCCTAATATGACACATTAAACCCCTTGATATGGCTTATTAATGACCAATTAGGGTATATTAATGACCTAAATACTTTCTAATTGCTCTACAAGCAAGTTCGCTCCGCTCACAACTATGTCACTTCCAAAATTGTAAAAGTGAGTGCCGCGTATTAGTCTGAGAAGCGTAATCGAATTATCTCTCTTATAGTGCATTAGATCAGTAGTTCAAAACTAATCAAACGCTCTCTCTTCGATTCAACTCAACTCTCTCAACTTTTCAATTCAACTCTCTCATCTCTTCAACTCTCTCTCTTCATCATTATTTTCGCAATCACATGATCTATATTACTTTGATTTTTGTAAGTTAGGGTACAAATTCCCTAATAACAATCTAGATTATTGTAGCAAGTTTTACAAATAAAGTTAAAACACCAGGTACAAACGACTATATCTATGACTTCTAGTAGTTGGTCAGAACAGATAGTACAATCGCTAATTTGCACGATACCATATGTATATGTATGAAATTATTCATTTCGATTCATCAATCGTATGATATCATAATGGCTTATAGGATTCAGTATTTACCCATTTGTCATATTCTAATGCCAAAAACTGATCTTCTTCGAAAAAACTTTCAGTAAAATTCGTATTGTTTGTTTTAGGTGTAAGATCTTGGACTTGTTCGCTTGGGTGTGTTTCTAAATACTCTAGAGTATTCACCCAGTTTATAGAGTCACTACTATCGCGACCATATTTAGAACTCAGACTACGATATTGCTCAAATGCCAACTGGGTATTATAGAAAATTCGGTGCCATTGTTCTCTTCGTAAGAGGTAATCATCAAGAGTAAAGTCGTCTAAAATTCTATAATAAACAGAGCGGGAAATAGTAACCAAATGATTTGTCCATCGATTGCCTTGATATTCATGTCCAGGAATAATAAGACCATGACGTACTTTTCTTTGATCGGTTTTCTTCGAATCTCGCCTGTCTCTAGATTTTAGAATCCCCATCGGTACAGACCGTTTTGAATCAAACTCCGAATTAGGACTACAATCCTCTATCCAAACCATTCGTGTTTCAATTGATCCAGGTTTTTCGGTATTTGATAATGGATTTGAGGTTTTATGAATTCGATGATATATTTTACTTATATTTTTATATATATTGTCTCTTGCTAATCTTTCTTCCAAGATTAGCTCTTGGCGTATTACTATTTCCAACAATCCAAATTTTTCTGAACTTGAGCAATTCATTAAAATTGCTTTTCGAAGAAAGTTGTAAATTTTTTATTAATATATAATGAGTGAGATAGAACTTAGACGTTTAGTTTTAAGCGATTATTTTCGAAATTACCCAGAACTTTTAAATTTACTAAGTCCAACAGAAGATAAAGGATTCCAAAGTTTCATGGAACAGTATTCCAAAATAGAAATGGCTGGCAATATTCACATATATGTCATAGAAAAAAATAGTTTAATTGTGGCGAGTGGGACTATTATTATCGAGGACAAACTTATTCGTAATAACGGAACGGTTGGTCATATTGAAGATATTGTTGTAGACTCGGATAATCGTGGTTTAGGTTATGGTGAAAGAATGGTAAATCATTTAGTTGGAATTGCAGAAGTCAATGGATGTTACAAAGTGATTCTGAATTGCAAAGATGGATTAACCAGTTTCTATGAACGATCAGGTTTTTCTTATAATGGAGCCGAAATGAGAAAGAATCTGAACATCTCAACTTCATAATTTTGATTTCACCTTACTTATGTTTGCTAAATTGGATCCGTATGTTTACTTGTTGATTGCCAGTCATTGGTAGTATAAATAGGTAATGTCGAACAGGCGTGATCTGATTTTTTTTCTGGTGAGTCAGTAATTGTTTTGGCGAAATAGTTTTTGATTTCATCAGCAAAAGTACAATTCAAATTAACAATGTTTTTTTGGCATTCTATTTTCTGATAAGCTTCCTCAAAACTCAAACCATACTTTTTCATCAAATAAAAAACACATGTAGCAACACTACGAGAACGCCCAAAAACACAATGAATTAAAACATTACCATATTCCAAATTTTTGGAAATAAATGAGTAACAATTTTCGAGATCGTGAATAATGGAGGCTTCATTGATATCTGGGATACGGATGTTAAAATATTCGATTTCTGGGTCATAATAATTGGGAGTATCACCAGTGACGTTGACAATAGCTTTGATATTAAAGTTGTCAAGACAGCTGTTAAAAAAACTATGACTAATATTACCAAGATAAACTCCTGTATCTATTTCAATAGGGTTATCCCATAAAAAACTTTTAACTATTCCATAATAATCATAGACGGTATCGGTTCTTAAACGTTTAACTTTTTCGCTCATTTTCTTTCTAAAATTTTCGTTTTTTACCTATAATTATTATGGAATATAACACTCTAAGGTACTTTTATTAATATCAAAACGAAAATTTTAGGATACTAAAAAACATATATTAGAACAGCTTATAAGAAACAATTACCTCTCTTTCTTATTCAGTGGTATCATCTTCATCTTCGGTGTCCTCAGCACCACCAGCTTGCCAGCCCACCTGGTTAAGACCAATACCGAAACCAGCACCTTGACGGGCACCGGCACCGACGGTTGGGGCTAGAAGGTCAAGAAGCATGAAAGTGGCGGCGGCGGCAAAGCCGATGGCAACAATTTCAATGACATCACTCTTGCGTTGAGGAATAAAGTAGGCAGCAACAGCGACAGCAAGACCTTCAAGAAGGTATTTAACAATTTGGGCTAGAGTCATCATTTTCGATGGTACGGTTAGTTATATTTAATAGGACAGAAAAAAGAAATGGTAATATGTATTTTTATTATTTACTTTCGAATAAGTTTTTAGGCTTCTAACTAGGTCCATAATAAATGAATATGGATTTTGCCTATTTGTTTAGAACAAGAGTGACGCTTATATGGTTATTGAATATCCTGCTTTATTGGAAGTTTACTTTGAATAAGCTTTTTTGTAGATTTCTGAATGTTCTTTATCAAATTTTTCTCTGAGTGGTTCGAAAAAGTCTGTCAAAAAATCAGAGACTCCTAATTTAAAATCAGTTGGATGAAGATCTTTGGTTTCGAAAGCTCTCTTAAGTTCTTCAAAACTTTTATATTCCCAACATTCACCGCCAAACTGTTCTGGTTGTTGGATCAGAAACTTTCTATTCTGGGAATCGAGAATCGGAAAAACCACTTGTTTCATTAATATCATTAATGAATTATCTTCTGCATCGCCTTCTAGACAGTAGGTACCTCTTATTTTTTTCTTAAGTTGTTTAGGAGTGTCCAAAACATTGACTTTTGAATTACTTTGACTGGCACACATTTTTCCAAATTCTATTTGTGGTTTACCATCATTACCAGTTATTCTTGCTGAAACTTTAGAAAGACCGGGAACTATAGGATTCATTAAGTGGATTCTCTTTTTATAACCCAATTTTGGTAAGTAATCACGGGCAAGAGCGAAAATTTTCCGTTGATCTACGCCTCCAAATTGACAATCAGTGTCTAAATATTCTTCATCTAGGCATTGTAAAACTGGGTAAAGAAGGCCAGTCATAGTTGGGTTTTCACTTTGTTTTACAACATCTGTACCGGCGCTTTTGGCAGTTCCCATAGAAATAATAGAATTGAATTTGTACATATCAGTGGTATACTTTGATCCAAGTTGGAAACTGGTACCATGTATAAATTTAAGTTGTGTAGTATCGACACCTATAAGATGAAGAAGTTCTCGAATAACAATTTCATAGTATTGAGTTCTGGCCGTTAGTTGTTCCATTGTTGATTTCATAGCATCCAAAAAGGCATGTAAATCGGCTAAGAGAATAGTGATTTGACAACCAGCTTTCAAAAAGTCGCCGATTTTAAGAAGGGGAACCATGTAACCCAAATGAATTTCGCCAGTGGGGGCAGTTCCCCAATATATTTTTAGTGGTCTTTTCCCAACGATCTCTTTAAGTTGGGAGAGACCGATTACTTCTTGAAGATCACGAGTAATCAGAGTAATAGGATCGGTGGTCATTTTTTGCGAGAAATAATTTATTATTTCAACATTTTTTTTTGACTAGTCTCTTAATTTGCAAATCAAAGTTTGTTTTCTTAATTTTTGGACTATTCTAGAGAAATAACACTTCCATGATCTAAACTACATTCGAATTGATCACCATCAACAATACTTAATAACAAACTACTATCTTGGCATACACCTTGAAGAAAACGTGCACGAGACTTTGGATCTTCATAATATTGAGTAATTTGTCGGCTACAACAGACACAATTTGGATTGCGTCGAACGAGATATTGTTGATTGGAGAAATCTTTTAAGTTTCCACGTATTTGTTGTGGTGGATTAAGCTTTAAAAGTGATTCATCCGCACCAAATTCGCAATTTTTACCACCAGATGCGTAAAATCCTTTTTTGTGTGTTACTAATCCAATAGCTAATTCTACTGCCAATGCACTGGCTATCATACTAGCACCACCTCTAGTGACTGTGCAACGTTCATCGAGAGCTTGGTCTTTAACTGAATTTTTGACACCTTCAACTGATGGACAGAAATAACATCCAAATTGTTCGACATCTAAGCTTACATCAGGTAAATGATCTCTAGAATAACTTATTGACCCGTAACTTGAACCAATCTCATGTGAACCAACCGCAATTTTTCCGATACTAGTAATACTTAATCCATGTCCCCCTAAACTCGTCGGTTCAGCATTACTACTGGTAAATACTGAGGCGGAACTGGAGTGGAAAAGAGGTGGCATAACAGAAGGCACAACCAAGTTTCTTTTGGAACAAGAATCAAGTGTTGTTTGATCTGGATCCTGGTGAGTAAATTTACCATGAGTGAGGCCTGTTTCGTCTTCGACCAATTTACGTTCTAATTTTGGGAAGGTTACTTCATAATGTAAAACTGAGAGAGGATGTCGCATCACAACATAACTATCAAAACCAAGTGCCAAATTTATTAATGGTCGATTATGAATGTTGGCTATTAAACTAGGTAACCATCGAGATTCCCTATTATCGGTACATAAAAAAATGATGTCACTATTCTTGATTAGATCATCCAAAACCTTATCACTTTCATCACAAATATTATTAGAAGTATCAGGATGATCTGGCATGGGTATGGTCATTTCTAGTCCAACTACTTTTGATTTGGCCGGTGGAAAAATATTAGCAATTCTTTCGGCAGCAGCAAGTGCTTTATTCTTACCTAAATCACTGCTTTCGAAAAGTGATTGTCTTAGTAAATTACTGGCTCCAACTTTGGCATTGTCGATAAAAGTTATATATTCAACTCCCCATGACAATAGACCCCTTGCGACATTGCATCCCAATGTACCCGATCCTATAATAAGCACTTTAAGTGAATATATTTTTTCGAAATTGATTTCCGGTGCTAAACGTATTTTCATTAACTCTAGATTGTTCTTGCCAGCTCCTTCTAAAATAGCTGTTTCGCCTATACATTCACGAATGTTGATTACTTTAATATTTGTTAAAGCGATGGGTGTACAATTTTTGAACTGGAATAGTTGATAAGAAACCTGGAAATGTTTCCATTCAGGGGACACCGCCAATAATAAATCTCCTTCTTTCGATTCCCCACCAAGTTTCTTATAAAAATAAATAATCCCGTCAATATTATGATTAGCCGTTCCGTATCCCAATTTATTTTTATCCACTAGAATCATGGAACCATTGATGGTAAGCGGAGATTCTGTTTTTTTCTTATGTGATAATACATTGAAAGACTCTAAATAATAAAGATATTTCTTTAGTTCGAAAGTTAAAGGGTAAATTTGTTGATCGGTTGATTCGGTAACATTTTTTTGTAAATAGTCAAACAGTTGTTTCCAAAATTCAACTGTTATTAGATGATGCATTTTACTTATACTTTCAAAAATAAAAATTATTTTTTGGGAGAAAACAAAGCAAACTATATCACAATTACGCATAAAAGAAAACAATCATTGAAATGAATAAAAATAGAGTACCAGGCCCAAAATATTTTAAAAATAACAAATTTGTTTCTAGGTTTTCACTTAGCAAGAAATTGTATTTTGGGTTGCAAAAATTTTGAATCAGATTTAAACTGTGACTTGATTGCTGCTCGCTCCAACTATGAACATATTTTTCTTCACATGCGGTTTGTAAAGTAGTCGTTATAGTCAAGAAAAATTGGACCAATAATATTATCGGGTAAGTCCATAGTCTGTTAATCAATATGTAAGTTAATATTGTGTACCCAATAATATCAGCCAAATGATCTAAATAATCTCCCATGATCGTAACCATCTGATATTTTCTGGCATAATGACCATCCACACAATCCAGAAAATATGATATAGATATCAATATGGCTGCAACCTGATTTCTTCCTGTTTCTATCAGAAAGACAGCGATTAGGATCAAACAGAATCGAAAAATAGTTACCATATTTGGTGTAACACCCCAAAAGTATAGTACTGGTTCAATTTTATCAGCTATTTTGTAATAATAGCAACTTATAAAATCGCCATATTGGTCTGGAACTTTTCCAAAAAACGTTAATTGATATTCAACGGGAACGAACAATTCTCGTGTGTTCTGGGGATGTGTGGCAATGGCAGTGGGTTCAATTTGAGACATAGTTTTTCAGAAAGACATATAAATAATCAATTAAAATTTTTCCGTTTATGTTTACCATATTAATATCTATATCAATCTTCTTGATTAAAACGTAATAATCGTAAATTGGCTGGCTGGGTATCTAATTCATAGATATATATCAACATCACATCTTTAGAGAGGCACGATAGATTTGTCTGTGTACTAAACTTATTACATGAGCTGAATCAACACAGGAAAATCCTTTACGGATACACTCACCTTTAACTGTAATTGACATAAAACGGCGTTTATCTTTGTTAAACGGCCGTTTCCAATCAGTTGCCCACCAAACAGTGGAAAGTCCCATTCCATTAATTTTGGATTTCCATAGACTAACTGGCTCAAAATTAATATTTTCTATCTTATGAAACGGTATAAATTTGGTCCAACCAAATGGTGTATAATAACGTTTAAGGTAAATGCCCTTGGAAGTAACTCGGATGAATTGGTCAGAATACAGTGTCAATTCATTATCGTTTTCCACCATAGAATACTTTCTGTTCTTTCGAAGTGATGTCTGGGTTGTCATTTACTATAATATCTATTAAAAACTTGAATAAGTTTTTCTATGCTGATCATCTCATATTTTCTCAACAAATAATTGTAAAGTCATACCCGCCTTACATCATGTCTGCGGAACTAATTCGCAAACTTAAATGCAAGATCCAACAGACAAGAAAATATTATGTGAATTGTGATGATCCTGATTCTCTCGAACTCAATACTCTTTTTCAATATAAAAATGATACTCATGTTATTAGAGCAACTATTAAAAAATATCTAAGTTACCCAGAAACAAACAATGAAATCATAATCAAAATGGCCAAATATAATAAAACTATAGGTAAATAATATGAAACTCCAAAATATACCTGGATTTGTTAAGTTCATTTGTATATACCGGTGTTATGATAATTCAACCGATAAGTTACCAGAAAAAATATGTCAGGCTCTCGTCATTTTTGACGAGAATAAGAAACTAGTCATTTTAGAGAATGGTCAAAAATTCTTGACCAGTCATTTTAATGCCCTACTATCATCTAGGGTCTATTAAAAATTATCCCTGAACGGTTGAGTATAACCCGAATATTTACTAAATATCTCCTAAAGTCTCAACTAATTCTTCAAACTTTTTAGCCATTTTCACTTTTCCATATTTCTCAACGACCCTTTCTCTAGCCTGTCGTCCATATTCACTAAACTGTTCTGGATTTTCTAATGCTTCAATAATACCCTGAGCAATCAAAACTGGTGCACTAATATCAACTAGTCGTCCTGTAACTCTATCCTCCATAATTTCCTGTACTGGTGGAGTAGCACTAGCGACAATTTTACAGCCTTGGCTCATCATTTCAAAAAGACTCCAACTGAGGACCCAGTCATAAGTCAAATAAACGTTAACAGAGGCTCTATTTCGGAGATCTGTCAAATAGTTAATAGGTAACATTTCCAAACAGACCATATTTTCTCTTGGTATTTCAACTTCATCTAAATAAGTCTGTAACCAAGTTTTACCACTCTTAGGAGCACTTCCGTATAGACATTTAGTTTGATTACCAACAATTACTATTTTTAAATCAGGATAACGATCTAAAACAAAAGGAATTGCTCTCAAAAATTGACCCAGACCACGTAGAGGCTCCAATGATCTAGTCGCAAATACTATATATTTGCTTTCTTCCAAGTTTTTAAAAGGGTTACGTGTTACTCTAAATTCTGGTGTATAGAAATCGGTATCAATTCCATCAAAAATCACTTCAGTCTGACTTCGATAAGGTTCTGGATAACTGTCGCGTTCAAATTCAGTGGCACATAGACTTTTATCGCTATGATAAGAGGTGGCTAGAGCAAAGATATTGAGGATTTTGGAATGCAATTCTCGTTGTCTATGGGAAACGCCACTCAATGCCAAATCCTGTTCGGGTAACTGACTAGTTCCTAAACTTGGTAAATGGTAAATATCGCGACGCAAGAGTAATTGACTTTGAGGGAAAACAGAACGGGAGAAATAACTAAATCCACTTAATTCGTGACAGATAATTAGATCTGGTGACAGTTTTTCCTTGTCACGCAATCTTGAAAGATGGTGATAATACTCAATAGCATAGCGATAATTATCAATGAAATGGAAACTGACCGTTTTATCGGTTCCAGGTTCAAACAGGCGCTCCATAGCATTACCATTGATTTCCTTACCATGATCCAAACGATAATGGGTAATTTCTGGGTGTTCTTTCAAGAAAGCATCGTCAAGATTCAGACCCAAAAAGGTCAGATGATATTTGAGCTCTCCATTTTCTTTTTGTTTGGCCAAATGGTTGACAAAATGTCTAAATTGCCCAGGTAAAGTGACCCCCATAAAAAGTATTTCTTTGGCACCATTATTGTTATTAATCATCTTAGTAATTCCCAGTTCTAGTTCTAATTCGGCTCTATGTTCAACCAGATTAGATGGTAACACATAAACTGAACCGGTATCTTGTAATGAAACAAGACATTGCAAGGTCGAATAACCAGGATTCTCCTCACAAATTGAGATTAATTTGTTATATTGGGTGTATTTAATAGCAACACAATTCCAACTGGTTGGAACGGCCTTATTCTTTAATTTAAAGTTGTCCCCTCTTTCGACTTCAACTCCTAGATATAATAATTCCCAATCTTTTGGTATTTCCGAATAGACTTCCCCAAATTTCCCATGAATACCTTCTAAACATTCAGTCTTTTCATTAAAAATCACTATCGAACGATAACTTTTCTTTTTGGCATCTTGTAATAATTCTTTAAATTTACCTTTAAAAACTGTTCCAGTTAAGCCTTTTTCGGCATGTGGCCACTCATTATTTTCATCGTTAGTATTAACATTAAGTTGATAGAGATGTCCAAAGACATCATTAAAACGTAATTGGGGATTAATATTTGGATCTGTTAATAATTTACGGTAAAGATTATTCCATTGGGTTAGATATTTGATTTGTGAGTAATAAAATCTTTCTTCAGCACTGAATTTCTTTGGATCACTATACCATGGGAGATGTCTGGCTTCCATTGGAGCCAAAGTTCTAACAGCAGGTAAATTGATTCCACCTCCCATATGTGGTTTATAAAGAGCAAACGTAGTATAAACTTGTGCGAAATAATAATTTCCGTCTGGTGATTTGCGGTCAGATTGTGTAAATTGTCCTTCGAATTCGGTGATCTGTTTTTTGAAAGGACAATGGTCAGGGAGATCGTCAGTTTTTAGAGAGAAACCAACTTTAGCTATATCTATGCGACTTTTTAGGATTTGGTAAAACTGTTTAAGAAAATCCTTAGGACAATCATCAACTGGAACAATGTCACTATCGGTATAAATATAATAATCCTCGCAAAAAAGATCACGGATTTTGGTTTTCCAGAGTGCAAATGGGCCACAATTTTCTTCAAGTGTAAAGACTCTAACTCCCGATGATTGATAATATTTAAGTAAAGCTGGATTAGTACTATTATTATCAATGACATAGTAATTATGAAGACCAAATCGCTTTAACCATTCAATTAGTTTATGAAGTGTTTCTAATCGGTTAAAATTGTTGATGATGACTGGGGTATTGTTAAGATTGTTACCGCCCTTGGATTTCATTTTGCCAAAATTCTTACTAAATTTGACGTCAGTGGGTTCTAACTCCTTCCAATATTTGGACGAATTACTATTATTATTTTGGGTCATATTCTATAAAGTTTATCTAGACGGAAAGTTCTAAATTACTTTATATTAAAAACTTATATAGTCTATAATATAAATAGTAATGGCTCAACAACTAGAACAAAAAGTAAAGGAAACTGCGAAACCTAAAGCCTATGTTATTAATTTAGAACATAGAACTGATCGTTGGGAAAGTATTAATAAATATTTTGGTGAAACATTTGAACTAGAAAGATTTAGTGCAATAGAGGGTCGTCCTGGTGGTCTTTTTTGTGCTTTAAGTAAGATTGCTTTAATTAAAAAAGCTAAAGAGTTAGACTTGCCATATATGATTATGATGGAGGATGATAATTACGTAACTAACAAGAGATTTTATGATGAGTGGCCGAAAATTTATGAGTGGATGAATAAAAATTTGGAAAATTGGGATCTGATCAACTTTAATCCAACTTTCTTACAAAAGCCCAAGCAAGTGATCTCTACTAACCCACTTTTAATTGAATATGGTTATGGTAAAACTGGTAATTTTATTATTTATAATCGTACTACATATGATAAAATGATTGCTCTAGAACCACTTTATCAAAAGGCTAGAGATACGAATAACTTTCCATATCATCAAATTGCTAGTGATCATATGATGAATATGCAAGGTTTCAAGATGGTCACTCATTTTCCATATTTTACAGCACAATTACCGGATTTTAGTGATATTGCTCAAAGGAGGGTAGATTACGCTCAAGTTTTCCAAATGTCGAGTATAGTATTGTTGAATTTTCTAAAAGGGGGACACAGCCTGTCCCCCTAAACCCCCTCGGCAAGGCCTCTTAAAGTTTAATGAGTAAGGATTAAGAAATTAAAGTTTATTGAGATGCCAACTAAGCTTTATCCTAGATTGGATAATAATCATTGACATTTCAATAAGCTTTAATCATGATATATAGACCAAATGTATAATATTAAGATGACTTGTCGAGGGGGTTTAGGGGGACAGGCTGTGTCCCCCTTACAAAATCAACTATTTTTTGAATACTTTGTAATGATGACATAATACCATTAGGTGAACCTTCACATACTAGAAACGGACAAGTGGTCACTAATTTCAAACCAAGTTGACCAATAATTTTATCATATCCCAATAATTGTTCGTTGAAATTACCGGATTCCTGACAATTTTGATATATCTTTTCTGTTCCCAAAATCTTTTGATAGACCGAACTATTATAAACACACAATTTAGTACTATGACCCTTAGCATATTGAACAACTAAAGGATCGCCCGATATTACTTTCGATACACCATCAACGGTATTCGGACCAAAGTTAAAAACGCCCCAAGAACCCATATTTTCTCTACACCACTTCAACATTTTCTGCATTTTTGGGCCGAATTCGTCATCTAAAATTTGTAAACCTGGTTCGGCGATCACGATATAGGGCCTCTGTTCTCTTTCGGCTTGTTTCAAAATGGCTAGATGGGTCAATGGAACCGTAAGACCATTCGCCTGCTGAGCCTCTGAATGCAAGGTAAATTCATTGACAGTAAAATGGCGTATTAGCTGTTGTTTGATATTATTGTTGGCACTGCCATGAATCAGAAAGATTTCTTCTTTTTTGCTCATCAGAATATATAAAGTTATATAGATTCTAGTAAGTAAATTCGCTTTAAATTAACATAGTTTTTCATAGATTTCCACGACATTTTTTTCTTCTTCCTCGTCAGTGAATCTCGATAAAATCTTTTCATAAACTTCATTTCGGTAATCTAATTTATCATTTTCATAATCTTCTATTGCTTGATTTAGAATTTCTGCTGTGCCAATCAAAGAATGTTGTGGACTCCAATGACCACTTCTCTCTTGTACATGTTCCTGACCACCAATTCCTGGCCACCCAATTGGATGAGTTCCACATGCCATTGCCTCTAAGGGAAAAGTTGGTAAGCCAACATAGTCGTCAAGTTGTAAAGCAAAACGAGCCTTTTGTAATTTTTTAGCAAATTCAGTACGAGAAAGTCCTTGTAACCTTTCGAATTGATAATGACTCCACTTTGGATAAGCCAGACGAAATATCTTAATGATACTATTAGCAGCCATTTCTTGAGGTTGTCCGCGATTAATCATATACACAATTAGGGGATCACGTTTGCTATCTAATTTTGGATTAGGTAAATGAAAGAGAGACCGGTTGATAGAGTAGTAGTAGTTATAGGTTTTGATTTTTGGCATGGTTAAATTAATATTCTTAGTAATTTCTTGACTGATAGTAATTGCATCCTTAATCCCAAAGTCAGACCACGATTCATTTAAAGCAAGGGTTCGCCAAATATAACTAGCACCTTGGGCGAAAACGATCTTTTTACATGGATGATTTTTCATTAATTTCATAATATTGGGGAATCCTTCTGGTATAACAAAAATGTCATCTTTCCCAACTTCCATCTGGTTTGCTAAATGAAGAGTATTATCGCTAAATACAGCATTTTGTGGATGCAATGGTTTAATTTGGAGTGTACCGACGTCAAAGTCAACCCAATCTAGACCAATTTTATAGTAAATTTCCATTTTTTCATGTTTTCTTGG
>Ga0180437_10004457_pt1 | contig 19907 bp, 35 predicted proteins | sample SS_ome_4_FD_132410 | JGI IMG/M metagenome (GOLD analysis project Ga0180437, IMG submission 132410) | Hypersaline lake sediment archaeal communities from the Salton Sea, California, USA - SS_3_D_1 metaG | ecosystem: Environmental > Aquatic > Non-marine Saline and Alkaline > Hypersaline >... | reverse complement strand
GGAGCGTGTCGTTCCAATAACGGACGAGGAGTTCATGAAGCAACTGAAGGATTACGCAAAGCGACTGAAAGGGAGCTACCTGTTCCCGTACTCGTACAACCTCTACTGGAAGCTGCTGAAGACGATGTGCAAGCGAGCTGGGGTGAAGGAGGTTTCTCCTCACAAGATCAGGCACTCCCGGGCGATAGACCTCATGAGAAAAGGAGCTGAGTTGCCGGTAGTGCAATCATTTCTCGGCCACGAGAAGCCCGATGTCACCATGATCTATCTCGGGCTGACCAATCAGGACATTGAACGGAGGCTAAAGGAAATTGACAAGTGATGATGATTTAGTGGGGAAGTATGTAGCCAAAGCTGTGCAATCAGGGCAGATGCAGATTAAGGCTATAGAAGCCGACGTTTTCTTTCCTGCAGCGTCTTCATATACCGTCCGTGTGGTGCTTAAGGCTTATTGTAACCACTGCGGGCGAACCCTGGCGTTGTTTGACAAGAACAATGAAACTCTGGCGGTGGCCAGCAATACGAAATGGGAATTTCCGCTTATATGCCCGAAGTGCAAGGAAAGCTCCTACTCTGCAGAGCAGATAGAAGATTTTGTAGAGCCATGGTCCGGGGATCCAGAACCAGGCGGAGATTTTGTCTGCTATTCCAGCAGTATTAAAAACAGGTGCGACGCGTATGATACCGTGGTGAAGTTGAGAGAGGAAGCTGAGAAGGAAGTAATTTCCGAGGAAGAAGCCGAACAGAAAGTAGTGTTTCGGGGCAATTCCTGGTACGAGTTCAATCCGAACACAGGCTTCTGGGTGGTCAAATCTGCCCTTGACACAGAGTGGGAGAGAGGCAGCGTGGGCGAGGTAATTACGGGAGATACCCCACGATGGATGATTACATAAACGATGCTCGAGAGAAGCTAGTAGGGAGAGAAGATGGCTAGTATTAACGATTACATCAGATGTCCGGTGTGCGGCTGGTTTCATATAATAGACTACGTCCTGAAGGCAGATGGCAAGAGAACCGTTGAAGAGCCGAAGACCTTTGCCTTTGACACGAAGCTCGATCCGAGCGTGGTCATGTGGCAGAAGCGAGAGATGCTGCCGGCCAGCAGGGACATTAATATATTGGAAGAAAGAAACCTCTTCGCATTGCCGCCGACGTATCAGCAGGAGTTGATAGACCAGTGCCAGCGTGTCATCGATGCGCTGACTACAGGCGGGCAGGCGATTACCAGGACTCCGCCGCCGAAGGCTCGGGGAGCAGCTCCAGCCGTCACTACCAAGAAGAAAAAGAAGCGACCTGCTGCTGCTGCAGCCACCGAGAAGGAAGAGGCTCAAAAAGAGATAGAAACCATGGAGCGAGAGTACAGCCCTGAGGCGACTGAGAAGGAGATCCGGGAGCTGCTCGAGGCGGCAAAGGAGATGATAGTTGAAGAAGGAGACCCCGCTCGTGCAGCCGAAAACCTGAGAGTCACAGGGGAGATGATAGCCCGCATGGCTGACCAGATCGGGGAGAAGCTCGAGGAGAAGCCGAATGCCGAGCTTGACCGTCAAGCAGGAGTGCTGACCTCCGTAGCGAACAGCGTTGACCAGGCTGCAGAGGACGCTGATGACTTGATGTCGAACACCGAGGCGATAGATAAGGCTCTCGAGAAGCTGAAGCAGCTGTCCAAAAAGCCGGCAGCAAAGAAGCGTACGCAGGGAGCGAGTAAGGAAACGGTTACGACAAGAGGCCCTGCAGCGGCAGGCGGAGCAGAACGGGCAGGAGAAAAGATCGTGAGAAAGGGAGTATTTGAGGGCAAACCGAAAGCAACACCCAAGAAGCGACCCGGGCTGCAGCTCGACCTGCAAGAGAAACTGAAGCTGATGTACGATCTTCTGGCAGATGTTACCAATGATGATTCGAAGGAGAAGATACGAGCCGTGTTACGCGACGGGTCGATGATAGTTGGCCAGGATATGCCATACTGGCTTGCCTGGGAGTATGCACCATGGTTGGAGAACAGGATATACGATCCAGGTGGGACTATGGAAGAAGCCACCTTGTTAGACGAGATTACCGGCTTACGCGATGCGCCCATCGACCGAAAGACAGATATGCCCTGGTGGCGAACGCCGCCGGATCTGCTGCAGCGTGGAGCGTATCAGGATAATTTCAATGACTACAAGCTGACCGTCCCGAGCGAGCTGGTGTCGCTGCGAGAACTGCGAGATGAGAGCCTTGAACCCGCAGAGGGCGAGGATCCTGTCGCTCACAGCGAGTGGCTGGATGAGGTTATCAGGAAGATTGACGACCTCGAGAGGCTCAACATCCGGGTGATTGGCGACGTGACTCCACCGTTCAGCAAGGAGCAGCTGCTCGATGTCTTTGTAGCAGAGCAGGAACCCGAGGCGCTTGAAGCAGAGGTGGAGAAAGCTGAAGAGAAACCCGAAGAGCCTCAGCTGAGCGAGAAAGAGCAGGTTATCGACAAGTGGGTTAGGAGAGAGAAGAAGAACATCGCCCACCTTGAGAACGATATAGAGAAGCTGATGAAGGACAAGTATGACCTTGACAAGGTCGAAGAATCCATAGAAGAATACAAGGAGATTAACCGGAAGGACTTCGACACGGCTGAAGAGTACAAAGATGAGAGAAATAACCAGTGGGATCAGATCATGGAGGACATCAACGATGCCGAACCCCTTGAAGAAGAGGAAGAATAACTTGCAGCACTCCAAACCCTGGTCAGGGCTGCAGCTGAAGTGGCTGACAAAGTAGGCGGTAACCCCTCTTGGTCCGTAGGGGCTAAGACCTGAAATAAACGGACCTCAGCTGTATGTGCGGTAGCAAGAGGGAGAAATAAACTAAAGGAGGTAGCGTTCGAGATAAATTGAGAGAGTGACAGCTATGAAGATTGTGCTATGTCTTCTGCAAACACACACATCTCCCTCTCTACACCTTTATTCCTTATTTCCCTTGACAAACTGCGGAACAAAGAGGTATAGTAGATCTCTAATACAAGGCAAGGCTAGCGAACTCCTTGTATGAGGCAACCTAGAGCCGAAGCGTGACAGGGGTAGAAGCACTAGGTTATTCTATCCCACCAAGATTGAGAGGAGAAGGTTTACACCTTCTCCTTTTTTTGTTACCTTGGAGTAGGGAGGTGGTCAAGGCTCTGGCACTCGCTGGTCGCAGGCGGAGTAGCTAACCCTAGTGGTGTGAGGAGCGACAGCACACCAGCCTCCCACTACACTCCCAGCGTAGCCAAGCACACAGCACACACAGCAAGCCACCTGCTGCGGAGAGCCTTCCTATGGTCTATAGACGAAAGATAATCGTGATTATATTTGTGTTAAGATGTTGTTGAAGGGCGTAGCTATGTATAAAATCGTTCGCACGCACGAATAAAATTCGGAGTAAATAAAATGTAAATTTACGAATAAAATTGAATAGAGTTTATATCCTTATTGCTTGCTTTCCTGTTTACTTTTAGTTGTCCCACTACTGAATAAAACGAACAAGGAGGAAACAGGAAACATGGAAGAGTCAAAGATACTGTCCATAGACGAGCAGATTAAGCAGGTGCTGGCAAAGGAGGAGCAAGCCAAGCGGAAGCTGGAAGAGAATACCGCAAAGGCTCGGAAAGCTATCCTAGACAAGGCTATTGAGCCTCTCAAGCAGAACCTGATTAAGGCTCTCGGAAACTTTGAACCCGAGGAGGGGTACGTGATTACCATGTGGAAAGACAAGGATGGGATCCACGTCACCTATGGTAAGAGGGTATCCACCGACCGGACAAGCAAGAACGGCAAATCCGCCGCCAAGAAGCTGGCGATCCCCGAGGATGTCCAGAAGGCTTGGAAGACCGAGCCCGAGTACGAGTCCCAACAGGCTTTCATGCGGTTCGTTGTCGGGGACGACAACACCAAGGACTGGTTCTCGGACACTCCGGCGGCTGATGCCAAGGATGTATCTCATGCCCGTAGAGATACGTTCAAGAAACTCTGCAGCGATGGAGCTGAAGAGAACGGGATGAGCCTGAAAAAGGCTTGGGCGATGATCCTGGCTTTTAACCTAAAGACCGACAGTTAAGCCAAACCCAGGAAAGCAAGCAGTCCCAGTAATAAGAAAGGAGGAGCAACATGCCTGAAATCAAGGTAAAGCTACTCCTCGTCGGCGAGACAAAGCGGACGTACAAGTACGAGGAAGACCTGCCGAAGCCGAAGAAGTCCGATGAGGACGAGGACAAGGAAGAGGTCAAGCCCCTGTACTTCGTACTACGCAAGGAGTGGTTCCCGAACGGACCGCTCGCCGAGGTGGAGATGCGTATCCCACTACCAGAATAGTCTGGTGAAACGGACGCCTTCGGGCTCCGTTCACGGGAAGATGGGCTACCCGTGTTGATAAGCCTTGCCCGAGAAGGAGGTGATGCACAGCTGAACTCCCAGTATGCGGAGTTCGCACGACTAGTCCATACCAAATGCTACAAGCTAGCCTATGAGCACGGGCTGAAGATGCTCAGGACGGCTCCTTACAGTCGCAAGCGTGCTTGGATACAGGCACTGACAGACGTCCTTACTTTAATGGGCAGGACATGCGAACTGCCGGAAGAGTTTACTCATCTCGACCTACGACAACAGCTCCACGCACTAGACTGCGTGGAAATACGCTTTAGATAGGAGGAGCAATGACGAAAGTGCGGAGCCGGGCTGTGGATGCAGTGGAGTTTGTAAAGAGCATCCACAGCGATGTCAGCCAGTACATGCATAAGCACCCGTCCCATAAACCAGTACGGGTAAATCGATGGGACGACAAGCAGGAAGTGGAGATGCGGTTTAACCCGGATGATTAAACACTGCGAAACGCCGACTTCGGTCGGCTTCCTGCCGAGGATGGGCTCTCGGAGTTGAATAAGCTAGCCTAAAGGAGGAGCACATGAATGAAAGTTCCATGTCCTAAATGTGGACGCATGATAGAGCAGGTGGCTCTGAAACGCCATCTGGACTTCCTGTGCCCGCACAAGGACGATCCAGACCCTACTCCCGACAATGGAGCGGTGGCGGTGATGGAGAAACCCAAAGAGCAGGCTGTACCTGTGGAAGCTATTGAGCAGGCTGAGGAAGTCGTCAAGAAAGCTCCACCCGAGATAGCCTCAACAGACTACGAGGAGAAGCTGGTCGTGGAAACCAAGGAGCACGAAACGCCGACAGCAGCTCCCGTGAAGAAGAACGCCCTGTTCTTCCCGAAAGTGGATCCAGACTTCTACATAGACCCGTCCCACCTGCGATCCCTAAACCGCTGGGCGAAGATGTCTGACCAGGGAGATATACTGAACATACTCCTGCTCGGTGAGCGTGGCACTGGGAAGACCACAATGGGACGACAGTTTGCCGCTATGAACAAAAAGCTGTTCTACGAGGAGCACTGCGGTGCTATCACGGACGTAGAGCACTGGATGGGCAAGGACAGGCTGAAGTCTGGAGAAACCGTGTATAGAGCATCCATGTTCGTACAGGCGATCTCCACTCCCGGCACAGTGGTTCTCCTTGATGAGCTGAACAGGGCACATCCTGAAGTGCTGAACGCCATCTTCGGACTGCTTGACTGGAGACGGTCAATGTGGTCGGACGACCTGCAGATGCTGGTTGAGGTGGCAGAGGGAGTGGTCTTCTTCGGGACGATGAACGAGGGAGATGACTATATCGGCACGAACGACCTTGACTCGGCTCTCCGGGAAAGGTTCAAACGGGCACTGAAACTCGTACCTCCGCCTTCTTCCGTTGAGGAGAAGATACTCACCCGACGTGGAATGAAGAAGGACAAGGCGAAGCTGATGGTAGCCTTCGCCGAGCAGATACGCAAAGCCACGGATCCGATCCACGTCAGTCCCAGGCAGCTGGCAACGGTTGCCGATGAGATGAGGCTCGGAGCCACGCTGAAGGAAGCGGTAGAAGTCGCTCTGGTAAACACTCTTACCGACCAACAGGCTGCGACAACCTTGGAAGCCTTACAGTGGATTGAGGACAATCCTTATGTGGCTGACGAAGACGACCAGGATTCCATAGATCTGCAGAAAGAGCTGTCCGGGAGAAGTCATTGAGTAACCTGTCAGACTACTGGCGGAAGTACAAGTCCCAGAACAAGGTTCTGGAGATGATGTCAATAGCTGATGGTGTGCATGGTTGTTTCTCCCTGATGAAGGGCAAGTCCCAGATACAGTGGGGACACGATGGGCAGAGTTATCAGAGTGGTAACCTAGTCCAGCTTGACATCGGGATGCTTGACAACCAAGTCGCTCCCTACAAGGGAAAGCTGGTTGATGTCGTCATAGGGCTTGCTCTCCACGAGGTCGGTCATGAAAAATGGACTGGCACTCTGGATCTGGATGTTCGGTTCAACAACATGGTGCATATTCAGCACGACCACGCATCCTTCCAGACGGTCAGTGCCCTCCAGAATGTTCTTGAGGACGCCTTCATAGACCAGACCTATCGGAAGAAGAGCGAGGCTACATCCGGGTACATCCGAGCATCACGGGAATACTTCCGACCTGACGACTATAATTCCAAGGCATCTGCTGCTATGCAGCAGGCTCCGACCAGGGAGAACGTGACAGCTATACTGTCAGCGATAATCCTCTACGGCGTGCCTATACCGCACAGCATCGACTCCGGGATGAAGAAGGTTCTGCTGAACCTGCTCCACGAAACCCAGCAGTACATCAAACTGCGTGGGAAGAAAGCCAGAGTTATGAAGACGTGGGATATTTGGGAGAAACACATCAAAGGGCTTCCCTCATTCGCAGATGCCCTACCAATGCTGAAGCAAATGCTCCAGCAAGCCGCCCAGTCCGGTGGCACTGGACAAGGGCAGGGATTAGGCTCTACCACCAGCAAGCCACAGCAGGAAGAGGACTCTGGCGAAAAGGCTTCCGGCTCCAAAGCCAAACCGAAAGCAGCTCCAAAACAGGAAGACGAAGATGATGAAGAGGAAGGAGCTGGTGCAGGGAAAGCAGAGAAGGAAGACGAAGCCAAAGAAGACGAGGAGCAGGAAGAAGGCGCTGGAGAAGACGAGGACAATCCTGAAGATGACGATGACGCTGGGGATGACACCGAAGACGGCGACAAGGGAGAAGAACCGAGAGAGGAAAGCACAGAGGATCCGCTAATCTCAGAGCTACATCCTGACACTGGTGGTACGGAGCCAGGCTTACTGGACAATCTATCCGTACTGCTTCAGCAACGACAGATGAGGGGACTACGTCCTGAAGAGAAAGAGGAGATGGAGAAAATAGCACAGGTGGCGGATATACTGAAAGACCTTGAACACGCTGGCTTCTCCCCGAATGACTTCCAGCTGACAAAGGCTACCTATGATGCTAAACGCCATACGGAGCTGCTCTCAAACGTGCGGAAAGAGGTCAAACGGATGAGAAAGGTCTTCTCCGTGATCGAGGAAGAGGAAGCACGATGGCGGTTCGGTCTTCGGGAAGGCAAACTGGATGCCCGCAGGCTGTCAAAGGTAGGCTGCGGCAAGGATACCGTCTTCAAGCATCGGGACTTCAAGAGCCGTCCCAAGATGGCTCTGGCTCTGGTACTTGACGTGTCCAGCTCGATGTCCCATCAGATGGGAGTGGTGTTTGACACCGCCACCATATTCCACGAGGCTCTGAAACGAGTGCAGGGGATATGGTTCACCATCCATACCTACACGAGCGGTCATGGATACGGCAGGACGGCGGCTATCACAAACCTTTCCTCAACCGGACACGACCTTTGCCTCCGCAATGTAGAAACAAGCGGTGGCACTCCAAGCGGTGAAGCCATAGCACACTCGGTCGTTATCCTGAAGAACCGTCCCGAGCGAAAGAAGCTCATCATCCACTTCACGGACGGGTCCCCGGACAGACCAGACCTTGTGAGGAAGGCTGTAGACCTAGCCAAGGAGAACAACATAGAAACCCTGGGAATCTCGGACGAGTCAAGCGTGGTGGATATGTACGACCACTCAAAGCTCATCCATTCAATACCCGAACTTGCAGGAGCGGTACAGGAGCTCTTGAAAAAACTATATAAAGGAGGTACTTGCCGATGAGAAGTAGTTGGCAAGGGAGTTTGTCGTGTAACCTGCTAACGGTTCCGATCAAACTCTACAAAGCCGTGGATGAGAAGTCCACGGTCAAATTCAATCAGTTGCACCGTACCTATGGCACTCGCATCCATCAGAAAAAGGTAACGACAACTGCTGATGGGAAGGAAATAGAAGTCCAGAAGGACGATATAGTCAAAGGTTTTGAAATAGCCAAAGACCAGTACGTCCAGATGGAGGAATCCGACTTTGATGCGGTGAAGATACCGACCATCTCCGCAGTGGAGATAGTCCAGTTCATCGATGGAAACGAGGTCGATCCCCGAGCTGTTAAGGACAGCTATTTCATGTCGCCCGGAAAGGGTGGCGAGAAAGCATTTTCCTTACTGTTGACCGCTATGGGCGAGTCCCAGCGTAAGGCTATCGCCAAGATAACCATGCGGGAGCGTGAGCATATCGTGATGATCTCTCCCTTTGAAAAGGTGCTCTTGCTCCAAGTGCTGTACTGGGACGACGAGTTGCGTAGCTGTGATGAGATTGCACCGCCTGTTTTCCAGCACTCATCGCAGGAGCTGGAATTGGCTCAAAAGCTGATAGAGTCCATGAAAGCTCCCTGGGATCCGACCGAATTCACAGACGACTATCGGGAAGCCCTCATGGTGTTGATTAACGACAAGGCACAGGGCAAGGTAATTGCTCCGCCTTCGGCTCCAGCACCATCCGCATCTTCTGGAGATCTCTTGTCCCAGCTGATGCAATCGGTGGAGGCTGCTGATGTTAAGTGAGGAAGAGAGGAAACTGCGAAAAATCCGCAAACGGACATGGTACGCTCGTTGGGAAAGGGTCTACAATACCTTAAAAGACGAGGATTTACCTATATCCACCAGGATGGGGTGGCTCTACGATCTTGTTGAGGAGATAAACGGTCATGGAAACATGACACTAGCTCATTACAGCAAGGAAACATTGGAGCTCCTTATGAAGGACAAAGGAGAACCAGCCCCCAAATATGGTAACCCTGCAATAGATAGGTGTCCCGAATGCGGATGCGATTTTGCCCATACCTGTGATGATGATGGCAACATAATTCCGAGCTGGGGTTATATCGGAAAGTGGAATTACACCTACAAATGCGTGATATGTGGAGCCATCTTTCAGTCCGGGGAGTTTTTGAAGAGGGCGAAGGAGGCGGCAACGGTATGACAGCAGGAGAGTTGATCAACAAGCTAGAGGAAGTGGACGACGATACCGAGTTATTCGTAACGACTCGCATCCTTCCCGAGGACGAGGTAATTCTCTACTGTATTCCTGAAGGAGCCCGAACGGAGGACGATATAGTGGAGATTGCCAAATGGTAAGACTGCTCAAAGCCGAAGGAGGGCAGTGGAAAGACATAATCTGCGGGGCAGAAATAAAAAAGGAGGTTCAAGAGCATGGAAATCGTAATGCTGGCACTATGCTGGGCGATCATCCTGCTCCTGACAGAACTAACACTCCGAAAAATCCTGAAAGGAGGTCAAGATGAAAGCAGGAGATATGGTCTTCGCAGGGCTGAAGTCCTACTCCGGAAAGACACTCACCCAAGAACAGATAGACGCATTTGATGCCCTTCCTGACAAGGACCAGGAATGGATCTGTAACGCCTGCACCGCGGTCGGAAGCTCCTCCCTGTTTGAGCGTGACGGGCTCCGGTATTGCCCGAGATGCAGGGAGTATAAATACCTGCAACCGCTCATCCCAGGCTGGAACGACCACGAATTTGAGGAGGTGGCGGCATGATTAAAACGAAGGCACAGAAGGTGCAGGAAATCATAGCTAACTGCACGGAAGCCGAGCTGAACGAGGTCATCGCCGTTGTCCGGGCGGAGGGCAAGATAATTGAAAACAGGAAGCTCTTCTCCTTCAACGAGGGCGACAAGGTAAGGTTCAAATACCATGGACGCTATGAGAATGGGACAGTTGTGAAAAGGAACAAGACCACCGTTGAAGTCCTAGTTAATGGCACTCGGTGGAATATATCACCCAGCTTTCTGGAGAAGGTAAAATGAACCTTTGCCCGTATGCCTGTGATACGCAATATGAAACGCAGTGCCTCCATCACGGAGGCATCTGCCCTTACAAGTCCAAAGAGGACTGCGATATTATCATGAAGGAGGAATATGAAGAAGGAAGAAGTTCTGGACTCACTCGGGATGAAGCCCGAGAATTTGAAAGAGTGTAAATGCCCATTCCTGTTGATGGATGGTACTTGCAATATCCTGCCAGCGAACGCTCTGGATAAGAGATGCGATGCTGAAGACATGGACGATTGCAAGCGATGGCAGTGGTACGTACCGCTCCACAAAAACCATTCGGAGAACGAGATAGGGTTATACAAGTGTGCGAACTGCAAGCACATGTTCCGAGCATTTCCAATGGCACATATCTGGAAGCCCGAGCCTGAGGATGATGAAAATAATGATGCTGCTCAGTTCTGTCCATGGTGCGGGGAAGACAATGTCTTTCCTTTGTTCACCTTGCCCGGATACGATTACCAGTATGCCCTAATGGATGGGGATACCCAGCTTGATACCACGAGCATGAACGAGTTGAACGACAGGGAAGCCAAGCGGGTGTTCATGGAAGAACTTGGCTGGAACAAGAGGCTTTCAGCAGGGAGTGTCCACAGATGCACCGTTAAACTCCTGGAGGTGCTGAAGGCTGAAAATACTTAGGCACAAGTACGGGAGAATTTGCTCCTCGCCCGTATCGATCACTTGTGCAGGGCAGGGTGTTGTTTCCGCCCTGCCCTCCTCCTTAAGCAGAAACAGAGTCCGATCGGGATTGACCACCCGACGCCGAATAAAGCAGGTCAAGGAGGAGAGCAAATGCCAAAGTGTCCGCTATGCGGAGTGGAGGTCGACCACTTGGTGGAATGTAAGGAGGTTACTACGGGGCAAGATGTTTGCCTTTCAGACATGGGAGCACGCCTTATATACGATTCTGATATGTCCGAGAAGGTATGTGACTTGTCCTACGAGTGTCCTGCGTGTGAGGAGGTACTGTTTACCACACAGGGCATGGATACCGAGTATGCAATCAACAGAGCGAAACTGGACGCTGTACGTTTCCTAGAAGGAGGGATGGATGGCGACTACGACTACGACGATGATTAAGCCTATGCTGTGCAAGGAGGCTACTGCCTTTGACGACATGAACTACATCTACGAGGTAAAGCTGAACGGAGTGCGGTGTATTGCCTACTATCCGAACGGGGTTATCCTTGACGGTGAGATTGTTTGCCCAGGTCCCGATGGACTACCCGATTTCAACCTCATCCAACACCGGATCCATGTTCAGGACGCCGCCAAGATAGCGAGGCTGGTGGCGAATTCCCCCGCCCAGTACAATGTTTTCGACATCCTCCACGATGGAGAGGAGTCGCTGCTCAGAAGACCGCTCATGGAACGGAAAAACATACTGACAACTACTCTTCAAAAGTTGGCTTATGACCAGCTCCATGAAGGATGCACTCCTGAACTGTGGAGCCGTTCTGGTTTGAGAATAACAGCCTTTCCCGACGTTGAAACAGGGGCTCCTGTCGAACACGTATGGATTTCGGGGCATGGACTCGTTCTCTACCGCGCTCAGGAAAGAGTAAACGGAGAGGGCATTGTTGCCAAACCGATGAACTCGCACTACCTGCAGGACAACCGCTCAGTATGGATAAAGTCAAAAATATGGCATGAGGATGTCTTTGCGGTGTGTGGTGTTACGGAGGGCAAGAACGGGCGTACAGGCAGGCTCGGAGCGTTGGTTTTGGGCAAATTTGAGGACGGGAAATGGGTATATCACGGTGAGGCTGGCAGCGGTCTGTCCGAATACCACGTCATGACGCTGCCGAAGATGCTCAAAGGTACGAGAGTTTGCCCGTTCCCGGACGAGCCGAAGGTCAAGGATCTGGTGGCGTGGACGATACCCGAGGTCTACGTTGAAGTGCAGTATTTCAAGTTGCAGGACAACGGCAGGCTGATACATCCGAGCATAAAGAGAGTTATACCGAGAGGAGGTGTAAATGAGTAAAATAGTGTCAAGACTGGACGAGTTCAGGGCTGAAACCATGAAGCAGTACCTGAACGAGGAAGGGCAGAAGGAGATCTGGAAATATGACATCGTCCGCCGAAAGGACGCCTTGAAAGAGGCCTTCATGAGAAGCAACTTTGACAACATCCAGATCGACAGCGACTCCGACAAGGAGTTCTGCCTTATAGGGCCCGGAATAACCGATCATCCGTTCAATGACTACAACGAGCTGGATAATATCCTGCGATGGCTCTGCTGTGAAGAAGGAGGCTACCTGAGCTGCTACGCAAAAGCGAAACCTGATAAGAGAGTAGGTTATCCCCCTTCCAACGTCAGGGTCGTTCAGGTGGTAAAAGCAGACGTGCTGGAAGTCATGCGGAGAGCAGGAATTTCTACGGAGGGGCTAGAGTGATACACGTATTGTTGGTTTTGCTTTGGGCCTTCTCCCCTTTGCTTTAAGCCTAGCAGATATAGGAGGAGTAAATAATAATGGGCATGATCATGTGGATGAAGGAAGAAGCCTTCAAAAAGACATTCAACGTGCCAATTCCTGAAGGGAAAGTGGTGTTCATAGACCGAATAGCATTTGAACATCTGGAAAAACTTTATAAGGAGGTTACTGAATGAAGTATCTTGTAACGGAAGCATATTCTGGTATTCGGGACATCAAGGTGGAGGCTTCAAGTGGGGCGGAGGCCATCGATCGAGTACGCCAAGGCGACGGGGAAGAGGTGCACAGGTACGAGGAACCGGTAGAGGATTATTCTGCTGAACTCCAAATAGAAGGAGAAAAAGAAATCATACAGGAATTAACCGTCAAACTGCAGAAGATCCACGATTCGGTAGCTGGTATAGCTGATTTATATGATCTCCACCCATGGATGTATACACATCCAAAGATCGACTTGACCAACATCATACCGGAGGAGAACGCCCGTATATATCAGTACCAAATAGAAACTGTCATAAAGGAAATCAATGGGCTAGAAGTAGAAAAATAAAGGAGGTGTAAATGACCAAAAAGATAGACGAAATGACCCATCCCGATGTTCTACTCGCACACGAGAAGGAAAAGCTCGGGAAGGCGAAAAAAACGCCAAAAAAGAAAGAAATTCCATACCCTAATTGTGCTGTGTGCGAGCAGCCAGTCAAGCATGGCCGAGTGATGGTGCTTCGCTACGGCGAAGTGAACCCGAACACGGGCGACATACTATTAAATAAGGAAGAAGAGGTATTTTGCGTTGCCCACTACCGAACCGAACGCAAAGAGAGAGTGATCCATCGATACAACCTGCCGAAGTCGGTTAAGGTTTTTCCGGACCGCACTTGCCCCTTCTGCCGTGGGACGATGAAGCACATGCTTGACAAGACTCCGAACCCCGTTACGGGAAAGTTCAGGGATCGGAGCGACTACTACGGTTGTGTAAACTGCGGTGCCATGGAAACGGTCGAGGGCACTGAAAGAACTTTCCCAGTATTCTATGGAGAGTAAACATGAGCTTTGGATCAATACCTGACGCAGTATATGAAGAAGTCAGAAATGAGTATTCCTCAAAATGTCCAAAGTGCGGGGGCACGGAGTTCTCGGTTACGGTCGCTCCTCCGAAAGAGGAGTTTGTACTGGACACCAAAACCTCAAGCACCGTTTACGATAACACTCCGGGCGACATCGGCTGGGGCGAAGTGGAACTGGTCTGCTGCAGGAAGTGCGGCGAAGAGATAGGGAAGAAGGTTTTTACCTATCAGTATGCCCATAACAGCAGCAGTTGCGTGCTGATACTCTCATCTGTTGATGACGATGAGGCCAACGAGCAGATGAAAGAAGTATTACTGGAGCCCCTTCAATGGCGATTGGAAGATAAAAACGAGGAGGTCGAATAATGAAAGCAGTAGTAACGACTGAGGACGGGTTGGTCGATAGAGTTACCATCGATGGGACGAGTGTCCCCTTCATGATAATCGACAACAACCCATGCGACAACGATGATATTCGCCATAACACTGCAGTTTCCCTGATCGAGTGGTTCGGCAAAGAAGACTTGACACGAATCTTGATGTGATGAAGGCAGTCTGGCAAGATTACCTGCATGAGTCTCTGCTCGTGCTGGCGAAAATAGCCTTTGGGAAGAAACCGGAAGGAGGAAAACACAATGAAGAACTTTAATCGTATCACGGTGACTGGCAACGCCGGCAGCGACCCTGACATGCGATATACGCCGAGCGGGAGCGCCGTAACCACCTTCTCCCTGGCTAACAACCAGGGATACGGTGATAACCAGAAGACAATCTGGTTCAGGATCAAGTGCTGGAACAAGCTTGCAGAAAGCGTGAACCAGTACGTGGAAAAGGGGAAAGCCCTGCTGGTCGATGGCAGGCTCTCGGTTGACGAATGGGAAGGTCAGGACGGAAAGCATACCACAGTCGAGATAACCGCCAATGATGTGATCTTCCTGAGCTCGCCGAAGCAGGAAACCCAAGAAGATAAAGATTTCCTGTAGAAAGGCCCCCGATGTTCTGTTTTCCAAATGGCAGGCGTCCCAAGAAGAACGTAGACAAGGCTGATCTCCTTGAGGCGAAGATACGGGAAGCCTGGGAGGAGTCGGATCTGGCTCTTCTTCAGGCCATAGAAGAATCTCCCGACATAGATTTCAGCATTTGGACTCCGAACGAAGACCTGAGAAACCACGCTTTCCGATACAGGTGTGCGATGGTTACCCGTATAGCCCGTCGGGACGGCTGGCTCTGGCCATGGGGATCGCAAGACCCCATAACACATGTCTGGATGCCAAAATCTCCCGGTGAGACACAGGCCTGCTGCTCCCAGGTAAGGGTTATGCGCAGGTGGGATCTGAAGAACCATTGCTGCGAGGTAGTGCATATCTCCAACATGTACAACGTCATGCAATCCGTGCTTGAGGAGTTAGTGAACTGGTACGAGGGCAGGGCGAAAGAGTTGAAGAAGGCGGATCCGGTTGAAGAGGTCATCTCGGGAATGTCGCCTACCATGGAAGACGTCATAGCACAGGCACAGAGAAAATTGAAAGGAGGTTTATTTTGAAATACGGAAAGCTCGAGCTGGATAAGCTCACCGGAAGCAAGGTGCAGAAGCTCGTTTCGCTCGGGGAGGAAGGCTGGCTCGACTGCAGACACTACGAGCTGAGTCAGATTCTGAAAGAGCTGGCGAGCCCTGCAAAAGGATTCATCAAGGACAACCATCTCGTATCTACGGGTATGAGCATGGGCGTCCTGGTCGATGGGTTCATGTTCATCATGGACCAGGGTGCGGCCGATAAGGCACGCAAAATCTACAAGATAGCGGACAAGGAGCCGGACAGAAAACTGGTGAAGTACATCGAGGAGAACACCGCCAAGTACATCACCGAAACCAGCGATGGAGAGCTGCAACATGGGTTCTTCTACACCAACGAAGTCACCGATGCCATCTCTCTTCACAACGACGCCGGCGAGGTCGCTATCGACATTCACAAGCTGGCATTCATCCTGAAGGTGCTCCCCGAGGCTCATTTATTTCTGTCGAAGGATGTCATGGGCGACGGAGGCTTGTACATACTCATCGGCAAGGAGGACAGTCTGATAGGTGCTGTGGCGGCTGTCTACACCAGGGATCTGGTGCCGAAAATCACCGTAGCGACAGGCTCCGATGTCGAGATAGACGGAGAAAAGGCTGTCCTGACGACAAGCACAGCAGTTACCCAGGTGAAATCCAAGAAAGGGCGACATAGCCCAGCTTACTATGCTCCTTTGCCGAAGAAAAAGAAGTTTGAGGACGGTGGAGAAAAGGCTATCCTGCCCGTTCTGGAAGAGATCCCAGACGACGTGTGGAATCACCTCCGCCAGATTCAGGTTAAGGCTGTCAAGGGAGCCTGGGAAATCACATCACAACCATGGGGAGGTAAGAAATCATGACATCGAAGAATGAACTGGTCAATAAAATCATAGGACATACCGCATACACGCTGGACAGCGGCGTGGGCATTAACTTGGTCAAGCAGCTGTCGAAACTGAACATGGATGCCCTCTACATACTGGAATCCTTTATGGAGAAGCCAAGACCGCAGAATTATCGTCAAGGGATCCAAACCAGTATCACCCGCCACAACCTGAGGACGCTCCTGCAGTTCATGAAGGACGAGCAGGCTCACGAGGCCACGCTCTGCATAAGCCACGACGAAGGCGGGGACTCGATACAGCTTTTCATGTCCGATGGCGGAGGGCTACCGGTTACGAAGGCTATCCTGAAAGCGAGGGAGTCATGAGCCTGCGGCCGCCTATCCTTATAACCCAGATAACGAAAGGACGGTGCTGGCACTGCAACATCGTCTGGTACTGGGACAAGAAAACTCGGAGGCGGCTCAAGGACACCAAGTGCCCGTTCTGCGGAGGACCGCTTGCGGCAACCACCTACTATTGCAAGAGCGCCATGTGGAAGGAGTTAGTGTGAAACGCCTGCTGACGATTAACGAGGCTGCAGCTGCACTTCGGGTTCATCCAAACACGCTGCGTAACTGGAGCGATAAGGGTATAATAAAAGCGGTGCGTCTGGGCCCACGGCGAGATCGCAGGTTCTCTAAAGAAGATTTACAGGAGGCGATGAAATGATATGGAGAGATGTTGTTTACCCCAAGACAGCCAACCTGATTATCGGGGCTAAAGGCAGCGGCAAGACTGGTCTGGGCTTCTACCTGATTGAAATGGTCCGGACAGAATACGGCCTTTCGCCCAAGCTGGTCAACTTCCCCGAGGAGTTCAAAGACCTTGTGCCTCCAGAGTACGAGATCATCTCCCTGGGCGAGATCGCAGACGTTCCTAACAGCGTTATCCTCATAGATGAAGGCACTACGTTCTTACCTGCGGGCAGGTCGAAGCTCGAAGAGATGGTCAAGAGCATGCAATCGATGTCAAGGCAGAGAAATCAGGTTATACTGATAATCTTCCACGCCTCATCTGATGTAGGCTCTCGGATCATGCGAGGGCTGGACGTCATCATGATCAAGCGGCCATCAAAACGCCAGATCCAGTTCGGCAGCAAGGACAACGAAACTAAGGCCCTGCTTCGCCGGGCGAGAAAGAAGATCCCACACTACCGCAAGGACCTGGTGCTGGTCGACGCGGATGAACCCGAATACTCCGACATCATGAGCAACGATCTGCCTCCGTTCTGGTCAGACGAGTTGAGCACTGCCTGGGGTCGTGCAGGTACGGGTACTAAGATCGACATTGACGACCTCAAAGCCAAATCTCCCCAATCCGACGGGGAATGCATGATATGTCATAAGGAAGGCCATCTCTGGAGCGGTGTCTGTGAAGACTGTTTTCTGGAATGGTGTGACAGCATAGAAAAAGGGAGGGCAAAACCCTCCCTTCCTCGTTGGTAATCTTTTCCTATTAGGTATAGGAACGACCGGAGCAGGATCGAACGGCAGCTGTAAAGGCATTCTGGATACGCTTGTCGTTCTGGCCACCCATTCCGGGTGCAGGAGTCGGGTAACGCTGGTCTTTCAACGCAGCTCCGATGCAGGCGTTGAACCCGCTTGGTCTGTGTGCCGGAATTCCAACCATTCGGCGGAGTGTCCGTACAGGAAGACCTGCTACCTGTGCCATCTTTATCTTGGCCATCGTAAACCTCCTATAATTAAGTGAACACTAGCCCTTATCCTTATAGGATAGCCCTCTGGCTTTACCGTCCTTTGCCTCCGGCTTCTCGAATCACCTTCAGCTTCCTGAACTTCTAGCCTTCACGAGCCTTGGTTCCTGAAAGCAATTTATCACGCATATCCTGTCCTGTCAAGGAACTCTCCGCATTTTCTCCCAGAACAGCAGTCCACGCTTTGCATTTCTTGCACCACAGGTACAGCTCGCCTTCTTCTATGTGCCCCTTGCCAAAGAACCTTCCACACTGAGAACACCGTATCTGACGTAACGAACCGTTATCTATGGCCATTATCCTACCTCCAGTAAACAATCAAATTCTTTTAGCCTGGGCAGCAGATCCGGGCTTGCCCGACCCTTGATGTCGTCTAAGGTCCACCCCACCAACGCTGGATCCCCTGCCTCAACAGCCTGGTCGATATTCTGCACCAGCTCCGTTTGCCCGCTTTCCTCAAGCACGTTCCTGTACCACTGGATCACCGGTGGCAGCTTACAGAATCGGCATTCGCCTGGCTGTTCTTCTTCAAGCCATTGCGATACCGGTATGACGTTGGCACACGCGTCGGCTCTTGTCTGCTCCGTCTTCTCGGCTTTTGCCACATCGCAGAGCTGGCGAGCCTCATCTTCTGAACTCGCCTTCCCGCTGCAGATCTTGGCGCCTACACAGAAATCGGCTTTTCTGTCCTCCTTGCTCTTCCCCTTTCCCGTGATATAGGGACGCATACAGGCGTTATAGGCTTCTCTGTCCATCTTGACCTCCTTAAACATATATTCGTAACTTTAATAATTCTCTGCTATATGCTCGCAGCTTCGGTATCACAGCCTCCCAGTCCAGCTTGTTGAACCTTTTATACGCTTCAGCGTCACTGAATGCCACCACGATGGAAAAATCAAGCATATCCCGAACTGCCCTGTTTGCCCTGTTGCACATTTGTGCAATGTATTTGTAATCGTACGGCGGTGATGCCTGGTTTCCTTTGAACAGGTCGTCCAGAGCCATTACAAATTTCTCTGATGCTTTTAACATTTCGGGTGACTGCAAGCGATCTCGTTCTTGGGCAAATTCATAATACGGGCGTATCCAGCTCCTCAATGCTGCTACGGTTAGTTCTTTTGATGGACCCTCCTTCAATTTCTTGTGGACCACATCACCTACCACCTCTTGGATCCTTGCGTTGTACCTTGCCCAGTTCTCCAGCTCTTTCTCTTTGCTCATCATAACCCTCCTGTTACTTCTTGACCTCGCACTCCAGAATTTTCAGTATCGCGTCATTCGCCAAACCCGGCTGCAGCAGCTTGTCGAGCGAATTCTTCATAACATTCGTAGGCTGGTCCGCACCCAGGGCGTTCGCTAGCTTGTCGAGGGCCTGCTCCCGATCGCCGTTCCAATAATTCTCCACGGCCTCGAGGTACTCCTTCAGCGGCGTTATGCTCATCTCCTGAATCCCATCGCCTTGGTAGTCATGCGGTTGGAGATCTTCCGAGCTTCCTCACGGATCTCCTTTGCCAGTGCCTCATAGTTTATATTGTTCGGAAGGTTGCCGTGCGTCAGGCACTTGAGAATAAGCATCTTGGTTCGCTCGACATCGGTCATGGGTGTTTCCTTCCTGATAACATCGCCCGCCCACTCTTTGAAACAGCTTTTGCAGACGCCGGCATAGAGCTTCTGGTTCTTCTTGTGACACATCATGCACTCGCCAGTGCTCTTCTCGGACTCGTTCATCAGCTGATCTATCTTGCTCATGAATGCCTGTCCTCCTTATCGTGCTTTATCCATCTCGGTGGCTGCGTCGACGTGCCGATGAAGACACCCGGGTTGTTCAAAAGCGTCGGGTGCTTCAGGTAGAACCTGCCACCTGCGAGGATCCGATACCACAGCGGTCGGCCAGCCCAATCCATATCGGGCTTCCTGACCAGCTTCTCGGCCTCGTCGGCATCCTGCTGGCTCTTGATGGAGTAAAAGTCCTCCCATCTTTTCTTGTCCCAGACCTGTAACACGGCTTCGTTCTGATCGAACGGCATGTCGGCTACCATGATCGGGAACCAGACGCACAGCTGCCCGCCGAGTTTCTCAAACCAGACTGGGTATCCTTTGTACTTCGAGATGAGCTGTT
>Ga0180437_10004456_pt1 | contig 19909 bp, 21 predicted proteins | sample SS_ome_4_FD_132410 | JGI IMG/M metagenome (GOLD analysis project Ga0180437, IMG submission 132410) | Hypersaline lake sediment archaeal communities from the Salton Sea, California, USA - SS_3_D_1 metaG | ecosystem: Environmental > Aquatic > Non-marine Saline and Alkaline > Hypersaline >... | reverse complement strand
TTGGTGTTAAAATGCCGTGTTAGAGGTAAGACCATGACCAACAAAAAAAACCCTGAAACCGTTGTCATCAATGAAAACGGTGACGTGTTACCGGATCCCGTCACCGGCGCCATACCCGCCGCGGTGCCCGTCTTTTTCAAAGCGGCGTTTCACATACCCTTGATAACTAAACTGGCAAGGGAAGGCACGTCAGCGGTTGACATAGCCGCACAATGCGGGATCACCGTGAAGCATTTGTCAATTTGGCGGCAACGGTTCCCGGCGGTTGATGAAGCAATCACGCAAGGTTGGTTGGCGGCGCAAGCGGTGATCGAAAACAAGCTTTATGAATGTGCGCTTGGTTTACATGAATGGACTGAAACAACTGAAGTTGAAGGGACTGACGGCAAGGGCAATCATTTCAGTGAAACGGTGACGAAAACCAAGCGGGTCAAGCCAAGTGTCAACGCACAAATTTTCATTTTGAAAAACATTGCGCCTGACAAATGGAAAGACAAGCAAGAAATAAAATCTGACCATGAACTGAAAATCATTTGGAATGAATTTCGGCAAGAACTGACCGCGGCTGAACGCAAATCAATTAAAGCATTGCCGCCGCCTGAACCGCCGCAATTGGAAGGTGACAACAATTGAAGCTTTCAAAAAAGCAATCATATGTTCTTGAACTCCTTGAACGTGATGGCATCACTGAAATACTTGCGGGCGGCGGTGCGTACGGCGGCAAGTCAAGGATCCTTTGTTTTTGGATCTTGAAACTTGCGCTTCAGTATCCCGGCGCGCGTTTGCTGATAGGGCGGCATGAACTGAAGCGGTTGAAAGAAACAACCCTTGTGACGTTCCTTGAAGTGTGCAAGGAGCAAGGGATCAAACAGGGCGCGCACTATCGTTTGAACCTTCAAGACAACTTCATTCAATTTGTCAACGGTTCAAAAGTTCTATTGATGGATCTGGCATACAAGCCAAGCGATCCTGAATTTGAAGAACTTGGATCTTTAGAACTGACCGCGGCGGCAATCGATGAAGCAAGCGAAGTCACGCGCAAAGTCAAAGATATACTTTCAATCAGGGTCAACCGTTGGAAGAACAAAGAATTCAATTACAGCGGGCGGATCTTGATGACTTGCAACCCTCACAAGGGTTGGATTTATTCAACCTATTACAAGCCTTGGAAGAAAGGCACGCTGAAAAAGTATCAGGCTTTTGTTCCAATGTTGGCGGTTGATAATCCTTGGTTAGATACAAAGTATTTGCTTCAGCTTCAACGGTTGCCTGAAGCTGACAAACAACGCTTGTTCTTTGGTAATTGGGATTATGATAGTGACCCGGCGCGCTTGATGGAGTTCAACAAGATTCAGGATCTTTGGTCTAATAGTTTTGTGCCTGAAGGTGAAGAAAAGTTCTTGACCGCGGATCTTGCAATGCTTGGATCTGATCTGTTCACTTTGTTTGTTTGGTCAGGCTTCAGGGTCAAGAAAATATTCTCCTATCCAAAAGCAACGGGCAAGGGGATTGAAAACAAAATAAAAGAAGTTGCTGAACACTATCAGATCCCGCGGTCAAATATCATCTTTGATTCTGACGGGCTTGGTGAATACCTTGAATCATACCTTGAAGGTGCGATCCCATTTCACAACGGGTCAAGACCAATTGAACGTGAAGTTGAAACGCCTGACGGTCTTGAACCATTAAAAGAGAATTACGCAAATTTGAAGACCCAAACATCTTTTGAATTGGCAAAAATGGTGAACGCAAATCAGATATACATTGAAGATGATTCACACCGTGAAGAACTTGCCGCTGAATTAAGTTGGATCAAGCGTGACCGCATTGACAAAGACGGCAAGATTTATCTTTTGCCCAAAGAAAAAGTCAAAGCCGGGCTTGGCCGTTCACCTGACTTTGCTGACGCAATGCATATGCGGATCTGGTTCAAGCTTGACCGTGAAAGAATCACAGAATTCACCGCCGCTGACACAAATGATCATATTATGGAAAGTTCACAAACCTTTGTGAATGATGATTATGGACTCACGGATCGCTATTAGATCTATTTAGTACGTTGTCAGAATTTAATAATTGCAAATTCAATGGAATTCAAGCAAGGTGACACTTTAAAGGAGTGTTGAAAATGTCTACAAAAAGAACTCTTCAATTGCTTTACCCAAAACAAGTTGACGACAAACGAAAAATCACGGCCAAGATGATTGATGAAATCATCAATAACAGCGGGCAAGGTTCCCGCTTTCCAGTTGCCGTTGGTCATCTTGCCGCAATGGGTTGGTTTGATGATTCTAAACCGGCGGCGGGCCGGTTTGACAATTTGAGAAAAGATCAAGACGGTTTTTTATTGGCTGACGTCAATCTGAAACCTGAAGTTGATGACGCATACAAAGCCGGTGATTTTCCCGGTTGGTCAGTTGGAATATTCAAAACAGAAAAAGACGGTTGGCAAATGGATCACCTTGCCTTGCTTGGTAGTGTTGGCGCGGCGTTCAAAGACTTGCAAGAAGTTGATTCACAGGCTTTTTCTATTGTTGAACATTCAGGTCATTCAATGACCGTTGAATGTTTCAGCGCAAACAATGAAGACAAAAAAACGCTTTGGTTGGTTCAGTCAGCGCCAAAACCGGCCAAGGTAGAACAACCCGCGGTGAACTTGAAAAGTGAACCGCAAGAAAAGAAAGGTCATGAAATGGATCCTAAAGATTTTGAAGCTTTTAAAGCTGAACAGGATCAAAAAATGGCTGAATTGCGCGCTGACAATGAAAAGCTAAAAGCTGACAATGAAGCGCGCAAAACGGCTGAAGTGCAACGCCTTTCAAGCGAGTTCAAATCATTGAAAGAAATGATTCTGAACGCCGCCGCTGAAAAGGGTGTTACCGAAACCGCGCGCGCAACGCTATCAACCGCGCTTGATGCGTATGACGCACACTACCAGGGCGGGATCGTCAACCGTGAATTGTTTGACGCATTGACCGGCGTGTTCAAGGAATTGAAACCAAGGATTCAACCCGGTGAACTGACTGAAACGCCTGAAGATGATTTCAAACTGAAGAGTCAATGGTCAGGAAATGAAGCCATTGACGCGCTGACAAACTAAAGGAGAATTGAACCATGACTGATTTCAATGGCAAAAATGACCTTGGTTCATTAGAAATGAACTATGATTTGTTTGTTGGCGGCACGCCGCTTGAAACGCTTGCGGTGTTTCTTGACGCGGCAACCGCGGGATACACACCGGCGGTTGGTGACGTTCTTTGCCGCAAGTCTGATGACAGTGACAAACATCAAAAATGGGATCCCACTGACGCCGCGCTTGTGATTCTTGGCGTGATAAGTGAGATCAAAGAAGATAATACAACACCAACGCCCGTTGTTGAACTTTCATTTGCGATCCGCGCATCAGTTCACTTTGCGGCGCTTGGCTATACCGGCGCGCCTTTAAGTGCGGCTAACAAGTTAATCTTGTCTGATGACTTGCGCGCGAAAAACATCAACTTGGTTGATTAGAAAGGAGCGCTTCAAATGACTTATGTTGTAACAAATATGGATGCGGCCAAAATCTTGAAGCCTTCACTATTGCTTCAGGTTCTTGGAAGTATCAAAGCGCCTGAAACTGAAGTCATCAACAATATTTTCAAGAAGAAAAAGAATGTTGACGGTGACAAGGTTTCAAGGCAAATCATTCAACGCACGATCAAAGCGGTTCCCTTTGTTGGTCAGAAAAACCCCGGCGTTGTTCTGAACGGCAAGACAATCACCGCTGACGGGATCACCGTGCCGCCTATGAAATGTCATACGCGGATCGAAGCTTCAGATTTCAAGAAAATTAAAAACCTTGTTGGCAAGGAGCAACGCGCGGCAATTGCTGAAGAACTTGAAGATATCAAGAATACAGTTGCTTGGAACCGTGAGTGGTACGCGCGGCACTTCTTGGCAACTGGTAATTGTGATTACCCGTTCTTGGTTGACGGCAACGCAATTGCTGACAACTATGTCTATTCGCTTGGAACCATGACCGCGGCGGCGGCACCGCCAACGGTTCTTTTCAGTGATGCAAGCGCAACCCTGACTGACGTGATCAAACACTTGGATCACATGCTTGAACGCGGGCGTGACGTACCGACCGCGCGCAACTACTTTCAGGATCCAGCGCAAACAATCACATACGCCCGCACAAATGTTTGGAACGCGATCTATGACATCTTAGATGCGAAACAAACAAACAATGTTGTGACCGGGCGCCGCAACGGTGACGTTCTTGAAGTTGGCCCTTATGCAATCAAGAAGTTTGACGCGGCAACGGTCAGCCCGGTTGACCAAAGCGCGGGCACCGGGATCCCCGTGAAGCAAATGCGAATGATCGATATTTCAACCAACGCACCGCACACAATGGCAAACTTGGAGATCGAAAACACAAAAGCGGTTGGCGGTCAAAAACACGTCATGATATTGCCGGTTGAAGATCCATACGGCGGCTATGTTGACATTATGTGTGAACACCGCCCGGTTGGAATGTTCATTCCTGAAGCGTGTGTGAACAGTCTTGACGTGATTGCCTAAAGGGTGATCATCATGAGGCTTGGAACATACCGCGGCAAGTTTGTCACCGTTGAAGGCAAGGTCAAAAGCGATCTTGTCCAATCAGCGTCAAAGGCTGAAGCAACAAAAAGCCTGAAGGCTTTGTTTCCTGATTGCCAACACGTTGAAACGCAAGTTGTTGAACCAAGTGAAGGTGAAGCAAACAAAGCAAAGGCAAAGGCTGAAGCTGAAGCCAACGAAAAAATCAAAAAAGACGCTGACGAAAAAAAGAAGCGTGACAAAAAATCAAAAGCGAAAACACAAAAGAAGAAAAAAGGTAAATCGGCATGACAATCACCAATGGTGACATCTTGACTTATATATTGGCAAACCGGCTTCATTACGAGGACGGCCAATATTTGCTTCAAGAAAAAGCTGAATCAATGGGTCATGATGCAATAGGATCCGCCCGTGCTTGGTTGTTTGGGCGGTTCCTACATGCCGGTGAAACTGAAATCTTTGAAGCGTTCATCACAATGACATACGGGGATCTGATTCCCGGTGATCTGACTGAACTTGAAGATATACGCGCGGCGTTCTTCACGGCAACCGGATCAGATAAACAGACAACAAGCATTTATGTGATGTTGTTTGAAGCCCTGATCCGGTTGTCGGTTGCTTACATTTGGAAGGCCGCCGGGATGGAAGGTGAAGCAGAATCAGAAGAAAAGAACGCTCAAGAATTGATCACCGCAATAGTTGGCGCCTACGCCAACCCTGAAAACATTCTTGGTGATGAAACCGGCGGTGATATGGCTGACGCGGCTTTGTCATCAGTTGTTGAAGTGTATTGTTTAACGGCTGATGAAATCAAAGTCTACACTGTAGGGTACGAGTAAAAATGGCGGTAGTTGAATTCAAGGGTTTAGGGTCACAAGACCGTAATAAAGCGGGCACGTTTCCCTATGCCTTGAATCAGCTATTGAAAAAAGGTGCGGATCTTCACGACGTCTTTGACGACATTGGCCGCACCGGTGTGACTGAAACACAAAAGAAACTCCTTGAAAACCGGGTCAGACCGCCAACACGCAAGTCAACGCTTGCGGCGCGGCGCCGGTCAAGACGGCAATTCAAGAACAAACGCATTGCAAAGGGCTTGACCTTGGTTGACACCGGTGTTGGCTTGCGTCAGGTTGCATACAAAGCAACGTCTTATGACGTTGCGGTTGGTGTTCCTGATGGATATATGGCCTATCACCAAGAAGGGCGAGTCCCAAACGCACCGCAACGCCGTTTTTTAATGTTACCTAATAGAAAATACATCATGGATCTAGTCATGATCCATTTAAGAAAGGCTATGCGTTAAAATGCCAGCAAAGAAAAAGACTGAAAAAGAAAAGGCTGAAGCGAAGCGCAAGAAAGACAAAGAAGCCCTTGCGAAAAAGCGCGCTGAAATCAAAGCCGCTTCAGACAAGAAAATTGAAGCCGCTGAAAAGCGGGTCAAGGCTGAAAAAGTCTTCAAGGTTCACATGATGCCTGAAGACGTTGAAAGCGCTTTCAAGTCACGTCCAAAGCTTGTGAAGGCAAAGACGAAAAAAGAAGCAATTGAAAAGGCGGGCAAAGGCGCCTATCAAGCTTTTGAATGTGGCGAAAAGTACGCTTTACCAAAAGAAAAGAAGTAGGATCACGCAATGGATATGCCGCGGTATTTGGCCGAAAAAATCAAAGAACTTTCAGGCGGGTTGCGCGTTGAAGTAGAACCAAGCCCGGCTGATATTCGCCCTGACCATTTTATTGTTCAGGTTGAAAATTTTTGGATTGAACCCGCTGGCACTTTTCAAAACGTGACTGAAGGTGATTGGACTTTTGTTAAAGGCGGGATCCCGGTTGAAGGTTGGCAACAAGCCTTGCCGGTGCGTGTGGTTTGGAGATCACATTGTATTGGTCAGACTTGGCGCGCAACTATGATTGAACAGACAAGAAAAAATGCGATCATGTTTGCCGATCCGTTTTTTGTTCCTGCTTTCGGCGGTAAGTTCACCGGTGAAAGCGCTGAATTGGCTAATGACGGTCAAGGCCAAGATTTAGGCAATTTTGAAGAAACAAACAAAGACGGGCCGGGTTTAGGTTTCATTTGTATGCTTGAACGGGATCCAACACGTGACAAGGTTTTTGAACCTTCAACGAAATTTGAAAAACGAAATGGATACTTGGCCGAACAACACTTTGTTGGTCATCTATTCTTTTCAGGCGGCGCCTTGGTGCCAAATGATAAAAGGAGATCAAAACAATGACTTTGAAATATGGTGTCAATGTCTACCCCGGACCAACCAAGGGTCAGCCGCCCTTGTCAGTTGACACTGAAATAATTGCTATGATTGGTTGTTTTCCGGTAGACAAAGAAACCGATCCAACGAAAGGGCACCCGCTTGAATGGTACAAGGTCACAAGCCTTGAAGACTTCAAAGCCGCATACGGGCTTGAAGAGTTTTGGGGCACGGGCAATCTTGCACGTTCAGCGGGTTTCGTAACACCGAAAAGCGCACAAGCGATCCTTGAAGGCGGGGTCAGACCGTTGTTGGTTTACAACATCTTTGATGAAGCAAATCACACAACCGCGGTTGTTGATGAAAACGTCACCTTCACCGTTCTTGCGCCCGTTCAGCCAGTTGCTAACAAGTGGGCTTTGATTGACACCTTTGTCATTCAAGACGTCACTGACACAATCACATATGTTGAAGGTGTTGATTATTCGCTTGAACGCAACGCAACAACCGGCTTTGTTGAAATAACAAATTTGGGCGCCGGTATTGGGCCAACTGACACTGTTCATGTTGACTATGAATATTGCAACCCAGGTGCGGTAACAACGGCAAACGTCACCGCCGGGATTGACAAAGTTCAAACGATCATCATGGATCTAAGTTTTGCCGATCTACCCGGTTGGATCCATTGTCCAAAGTACAGTCAGATCGCGGTTTCAGGAACTGACCCGGCGGCGGTGCGCGCACAACTGAAGATCAACGCCTTGTCATTAAACACCGCTTTCACAACGCGGTTCTTGTATGACATTGATGAAACTGACTACAATGTCACGGTTGCGGCGGGATCGCCTGACCTTACCAAAATTTACGATGACAAAGACGTCACAAGTGAACACGGGCGGGTTTTCTTTGGTGAAGGTTCTTCACCCGGTAGAACTGAACAACTGCTTTCAGATTGGTTCTTGGTGCTTCAGACGGCTGAAGTTGCGGCAAATGAATTTCCCGCGGTTTCACCTTCAAACCGTGTGTTGTCTGACTACACACCCGCAAATAAGTTGCCTTGGCCGGTTGCTTCAAACGCGGTGCGTGACAAAGGGATCATCACAACAAGTCTTGACCCGGCTGACCGCGGCTTCACGCTTTGGGGCACGTGGACAAGTTATTTCAACGGCACACAAACCGATCTAAGGCTTGATTCAACAAATCAAAATGACCTTCAGAACTACCTTGTGAAAGCAATCACGCGTGATGTTTGGGTCAAAAACACTGATAGAAATTTCAACAAATTCACCGTTCAGGATCTAGTTGAAAAATGGAACGCTTTAGGAAAGCAACAAGTCAGCAAAGGAAAAGTTCTTGGCTGGTTGTTTAGCTTCAACCCTGAAGACAACCCGGATCTTGCAACTTATGTGAAATTCAATTTGTCAATTTTGGCGCCTGAACCGCAAAAGCGCACAGACGTTGAAATTCAGATTGACCTAACCTACTTTGAAACCGTCTTTGGTTAGAAAGGAGTTTTAAAAATGCCTAGTCCATTGGAACTAATCAAAGCTTTTCACGTTTCAAAGAAAAATGTTTATTTTGACGGCGATCCTATGCCGTACATTATGAGCGTGAAGATCCCGGCGGTTGCGTCACCGGTTGAAACCTTTGACAATACGAGCACCGGCGGGCCAATTGAAGTTGCTGATCCTTTCAGGAAATACGCCAACGGTGACGGTGAAGTCAAATACGAGCAAGAAAACGCCGCCTTGGTTCAAAAACTGATGGATTCAACCAAGGTTCAAAACATGAAAGTTGCAATGGCGGTTAGCGCCTTGAATCCGCAACTTGGTCAGTATTTGCCTTTACCGGCAACATACGCCATTGGTGCGCAATTTTTTGACGTTGATCCCGGTAATCTTCAACAAGGCACAAAACGTGAAGGGACTGCGAAATTCAAAATGTTGTCATTGAAAATTGACATTAACCTAATCAACGTCATTGACTATGATTTTGTTAATGCGTCATTCATCAATGGCCCGGCTGACTTGCTTGCGCTGGTTGCCGGTATCATTTAGAGGGTAAACCAAAAAGGAGATCAAGAAACCATGAGTAACGATCCAAAGAATGATCAAAAGTTAATGGAAGCAACCAAAGAAGCGCTGAAAGAACCGCGCGAAAAATCCAAACTTGAAAAAGCCCGTGAATTGATCGGTGATATGGAAAATGCTTTGGAAAAAGAAGCAAAAGAAAAGGGCTTTGACATCGACGTTGCACCTGATTTTGAAAAAGACCTTGAAACTATACCGATCCCAAAGGTGCGTTTATTGCGCAAATCAAGGATTGAGGACGGTTTAAAGGCTGAACAAATTTGTAAAATTCATTTTGGTAAGAATAGTGACAACTATTCAGCAACGGGTCAACACCTGATGTTGGCAAAGATGTCAATTCTTTGCCGGTTCAATGATGAAGTTTGGAACATTACGCAAATTGAAAGGCTTGGTGAAGATTTTTTTACACATATCACCGTGAAATTCTCCAAATATCTCACATAAGTGAAGAACATTTGGCTGACGTTCAGGCTTTTCTTTGGAGTAATGGGATCGCGGTTGCTTACAATGACTTGATAAAAACGCCGGTTGAATACTTTTTGAAAATGTATTCAAAGTTATTGGACTTGATGGAAAAAAACAAGCCCTAGAAAGGTTTTGAAATGTCAGAATACAAGCCGCAAGACCAACCGGGCGTGTTCAAAAGACTATCCTTTGAAAACATAGGCGGTGACGACTATTCACGCTATTTGCGCACACAAAAAGGCATATTGCGTGAAATAGTCACACCAAAATTTTCGGTTCCTATGTCACGTGAAGGGTCAAGGCTGACTGAATACACTGACCGCAATGAAATCACCGCCGCGGTCAAGGCACGCAATGAACTGATCCGGTTGATCGTGTTCTGGTATCCCGTTGTTAAGCTAAGAAAGGCGATCCTTTCTTACATAAATGACAACACCGCGGTCAAGGAGCTATTTCAAACAAAGTTTTTGCGTGATTCTGAAGCGGTTTCAAGTGAGGTTTTTACAAATGGCTAAACCAACAATAATTGAACTTGAATTTTTGGCGATCTTCAACAAGGCGGTTGATGAATTCCAAAGTTCAACCGGGTACGCGCTTGAACGTCAAGACGCTGAACGCCTGATGATTCAAGTTTTTTCAAATATGGTCTATCACTGGGGATCACAATGGCGTGAAGCTTCATTGCAAAACTTCTTGGAGTATATGAGCGGTGAACAGCTTGACGCATACGGTGAATCAAATGACGTGCCGCGGCTGACTGAAACGCCTTCAGGGTGCTTTGTGCGGGTCAATTTCATTGCCGCCCTTGAAAGCTTCTACCCAATACACAAAAACACCATTTTCACGGGTAAAAATGACAATGGAACTTTCACTTTTAAGACCAATGAAACTTGGCTTGCATCACCTGAAGACACATATATTGACGTTTGGGTCAATGAATTTCTTGACGAACTCACAAACAGCGGCGCCCTTGCCAATGGTATTGAAATCGGTGACGTTGACACCCTTGAAGATCCTGACGGGATCTACACCCTTGTTGATTCCGTTGAAAATATCGGTGAAACATATGGCGGGCACGCGTCTGAAAATGATGACCACTACAAAGCCCGGCTTGCTTTTGTACTTGGGAAACCTTCAACCGCGGGCGCTTTTGATGCGTATGTCTACCACTCATTGACGGCAAGCGTGAAGGTGCTTGACGTTGGTATCATCAAGCCATATTGGGAAATTCACATCTATGTTCTTCCATATGACTTTGAAATTGACGTCATTGGTGATTCAAGTTCACAAGTGTCAAACCTTGCGTTGACCGTTTTGCCGCTGGTAGAAACCGACTACGGGCGCCTGTATTGGACCTTGACCGGATCGCCAACCAGAACTTTCAGTTTGTTCTTGGATTCAGCAAAAACGGTCAAGGTTGCTGAATACGTTGGCGCAAATGGTGTTGGCCTGACGTTGGTTTCAGAACCGGGTTACACGGTCACGGGAACGGTTGATCTGACCGGTTCAACTGATGATCAAGACGTTGCAAACGTCATTGAAACCTATGTCATTGCGGGCGGTGCGGTTGATCAGGTGTTCAACCCTTCAACCGGCTATCCAAAAGCACGGCCAATGAATGATATTGTGAAGGTTTATATGATTCAGGAAACAACTTTCACAATCAGCAAGTGTGACGTTCAGATCCGTCAGGGCAATGTTGAAACGGCCAAGACCGCAATCACGCAAGTTGTCAACGCCTACCGGGATTCTTTGCGTTCAAAGGCGGGCAAGAACGCGGTCAGGGGGGATCTTGACGGCATGATCCGTGATATTGGCGGGATCTATGACACTGATATTGAATTTGACAGTGACCCAACAAAGAAAGTTGTTGAAGCGCTTGAAAGTCAATACTTGTCTTGCGCCCTTCCAACAATCAATGTGACGGTATACACACCATGAAATACGAAAACATAGAAAGGGCTTTTTTGTGGCGTGACTATGACAATATTGCGGCACAAGACAACGTGACGGTCAAGGGTTTCATTGATATGTTGAATGAAACCTTTCACACTGATTCAGTTAGTTATACAAGTCTGAATTCAAGGCTTGAAAATGTTAATATTTGGACGGCAATTAAAGATAGTTTACTTGATGAACCAACACTTGATGTGATTGCCCGTCAAATGAATTTTCCCGCTTGGGAATATGTCGGAAGGTTCAATTTAATTGCGCCTTTTGACACCGTATTGAAACGCAAGCGGGAAATGATGAAGCATATTTTCAGGTTGATGAAATATAGGGGATCACCATACACGGTTGAACAAGCGCTTTTGGCTTTTGGTTTCACAAACGTCATCATTCATGAAAATATTAATATTGGTTTGTTGTATGATGGAACCTTTGACTATAACGGTTTGATTACATATTCAGGTGATTTGCTTCACAATTTATTCAGTGTTGAACTTGATACAATTTTGGATCTTGTACCGTTGCCGGGATACGATGAACAACTTGAAGCAATTGTCAATATTGTCAACGCGTTCAAGAAATATCGCCCGGATCTTTATCAGGTAATAGCACATACGCCAAGCGTTCCCGCGGGTGATGTGCGGCAAATATGGAACGCGTAAAGGTGAAAAAATGACTTGGATTCCAAGCAATTTGAAAATAGTGAATTTTGGTCAGGCATGGTTGAATAATATGCTGATCCCTGAAACAACCGATCCGGTTTTAGGTGAAGACGATCCGGGCGTTGTTCCAATTGCAATTGGTTCAATGGGTTCAGCTTCAGCCCAATGCTTTGCGTATCAAGCAAACAACCTTCAACATCTTCACGACATTATGGTCATTGACAATGTTTCAATCACCGTGACCAATGTGACTGAACTTCAGGCGGCTTTGAATATTCTTGACCGCGTGATCTATGTTCACAAAGATAAGACTTTTGGGATCACTTTGACCGCCGGGACATATGCTTGGCCTGATTCAGCAACTGAACCGCGGGCGGCGCTTCAGTGTTACGGTGTACACGGCGCCGGGTCGGTTGTCTTCACCGCCGGGCCGGGCGTAACAATTGAAGGTGATTGCGAAACCGTCAGACCGCTTGTTGAATTCATAGATTGCACCTGTAATCTTGTTATTAGTGGCGCGCTTGTTTTGTCTAATACGAAAACAGGCGGCACCCGTGCGGTCACTTTTGATAATGTGCGGCAAGTCACCGCGCTTGACTTGGAGATCAGAAATAAAGTTTCAGGTGACACACTTTCAAGCGGTGTTTATTGCCGTGAAGCTGATTTTATTGACCTTGGTTTGACAATCACCGCGCTTGTTGGTTTATCAACGGGCGTTGGCCGGGCGGTGTATGCGCGGCAAAATTCACAAGTCTATTTTGATTCTGGAAATTTGGACATTGGAAAGCTTGACAATGAAGCTTTTTATTTAGAAAAAAATTCACAGATTCTTTTTGAAGATTTTGCAAGTTGTTTACCGCTTGGTGCTAACACTGGTTTTTATCATGACGATCCGGTCACTATTGATCAAAGTTCTAAGATTGAATTTCATGACGGGTCAAGTTCAGGATCGGGCACGTCTTCAAGCCCGTTTTTGATCACGGTTGCTTGGGAGTCAGCAACGGACACACCAAAACTGATTCAATACATTTTGCATATGTTACCGCGCCCGCTGAATGTTTGGGTCAAGCTCAAATTGCCCGCGGGCACTATGACTGAACCGCTTGAAATTTTGGATCTTGACGGGCGCGGCGGGTTAATGCTTGAAGGTAATACCGTTTTGATTTCACCGGGCACAACACAAGACACAATCATTGACAATGATGACAACGGCATTGACATCAAGCGGTGTCAGATACCGGTTCTGATAACCTCAATAGCAATCGACAACGATCAAGGTCAAGCGTGTGTTCTTGTCAGTGGTTGCCGTGACGTGCGGCTTTTTTATATGTATTGGTTGGCGCCAACTGGCACCGGCGGATCGCAATATTACGGTAACGGGCTTTTTGTTAATACACAAAGCCGGGTTTTGGTTGGTGACACTATTGCGGGAACGTGCAACCAAAATGCTTGTTACGCTGATTATGGGTCAGAAATAAAAACTTATGATTGTGATATTGAAGGGCCATTATCACGCCCGGCGCAATTTGGAAATTTTGCGCGCAATGGCGGGATCATCACGCGATCTGATTGGGCCGGTGAATATTTTTATGGTGCGGGCGGCACCGATTCTGAAGATAAAGGCGGCAAGGTGTTCAACTCCTAATGACTATTAGAAACCAGATCCGGTTGGCAAAGGTGAAAGAATACACCGGGAACTATGCAACAATAGTTTTGTGTCAAGGTGAAGAAATTTTCAGTGAAGATGACCGCACGCTTGAAGAAACTATGACAACCCGGCTGACAAGTCTTTCACAAGCGTTGCCTGACACTGACGTTGATTGTTTGATCGCTTTTGATGACACCGGTGACGGTTATGTTTTGGGCGTTGTCGGTTCAGATAATCAACCATTACCGCAAGCTGATGACCCGGCGGCAATCTATCACAAAAACAAAACTGAAAACCCGCTTGAAGAACTTGAAACATGGTTGACCGGTGACGGCAAGATTGCACTTGCGAAATTGACCGCAACATATGGCGCGGTTGAACTGGTTACGATTTTGATTGATGCGTTGGAACTGATCGCAACTTCAACGGTGCCCGCGGGCGGCGGTGCGCTTTCAAACGCCGCCGCAATTGCAATTGAAGCGTTGAAACTAACAGAATATAAAAAGGTTTGACCAATGGCTGATGAACAATTTGAAGCCGCATTACGGCTGATACTTCAAGACGAATTGACAAACGCCCTGAAGCGCGTTGAAGCTGTGTCAAACGAAACCGCAAAGGGAACTGAAAAGGGTTGGAAAGGCGCCTTCAAAGGTATTCAAGCTGGTATGAAAAAGGCGCAACAACAAATTCAAAAAGGTCAACAACAAATCAGATCCGGTGCGCTGACAATGGCGGCGGGTGTTGGTATGGCGGCGCCGCTTGCGCTTGCCGCAAAAGCCGCGGGAACCTTTCAAGACGGCATGGCTGAAGTTGCAACCCTGACGGATCAATCAGCCGCACAAATCACCGCCGCTTTCGGCCCTATTGTGAATGAAACCCGGCGCGCTTTTGGTAAAGACGCGCAAGGCACGATCAAAGCGCTTTATGATGGATTCAGCGCGGGCGTTCCAAAGACGCAAGAAGCGGCGCGGCTTTTTCTTCAAAGCACCGGTCAAATGGCTTTAGGTGGTAAGACTGATATGGCGGCGGCGGCTGACGCAATCACCACGGTCAAGAACGCTTGGCAATTTGAAGGCTTGTCATTCAAAGAAATTGTTGACCAAACTTTTGTTGGTGTTCAGGAAGGTAAAACAACCGTTGGCGAATTATCGCAATCAATGGGTCAAGCCGCGGCGACGGTTGCCGGTGCGCGTGTTAGGTATCAAGAATTTATTGGCGCGGTTGCGGCATTAACTTCAGCCGGTGTGAAAACACCGCAAGCAATGACACAAATTTCAATGGCGGTCAATGCGCTGAACAAGCCTTCAAAAGACGCACAAAAGGCGTTCAAGGCGGTTGGCGCTGAAATCACACCATTGACCCTTCAGCAACGCGGGTTGGCTGGTACGCTTGACTATTTGACTGAAAGGATCAACGCAAGCACAACCAGTGAAGAAAAGCGCAAAGAATTAATGAATTCAATGTTTGGTTCTATTGAAGCATTGAAAGCGGTCACACTTCTTGCCGGTGATGCAAATGACAAGTTCAAATCATCGACACAAAAAGCCGGTGAAGATGTTGGCGCAATGGGCCGGGCGGCTGACAAAATGCGTGAAGGGCCAATGCATAAATATAGGCAAGCGATCCAAGACACTCAGATCGCTTGGGAAACTTTCGGAACCGTGACCGCGCCGATCCTTGCTGACTTATTGGAAACACTGACACCAATTGTACGTGACATTGCTGATTGGATAGAAGAAAACCGATCATTGGTTTCAGGTTTGGCGGTTGCAACCTTGGTTGTTGCTGGCCTGACCGTTGCTTTTGGTGCTCTAAAAATGGCAATGGGTGTCGTCAATATTATTCGAGGAGTAACCACGGCAATGTGGTCACTGAACGCCGCGGTCATTGCCAACCCGATCATGTTGTTAGTTGTTGGCCTTGCAATTGCGGCGGCGGCGTTTATCTATTGGGGTTATACAATTGCAACAAAGTCTGATGAAGTTGGTTTGGCTTTTCAATATTTGGGTCTTTCAATCCGTGAAGTTTTCAACCAGATCCAGCTATGGATCTTTGAATCACTTGAAGCTATTTCACGCAAGCTTGATCCGTTCTTTGCCAAGATAGAAAAACTGACCGGCAAAGATTTTTCATTTGGTTTCAAAGCCAATGTTGAAGAACAAAAAAAGGATCTTGAAGACACAAGAAAAGCAATGGAAGAAAACTTAAATGACACCCGCCGCATAATGGAAAGACGGCAAGAACTTGAAGCGCAAAAAGGCGGCAAAGGCGGCGGCGCGGGTGACTTTAATGTTGGCGGGATCACTAATCATATTGATCTGAGTGGTTTTGGCGGTGACATTGGAACGCTTGACCCGCAAGGTTTGGCTGAACATATTGCAAAGGAAACTGCAAAGTCAATGGAAAAAGAAAAGAAACAAAAAAACCGTGAAAACATAGGTGGCAAATAATGGCTGAATCAATGGTTTTTGGATCGCTTGGTGACGTTGTTTTTGAATTCTTGACGTCACCTGAATACGGCACGATCCGTCATTCACGCCGGGCACGTTGGAACCAAAGACCGCGGATCATTTCCCGCGCGCCTGACGGATCCTTGAAAGGTCAAAAACCGCTGAAGGATCCCGCCGGGCTTGAACTGTCAACGGTTTCTTTTTCTTGTAAAGTGTCAGCCTTGGTTTTGAAAACGATAGACATCAACGCGCTTGAAGCGCTTGCGCTTGCCGCGGGCGCTGGCCCGTTGGTTGGTTCAGCCCTTGGTGAAGAACAAGAAGATTTGCGTTTCTATACTGATGTTTTAGATTTCATTGACATCTTGAACACGGCACTTGAAACCCAAGCGCCGCTTGAATTCACTGAAGGTTCAAATTTTATTGGCATGTATACACTTGATGAACTTGACATCAGTGAAAAGCACAAGAAAGACGGTGAACTTTTCACCGCTGAAATCAGGATCAGTCTTTCAGAATGGATTGAATAATGGTTGACTTTTCTGTTTATCCAAGAAGTGTTGATTTTGGTGAATTGCCCGCCGGTGTTCAGTCCGATCCCGTTTGGGTTCATCTTGCAAATTATTCAGGCGCGGGAATGTTGCCGGTTGGTGATTGGGGTGTCAATAATCATTTCATTTCAAAACGGCCAACGCTTCAAAGGTTGTCAACCGCTTCAGTGACCCTTGTGAATACAACGCCGCCGCCTTCAGGTTCTTCTTTGTTTGTTGTCAAACACGGGCAATATATTTTTGATAACAGCAATACAAAAGGTTTGCGCGTTTATACGATGGATTCAGCAAAAGCAATGTCACACGTTTCAACGCGTTCAGGTTTGATCGGCAACGGCCAAATGATTCATGACGGGCGGTTTTTATATATCCCGCATAGCACCAACGGGCTTTATATTGTGAAGATCGATCCGTTTGGGAACGCAATTTTAAAAAGTGTTGTTATGGCGGGGATCACGGGGCCAAACGGAATAGATCACAATGGTGAATTTGTTGTGATGTGTGACAATCAGAATTTGACCGTTTTAAAAGTTGATCACAATGGTCAAGCAACGGTGACGGATCAAAAAGCACACCCCGGCGGGATCGAAGTTTTCGCAAGAAAAGACGTTGTTTTTGTAATTAGTTTGACAATTTTTCCTGATGACAAAAGAGTTCAAGCCTATAAGCTTGACGCGGCGGGCCGGTTGACGGTTGGCGATCATCATTCTTTTTCAAACGCACCTGAACATATCACGGGTGATGACGACTTCATTTATGTTGTTGAAGACAAAGCAGATGACTTGCACTCACTTTCATATGATATTGATTCTGACACATTAACCCTTGAAGACACCGTTTCAATTGGTTCAGCGGTTGACGTTGAACAAGCATTTTTTGACGGTGCCTATGTGTTATTGGCGCAAAATTCAGCTTTCACAACTTGGAGTGTTGACCGGTCTGACGGTTCATTGGCTAAAGTCACAACCATTAATGATTCTTGTATGTCACTTTGGTCAGACGGTGTTGACCTAATCACCGCGCGTTCAATTACTGGTTTGTCTGTTTATACTTTCGGAAATTCACGGATCCGGTTCCCGGTTTATTACACGCCGCTTGGATATGATGAACACTATGGTGAAATGAGTGTTCAAGATGTTGAAATAAAATTGAAAGGAAAAAGCCCGGCAAATATTGACCCGTACATCATAGCCGGGTCAGAATCTTTGCGGCTTGAAGCTGATAGGACTTGGAGTCAGATCGCGTTTGATTTTTATGGTTCTTTTGACCGGGTGCAAGATGTCAAAGACTTCAACACTTTGATCCCGGCTGAAATAAAAGCGCGTCTTTATGTGCCCAAAGGCGCGATCATTCAAAAGCCCGTTGATAGTGAAACTGAACTAAGTTCAATTGGCGCGGCTTCTTGGCGGCGGTGATGACTATTGGAAGCTACAAAATGACCGTCAACGGTTCTGATGTATCTGATTTTGTTTTTGGCAACGGTGCCAACGTGGTCAAGTACCGTGATAATATGGGTTTAGTATCTGACACACTTGATGTTTCATTGAATGATTCAACACTTGATTCAAGAAAGTATTTTCCTGACGGCGCTGAAGTTGAAGCAGAATTTACAACGCCTGACGGCGGCACTTTGAAAACCGGCAAGCTTTTTGTTGACACCTATGACGGGCGGATCGCTTCAGGCGGTGATTCAGGCGGGCATGAATTGAACATTGGTACAAATTCACAACCAGCAAAACGGCCCGGTATGCGCACCTTTATTGCGTACAGTAAAAAGAAAGTGAAATTGAAAGTTCTTCTTGAAGATGTTTTGAAAAAAGCCGGTCTTGGCCTTGAATATCGTTTCAACCAAGCCTTTCAGTTGCCTTGGGATATTGAACTAAAGAACATTGTGATTCAAAATCAAATGCTTGCTGACGTTTTGCGGCAATATGCTGAACTATTTGGTTGCTTTTTAAAGCTGTATGATGATCGGGTCATCTTTGTGAACAAAATGGCGTTCAAATTGGATCCGGTTTTGAAGATCGTCAACCCGTCTGAAGATTCAATCAGAAATTTCAGGTATGATATTAATGAACACAACTTTGAAGAATATCAGGTCAGCTATTACAACCCGCGCACCGGCAAGACAACCAGTGATAAAAAAGGCAAAAATTCAGTTTTGATCACTGAAAGTCAGACAATCAAGTCATTGATTGAACAGATTGCTGACGCAACCGCCGCGCGTGCCCTTGCAATGGCCGTTGACGGTCAAAGGCAAGCCCTGATAACCTTTGAAACTGACGGGACTGACAAAGCCATTGCGGGCGGTATATGGCAAATGAATGAATTGAATGAATTGACGGGCAAATATGTTATTACAAGCGCACAACACACGGTTGCAAAGAATTGGAATGTTGAAATAAGCGCTGAAAACATTTTTTAGAAGAAAGGTTTTTGAAATGTCAAGAAATGTAAGAGTCAGTGACAACCGTTTTGGCTTGGCTGAACTTGATTCAACCTTGACCGTTCCCGCGGGCGCAAGTTTCACTGAAGTTGATTCAAAAATAAACACTGAAACCGGCGGCAAGGGCGCCGGTGTTGGTGCGGCTGATGAAATTGTCATCAGGATCGCGGTTGTTGGAACTATGCCAGCGGGTTCACAAGTTATTTTGCTTCCAACGATCAATGGTTTCGGTGTTATTTCAGCAATCACAAAGAATCTTGGCACCGTCACTGACGGTGTTCTGACCGTCAGGGTGAATGATAATGAAAGTTTAACCGATTGTGACCAAATAAAGGTCACTTATAGGTTCATTCAAGGCGGCGCTGACTATGACGTCACGGGCGTTGCGCTTCAAGTAAAAAAAAAGCCTGAACTGACAACCTTGCCCGCTGAAAAAACAACCGCGGATCTTGAATGGTACATTGACCCGGTTTCAGGTTCTGACGAAAGCGGTGACGGATCCGCGGCTTTTCCTTTCAAGTCATTTGCGTGTTTGAATTTATTGCCGCCGGTCATTGAAAATGAAGTCAAGATCAGACCTAAAGCGGGATCTTATTCTTACTTTCCAACCGATCCGCGTTTTGAATTCTATGGTGACGGGCGGATCAACATTGACGCAAGCGGTGAAACATACCCGGTGATTGCTGGCCCGTTTACGGTCAACACCGTCACACCAATCGGTGATCCCTATTTTGGTTATGAAATGGCAAATGATGTGCAAGTCACCGGATCGCCGGGTTGGTCAGTTGATGAGCATTACCCCTATTTCATTCATATGACTTCAGGCAATTGGGCGGGGTATGTTTTGCCAATTTGGAAAAAT
>Ga0180437_10004453_pt1 | contig 19912 bp, 14 predicted proteins | sample SS_ome_4_FD_132410 | JGI IMG/M metagenome (GOLD analysis project Ga0180437, IMG submission 132410) | Hypersaline lake sediment archaeal communities from the Salton Sea, California, USA - SS_3_D_1 metaG | ecosystem: Environmental > Aquatic > Non-marine Saline and Alkaline > Hypersaline >... | reverse complement strand
TTCACCCCCTCACAGCTCCAACACGGCGTGTTCTATGGCATCGAGGTCGACGACCAGATCGTGGCGGTGGCAGGCACGCATTTGGTGAGCCCTGAGTACGGCGTGGCGGCCGTGGGCAATGTCTTCACCCACCCCGAGTACCGGGGGCGGGGCTATGCCAGCGCAACGACCAGCGCTGTCGTTGCGGCACTGCGATCAGCGGGCATCCGCGACATCGTTCTCAACGTGAGCCAGTCCAACCAGGCGGCGATTCGTATCTACGAGAGACTGGGCTTCGAGCGCTACTGTCCATTCGTGGAGGGGCCTGCAACTCGCCGAACGTGACGAGTCAGCCCATGCCTACAGGAGGTACCATGGCATATGACGAGACACTTGCGCATCGAATCAGGCAGCTTCTCGCCGCGCGGCCCGACATGGCGGAGAAGAAAATGTTCGGCGGCATCGGGTTCTTGCTGCACGGCAACATGGCTTGCGGTGTTATCAGGGACACCTTGATCGTCCGCGTGGGCCCCGAGCGCTACGAGGAGTCTCTGGAACTGCCTCACGCCCTCGTCTTTGACATGACCGGGCGCGCGATGAAAGGCTGGATCACGGTGTCAGCTGAGGGCTACGCCTCCAGCCATGATCTTGAGCACTGGCTGGAGCTGGGCGTCGGTTTCGCCAAGACGCTGCCGCCTAAATCGTGACGGTCCACTGCAGCTTGTGCACTAGTGGGCTGGGCCCTGGCAACTGCACAAGCGCACCCGCCCAAGAACACAACCCACCCAGTACCGCCAGACACCACGCCTAAGCAGCCGTAAGCTGGGAGCTGCCTGACCCGTCCACCTAGTAGGAATAGCGATCAACTCACATGCCAGGGGCATAGCGGGCCGTGGCGCCCGAGGATGCGCATCTCATGAGACTCTTGGCACTCGGACAGGAGGCATGGACCTCAACAACCGAGTATGGACAGCGCAATCACCGGACCGAGGTGAGGGAGGAGCCTGGCCAGATGGATGATTCGCCCGATTCAGAATTCTACGTCTTGCGCGAGAAGAAGCTGCTGGACGAATTTGACCAGCACGCCGTATGGTGGCAGCAGCAGCTCGTTGCTGCTTTTGATGAGGCGTTCGCCAGTGACACAGTCAGAGCAGCGCGCAGCAGGTTCAACAACCTGCTAGCAACTCTGCCGTACATCGGAGGGGATGAGAACCACCTCACGGCAAATCTTCTGGACGCCGCTCGCTGCCTGGCTCTGTACCAGGTCATGCGCGCAGGCGGCAAGACAGCAGCACAGACAGGCAAAGTGCTGTACGATGCGATTCTAGCGCGCGGCCGGCAGGCCAGCGCCGAGGCGTGGGCTGGCAAGAGACTAACCGACAAAGAGCTCATGGAGCGTCGCAGGCAAAGAGCACTACGATCCCAGCGCCGGGCGCATCCGGACGATTGGGTTTACGAGTTCGTGCCAGGCGATGGCACAACTTACGACTACGGCTATGACTTTTCCGAGTGTGCGGCGCAGAAGCTATTTCATAGACTGGGGGCCGATGAGTTCCTCCCGTTCTATTGCTTTCTCGACTTTGCCGCCAGTGCGGTTTGGGGACTGGGCTTGAACCGCTCCAAGACATTGGCCCACGGCGACCCGATCTGCAACCATCGCTTCAAGCGCGGCGGACAGACGGCTCGCAGCTGGCCGCCACGATTCCTATGTCATCTAGAGGACAGCGGCTGAGATTCACGGGTCTGAAAAGCAGTGCGGCCGTGGAGACTGTCATCATGGGCCTTGCCGGAATCCTCGACCCCTGCGCAGCGCGTCTGCCGTACAGCGCGCGGCAAGTCGCCTTGACAGCACTCGACAGCGACCGGTACAATGACAGCAGCCCTTGCACGACATACCACAGCAAGCTAGCCAGTCATTCAGTCCAACCACAATCGTCACAAGATCCTCTTGGGAGACTGGCAAGTGCTTGAGGCGAGCAGCGATGGGGCAGTACCCGGCAAAGGAAGGGGATGGCGATGATGACTAGGAACCTGTTGCGCGTTCGTATGTCTTGCCTCCTGCTGGTCTTGATTAGCCTGGCAGAACCGGTTTGGTCACTGACGTCTGCGGCCCGTTTCGAGCACCAGGAAGCCACTCACCTGGGCAGCGGTAGCGCGTACGCCACGAGCAAGCTGTTCGTTATCTCCATCGACGGCCTGAGAAGCAGCGAGGCTTTCGATGCCCCTGATCCAGCCGAATTCATCCCCGTCATGTGGAACCAGCTGCGGCCCATCGGATCGCTCTACCGCAACTTCTACAACCTGGGGGCCACCTGGACCACCCCTGGCAACCACGTCATCATCGACGGCTGTTGGGAGATCACACCCAATAGTGAGGGTAATCGCCATTTCCGCCCCGCTTGTCCCACCATGTTTGAGTACTTCCGTTACGCCAATCCGGAAGTGCCGGTAGGGAAGACATGGGCGGTGGTCGGCAAGAGCAACTGCGACCGCAGCAACTACAGCTGGCACCCTTTGTACGGTGAGGAGTATGGTGCTTCCATCGATCGTTCACTACTAAGCGACCGTTCTGATGAAGCTACGTGGTCAGCAATGCAACGTGTGATCAATGACCATCACCCAGAGTTGGTGTTCCTGCACCTGGGCGAGGTCGACCATGCCGGACATAACAACTGGGGCTGGTACCTGGAGGCCATTCACGACGCCGATCGCATTGTCGGCGAACTGTGGAACCTGCTGCAGAACGACCCCTTCTATCGTGACCAGACCACTATGCTGGTTACCACCGACCATGGGCGGCATGACGATGAACACGGTGGCTTCAAGTCCCATGGGGGCATCTGCGAGGGGGATAAGCGCCTGTTTTTGCTGGCGGCAGGCCCTGACATCCAGCAAGGACAGGAGTTCACCACGTTTCGGCAACAGGTCGACATCTGCCCCACAGTTGGCGAGCTCATGGGATTCGGCACGCCATATGCCATGGGGCATGTGCTCAGTGAGATGATCGTCGGCTACAACGGCGGCGCAGAGCAGAGCGATGCGCAGTATCTCGGCTCGATAGCTGCAGATGACACGCCGGTCTCCGCCTCGACAGGCACCGTCGAGCAGCCCGACATCGCCGTCAATGGGCTAGGCTTGCATGTCGTCTGGGTTGACGACCGCTCCGGCCAGCGCGAGATTTGGTGCAGGACCCGGACTCCCAGCGGCCAGTGGAGCAGCGAGACACAGCTGAGCGCAAGCGGTTTGGAGGCACGTGCACCGGCGATTGTCGCCGATGGCGACCGGATCCATGCGGTGTGGCAAGACTACCGCGATGGGAACTGGGCGATCTACCATCGCCAGCGGGCGGCCGACGGCACATGGGCGGCTGAGGAACTCGTCGCAACAAGTGCTGTGGAAGTCGGCGGCGATCCAGGTGAGCGCTGCGAGATGACCATGGAGCCCACGGTGTCGGTTTGTCAGGGACAACTGCTCGTGGCCGTGCCCTTGATGGCCGACCGCCTGCGCGTTTACGTCCGCAGCCTCGATGGCACATGGTCGGCCCATACCGTCGTGGACGCTCCCACATCGGAGCACGTGCCGACCTATTCCAAGATTCTGCCCCAGGCGGCTGCCCTGGCCTGTGGTGAGCAGTCTTGCTCTCTGGCCTGGCAGCAGGTGCAGGCGCTCGACTGGGTGCTCGGACATACCATGGGCTACAGTTGCGGCGCACTCTGGGAAGCCGGTGAGCCGCCTTCCTTTGGCAGCGGCTCACATGACATCACTGCGGCCATGACTGGAACGACTGTTCACGTGGCCTGGGTCAGCTCCCAGTATGGTGTCCCGCCGCATACCCTGTCCCATACGCGAAAAACCGGTGGCGCCGGCTGGAGTCAGAGCAGCTTGCTTCGCTCTGATGGCTGCTGGCGTCCCGACATCTCTGCCACGCCTAGCCTCGTGGCTCTAGCCTGGGAGGACTATCGCGATGGCATGCCCAGCATCTACCTGGCTCGCAGCATGGATGATGGCGCATCCTGGCATCAGCAGCAGATCATCGCCGGAGACTATCCCTCCGAGCCCGCGGTGGCCACCGATGGCGAATCTGTCTTCATATGCTGGCGGGATCAGCGCGACGGCAGCTGGGAGCTCTACCTGCGCGAAATGGGTGCCACAGAGCCAACACCGACGGCAACCCTCGGACCCCCTACCCCAACCGAACCGACGCCTGAACTGAGCCCGACTCCAACCTCTACGGGCAGTGTGACGCCCAGTCCCACAATGCCTCCCACTGTCCCTCATTTGCTGGTCCTGCAGCAAGGGCTGGATGGCTACGAGGGCACGTCCGACCTGTACTTGGATGTGGGAGAACCGAATGGGCCAAAGGGGGCTCAGGACGCTGACCGGCTCTGGATTCGTTCTTCCAACCAGAACGTCCTGGTGAGATTTGACCTGACGCCTCTTCCAGTAGGAGCCGAAGTTATTTCTGCAACACTGGAACTCAAGTCCTACAACTCGCAGTCAGCCATCGGAATGCCGATCGAAGTCTACAGAGTGCTGCAAAGTTGGGAAGAGGAGACAGCCACGTGGAACCGGCGTAACACCTTGGACGAGTGGGACGAGCCGGGTTGCACTGGCGCCGACACAGATCGCTCCAGCGAACCCTGCGGCATGACCACGCTGACAACATCTGGTCAATGGTACAGCATGGATATCAGCCCGGCCGTGCGCTTGTGGGCAGGTGGGCTCGCGGAGAATCATGGTGTGGTGCTGCTGCCCGGTGCCAGCGCCAACTACCACATCTTCCGCAGCTCCGAGTGGTGGCGGGAGCCCAGCGACCGGCCGCGGCTGCTGATCAGCTACGTCATCCCCACCCCAACACCGACACCTACCAGCACGCCTACAGTAACACCGACCGCAACCCGCACGGCCACGCCAACCGCAACGTCTACACTCACGAGTACGCCCCAGCCGACGTCCACACCGACGGTGAGCCTCCCGCGAGCCTATTTGCCCATCATGCGCAGGTGATGAGTCAGACTGGCCGAGGTACAGCCGCCCAATAGGGGAAGAAGTTGGTGGAGGAGGCGGTTCCATGCAGCGGGTGGTGCTGCCCGGAGGAGCCCGCCTTTCTATACGGGGAGGGCCAAGGCAGTGAACCTCGCCGTCATGCACGGGGTCATCACAGGAGAGAGTAGCGCATCATCCGGGAGTCCAGCGTAGTCGCACGGCTGCTGGAGAGTGGCAAGAGCGCGCTCATATCCGCCCTGGGCGCCAAGTCCGAGCTCTGCGCACTCCCAACTGCGGCGACTAGATGAGCACAGAGTCATCGGCTTCATCCGCGTCCAAAATCAGAGCGTCGCGCTTGTCAGACTTGCCGTCGCAGAAGGGCAGTAGCAGACCCACCACTGCCAGCACAATCAGCAACCCAAGTTCTCGTGTCAGCATCACAGCCCCCCTTTGGATTGGTGCCCATCGTGGCGCACCGCTCCACCTTGCTGTCACCCACACTTGTCCGTAGCCTGGCCGCTTCGTGGACCAAGCCTCTGCTGGTCACTCCGACTTTAGCGGCTTTCAGCTTCACTACTGAAGACGCGAACGTCACTTCTGAGGTTACGGCACGTTGCCAAACTGTAATGGAGCCATACACAAGTTTCATGGGCATTTCATCTTGGTCCTGTATGCTTTTGGGCGGCGAGCTGCTCTGACAGAGACGTTGGTCCCTTGGGCGGCCCTTTTGGCAAGTCCTCGCGGATGTGGTAAGATTTCGCCCGCGGCTTTGTTGTCCGTGACGCCGCCCGTCCCACGATTGGAATCAGATCCGGCGGGCGGCGAAAACGTGCGTGCCGCTCGCCGAGGCACTCGGCAGCAGCAATGCTCATGCCGCTGACACGTTATTGACTGCGGCTTGAAGGCCTTCGAGGGCCACACAGGGAGGTCATTGCGCACCATGTCACAACGACGCATACTGGTCACCGGCGCAGCTGGCTTCATGGGCAGCCACCTGGTTGACGCGCTGCTCGCAGAAGGGCACGAGGTCTACGGTGTGGATGACATGTCGGGAGGGTTCTGGCGCAATGTCAACCCCGACAGCTACTTCACCAAGCTTGATCTTCGCGACAAGGAGGCGACACGAGAATATGTCGCCCGGGTACAGCCAGAGATGCTGTTCCATCTGGCCGCTGATGCCACAGAGGGCCGCAGCCAGTTCACACCATTGACCTGTACAGAGCGCAACTTGATGGCCTATCTCCACACGCTGATACCGGCCATTGCCGCAGGCGTTCGCAAGGTCATACTGACCAGCTCGATGAGTGTGTACGGCGCCCAGGAGCCGCCCTTCGACGAGGAAATGTCTCCCCAGCCTGAGGACATCTATGGCGTGTCCAAGGCCGCCATGGAGCGCACCACGTCCATTCTCAGTGCGGTACATGGATTCAACTACACTATCGTGAGACCTCACAATGTCTACGGACCACGGCAGAACATCGCTGACCCGTACCGCAATGTGATCGGCATCTTCATCAACGCACTGCTCAATCACAAGCCCTTCTACATTTACGGAGACGGCGAGCAGCGCCGTGCCTTCACCTTTATCGACGACTTTACTCCCTACATGATGAGAGCCGGCTTTGATGAGCGCTGCGCTGGCGAGGTCATCAACATCGGTCCCTGTGATGAGGTCACGATCAATCACCTGGCCGATGTGGTACTAGGCCTCTTTTATGGCGGCACGGACGTGCCCGACGATATGCAACCTGTGCACTTGCCACAGCGGCCTCTGGAAGTGCGCCACGCATACTGCACCGACGACAAGGCCCGTCGCCTGCTGGGTTACAGGACCACCGTGTCGCTCGAAGAGGGCATTGGGCGTATGATCGAGTGGGCCAAGGGGCTCGGCCCGCAAGAGCCGCGCTACATGGATGAGGGACTCGAGCTAACAACAGAGCAGACACCCGTCACCTGGACACAGAGGTTGATCTAGTGATGCTCTTGACGACCTGTCCGCGGCGGCTGTAATGCGCGTGGTCGTCGCCATCTTCGAACAGCTAGTGCCTATCTCGGGGGGCGGCACGCCTCGCACGTGGCACATCGTGCGTGCCCTGTCTCTGCGCGGGCACAAGGTCCACGTGGCGGCCGCGTTCGCCGTCGACGCGCAGACTGCACGGAGCCAGCTCAGCTGTGAGGAGGTTCTCCAGCTTGCCCACGTTAGCCGGCTTGACCGCCGCAAGATGCTCAAGTACCTTCTCGTCTATCCCTGGAACATCCTGCGCTTGGCACTGTACATTCGCCGTGTACAGCCCGACGCTGTTGTCTCGCATAACACCGTCGCCGGCTTCGGAGCGCTTCTCGGCCGGGCTATGAGCCCGCGCACCCTTACCGTGCTGGACCTGACGGATCTGCTGTTCGAGTACCTGGAAAGCTACAACAAAGTCTGGATGCGCCTGGTGCTGTCACTGGGCCGCGCCATCGAGCGCCGCACTATTCGCAACTCACAGCGCATCATCACCATCAGCGAGGCCATGCGCACCATCCTGGTGGAGAACCACCATGTCGACGCGACAAAGGTGGACATCATACATGATGGAGTGGACTGCAGCCTGTTCGAACCCCGCGCCGCGGACTCTGTGCGCAGGCACATCTCTCCCCAAACGGAGCACATCTGCATACTACATGGCGTCATCGATCCCCAAGACGACCCTGGAACGCTCGTTGAAGCGGCACCTCAAGTGCTGGCCCAGTTCCCCAGTACCGCGTTCTGGTGGATCGGAGATGGGGCCGCAGTACCGGAGCTCAAACAGCGCGCCGCGGAGCTGGGACTCACTGGCCATTTCTACTTCTCAGGATGGGTACAGCAGGATCAGGTGAGAGACTATATCAATGCCAGCGATGTTGGGATCGTCGTTCTGCCTGACATCCTTTCGGCACGCGGGCGAGTCACGCTTAAGGAGTTTGAATACTGGGCCTGTGCCAAGCCAGCAGTGCTCCCTCGACTGCCAGCCCTGCAGGAGATTGTGCCGGACGGCGTGGCATCGCTCTTCTTCGCCGCGGGCAATCCGAGTGACCTCGCTAAGGCCATTTGTGCTATGCTGGCCGACGACGAGCAACGTGAACAGATGGGTCGAAATGGTAGAGAGATGGTTCTCGAACGCTTTGACTGGCCAGTTCTGGCCGAGCAACTGGTCAGGCTGTGTGAAGGGTATGTGTCTGCAGTGCATGCTGGCCCTGTCGTCGAGGCACCGTCGGGAGGAGATGGATGAGAGTCACTGTGACGAATCCGCCCTGGCCAGGTGAGGGCTTTGGCGCACGGTCCGACGTACGCTGGCCCCACAAGCGCCGGGACAAGTACATCGAGTACCCCATTTACCTGGCCTACACTGTGGCCGTGCTAGATGAGGCAGGATTCGATGTATCCTTTGTCGACGCCGTCATGGAAGAACTCGACATACCCGACTTTGTGGATCGGCTGCAAGCTCTCGCACCCGATTTGCTGGTCATGGAGTGCTCCACGCCGTCCATTGACTACGATGTAGAGTCGGCACGTCAAGTCAAGAGTGCATTGCCCGGCACCAAGGTAGCGCTCATCGGCTCACATGCTACGTTCTTCCACCGGCAGATCCTATCGGAGAATCCACAGTTGGACGCCATTGTCCGCGGTGAGTTTGAGATCACAGTACGGGAACTTGCGCGGGCCATTTCGGGTGGTCGCGATTGGAGTACCGTGGAGGGGCTGTCCCACCGCCAAGGTGACACGATCATTGAGAATCCAGATCGCCCGCCGGTCGAGGATCTGGACAGCCTGCCGTTTCCGGCGCGACACATTGTCCGCGGCAATGGTTACCGCGCGGCGATCTACTCCGGCAGCAGGTGCACCTCTATGGTTAGCTCCCGTGGTTGCCCGTTCCACTGCGTCTTTTGTGTCTGGCCCAATACACTGTATGGGCACAGATTCCGCGCCCGCAGCGCAGCGAACGTCGTGGACGAGATGCAGGAGATCCAGCAGTTGGGCATCGACGAGATCTATTTCGACGACGACACGTTCACCATAGATCGCACACGGGTCATGGACATCTGCCAGTTTATCAAGGAGCGAGGTATCCACGTGTCTTGGATTGCCCAGGCCCGCGTGGATACCGTGGACCGGGAAATGCTGCTGGAGATGAGGGAAGCTGGTTGTCACTACATCCTGTTCGGCATCGAGTCGGGCTCTCCCGAGATGCTTAGAACCATGAAGAAGCGCATCACCCTTGACAAAGCGCGCGAGGCAATCCGCTTGTGCAGAGAACTGGGCATCAAGTCACAGGCATTCTTTTTGTTTGGCGTGCCAGGAGAAACCCCGCAAACCATCCAACAGACCATCGATTTCGCCAAGGAGTTGGGCGCCTCAAGCACGCAGTTCGCGGTGGCTATACCGCAACCCGGCAGCCCGATGTACCAGCAGTGCGTGGAAGAGGACTGGCTGGTCTACGATGGCTGGGAAGACTTTGCATCCAGCAAGGCCCTCATCGAGACCCCTCAGCTGTCCAGGCAAGAAGTCGAAGCGGCGCGCATCCGGGCATACCGCGAGTACTACTTCCGGCCGCGATTCATCGTACAGGAGGCCCTGCGCATCCGTCACCCGCAGGATATCAAGCGGCTGTGGCGAGGCGCCAAGTCCGTGGTAGCGCGCCTGAGATTCTTCCAGTCAGCACGCGGCCAATGAGGATCCTACTGCTGACTTCCTTCGACATCTTTCCACCGCTCCACGGAGGAAGCAGCATCGCCTACAACTTCATTAAGCACGCCAGCGCGCAACATAGTGTCAGCGCTCTTATCTCGCACATGTACTCACTGCACGGCGAGATTGACCTTGCCGGCCCGCGCACACGCATCCAGTATTGCAGGCCCTCCATGTTTGATCGCCTGCGGGTATTCTCCTTCCTGGTGAATCCCTACTACTGGCATGCAGCGGATCGTCTGTGTCGAGAGCAACGTCCGGACGTTGTGCAGTGCGAGAGTCTGTGGCCCATTCTCGCCGGTTGGCGCCTGCAGCGTAAGTATCGCTTGCCACTGATCTGCGTCGAATACAATGTGGAGAGCGACAAGTTCTCGGCTCTTGGGCGACCGTGGCCCATCGTGGCCGTTGTGCAAACGGTTGAGCGGTTCGCCTGCCGTCACGCCGACCGCATTGTGACCGTCAGCGAGGCCGATCGCGCACAGCTCATTCGCCGCTTCGGCGTGTCATCAGAGCGCATCCAGACCATCCAACCCAGCCCCGACCTCTCCGACTTCCGGTTCGATGAGACAGGGCGTCAGCAGGTACGTGAGCACCTGGGCCTGAAAAAGCACCAAGTGCTGCTGACCTTTGTTGGGAACTTGCGCTACGAGCCAAACCAGGAGGCGGTCCGCTACATTGCTGAGAGCCTCTACCCGTCAATTGTGGGCCAGCGGCCCGATGCACGGTTCGTGATCATCGGGCAGGGAGCCGAGCTGCTCAGTGACTGCTCGCGCGACAGACTGTCATTCACGGGCTATCTCAAGCGTGCGGAGTTGATCGCGCACCTGTCAGCCACTGATGTCTTCCTGGTTCCCGTGACAACGGGCTCCGGCATCAGAATCAAGATCCCGGAAGCAACGGCCTGCAGGCGGGCCGTAGTGGCTACGCGCGAGGCGGCGAGCGGTCTGGAAGCGTTTGCAGAGGATGAGATCGTGCGCGTGGATGGGGTAGGGCCGCAGTTCGACGCCGCCGTGCTGCACCTGATTCGCCATCCACAACTCCGGGCGCGGATGGGTGCTCGCGCACGTCAGCGTACGCTGCAGGCCTTTGGATGGCATAAGACGCTGTCAGCGTTCGAGGAACTCTACGCTGGTTTGGGCCTGCCTGTCAGGGCCGTCGAACACGAATGAGTAACATGTCACTGTCGAAGGCAGTTGCAGCTGAGAGAAGGTCAGTAGGTCAGCCCCGCTTGGCGCTTGCCTTGCGCAGTGCGCCGCTCGTCTTGCGCGGGGCCTATGAGTACAACATCGCCTCTCGCTTTGGCCCCTTGCCTGCGCGCGAGTGGCTCTTTCCAGTGACCTATCGCTGCAACGCACGCTGCGTGATGTGCAACATCTGGCAGAGCGAGAGAACTGACGAACTGAGTGTAGACCAATGGAACAGCATCCTTGACGACAAGTTGTTCGCCGGAATCGAAAGCGTCAGCCTCACCGGCGGGGAGCCCACGCTGCGCCGAGACCTGCCAGAGCTAGCCAACCTGCTTCTTGGCCGCCTGCCGTCCTTGCGTCGTGTGACTATCACGACCAATGCGCTGCAGCCTCGGCGCGTGGCCGGGCAGTGCGAGGAGTTGCTCAGACTGTGCCGATCGCACGGTGTGGGGTTCTTCGTCGGCATCTCACTGGATGGGATCGGCGCTGTGCACGATGAAATGCGGAATGTGCCGCATGCCTTTGACAATGTGGAGAGCACTGTGCAGCAGCTCAAGCCCCTTCAGGCGCAGGGACTGCGCATGGGCATCAACTGCACGCTCACCAGTCGTAACCTGCGCGACGCAGAAAACGTCCGACGGTGGGCCGCCGAGCACGGACTGCCCGTAAACTACATCATTGCATCCTTCGCCGACAGTTTCTACGCGAATGTGGATTCCCAGGACGAGCTGGCCCTTGGCGCGAAGCAGCGCAGGCAACTGATCGACTTTCTAAGGACACTTGCAGCCGAGCGGTCCCTGGCCAACCTACCGGCCTACTTCTATGGTGACATGTTGCGCATGATTGAGACCGGGACGGCCCGTTCCACGCCGTGTGTGTTTCAGAAAGACGGCTTCATCCTGGACGCACGCGGCGACATGCAGTATTGCATGTACAGCCAAGTGCTCGGCAACGTGACGGAGAACGGCGCGGCGGATACCTACTATGCGCCCAACAACCTCGCACACCGCCAGGACGTCATCGACTGTAAGTGCGACAGATGCACCATCACCTGCTTTCTGGAGTTGGCGCTGGCCAAAGACTTGTTTCGGTACCTGCTTTTTCTCTTGGCAGGAAGCCCATGAACCACGATCCAACACGCGGACATACGGCGCACGGGACGTCAGGCCCGCTTAAGCCCTCTCCCCAACCGGGCCGCCGCACGATCCACAAGGGTGGCCTGGCCGCTAACTTCTGGGACTATGTTGAGCGATCAACTGGTGAACGTGGGCTGCCCCGCTTCCTGTGGCAAGGTACGGTGCTCACGCTGTTGTATCGTTTGCCGACCATTGGAGCCTGCATCCTGCGCAGCTTTGTGTACCGCACGGTGCTGGGCGGCATCGGCTCGTCTTGCCTGATTGAGGCGGATGTTCGCTTGCACGTGCCCAAGCGCATCTTCCTCGGGAACCGCGTCTTTGTGGGGCAGTACAGCTATCTGGACGGGCAGACCAGCTTCTTGCGCCTGGGCAACGATGTGCATTTGGCACGATTCTGCACGCTGAGGGCAGGAGAGCGTGGTATCACCATCCACGATGGAGCTGGCATCAACACCCGGGCCTACATTGACGGTAACGGCGAGGTCGAGATCGGCCGCAACGCCCTGCTCTCGCCTGGCGTGCAGGTCATCAGTGGTAATCACGTGTTTGACCGCACGGACATCCCCATCCGCGACCAGGGCACCGCCTATGGCAAGGTCACCATTGGCGAGGATTGCTGGCTGGGAACCAATGCCATTCTGCTTCCTGGCGTGACCGTTGGCCGTGGTTCGGTGGTGGGCGCCGGGGCAGTGGTGACACGCGATTTCCCTGATTTCAGCATTGCGCTCGGCGTTCCAGCCCGTGTCGTGGGCCGCCGAGGCGCAACCGGCGAGAAGGTGGACTTTGTCTAGGTCAAGCGTCAAGGTACAAGGTCCGAGCGCAGAGGGACAATTGGCCTTTGGCACATCACTTGTGCTGGCCGGCCAAGTCGCATTTGTCGCTTGCGGCTACCTGCTCCATTTCTACACCAGTCGCGCCCTTGGCGCGGTGGCCTTTGGCACCTATGGTGTCATCATCAACGTCTTGAACTGGTTGCAAAACGCCCTGAACAACGGGGTGCCGTGGGCCGTACGCAGATTCTTGGCCGCAGATCCTGATACATCGACGGAGATCCTGCGCAATGGGCTGCGGTGGCAGATGATTGTCGGCTCCGTGCTCTTTGCTGGAAGCGTGGCGCTGGCACCTTGGTTCAGCTCTCTCACTGCCGACAGCACGATGACGACATACCTGCGCCTGGCGGTCGTCGACCTGCTCACAATGGCACTGTACACCTTCTACCGCGGGGCGCTCAACGGCCTCCGGCTTTTCGCTGCTCAGGGTATTTCGCTGGCCTCCTATGCCGTGGCCAAGCTGGCCTTCAGCGTCTTGTTCGTCGGCGCGGGCTATTCGTTAGCCGGTGCACTGGTGGGGAACACGCTGGGCACAGTGGCTGGGTGGTTTGTCTCCTGGTGGCTGCTGCGCCGCGCAACTGGCGAGGCTGCGGCTGAGCGCGGCGGCAACAGGCCAGCCTACGGCGGTCGGGCCCTGCTCAGCTTTGCCTTGCCCACCGTCGTGTTCACGTTGGCCAGCTCATTCCTGACCAGCATCGGCCTGGTAGCTGTCAAGGCTGTGGTGCGAGACGAGTGGCAGGTGGCCTACTATAGTGCTGCAAACCAACTGGCGCTGGCACCAACGTTATTGCTGGTCACCTTCTCCTGGACTCTGTTTCCACTCCTAGCCAAGTCAATCGCCGACCGCGATGCAGCCTTGACTGCCGCCTACATTCGCGCGGCCCTGCGTCTGCTGGCCCTTGTGCTGATGCCCGGGGTAGCGTTGGTGCTCGGCGCATCACCCAATCTGCTTCGCATTGTCTATCCGGCCAACTTTGCCGCAGCTGCCCCGCTGCTCAACCTGTTGATTCTGGGCACCGGACTGTACAGCCTCTACATGGTGTTTGCCAATGCCATTCTGGCGGAGGGACGCACGGTGCTTGCGTTGGGCCTCCCATGTGTGCTGGTGCCCGTCAGCCTTTTGGCGACATGGTACCTGGCTCAACGCCTGGGTGCAGTTGGTGCAGCCCTGGCAGCCGTCCTGGCGCTTGGTGTCGCCGCTGTCATCCACGGTGCATACGTCCTGCGACGGTTTGCCGTCCGACCCGATTGGACATCGCTGCTCCGGATTGCAGGTGCCTCAGCCATCATCTACATTCTTTCGCGCGTCTACATGCCGCACGGCTTGCTGCTTGTTTCCTACTGTGCGGCTCTTGCGGCGGCATACCTTGGCCTGCTGCTGCTGTTCGGAGAAATCGCCTGGCGGGATCTCCGTCAGTGGCAGTCGCAGCTTCGACATCTGCTGCGCCCGCGGGGCGCAGGAAGCCGCACCTAGGTCTAACGAGGAGTCACGTTGCTGACACGGTGCACTTCTCCAACGGCTGCTACGCGTACGCCAGGGCAGTCGATCACATCAGTTGGATGAGACTCATGAGCAAGGCCATATTCTTGGGGATTGACGGCGCCACACTCGACCTGCTGCTGCCCTGGGCTGAGCAGGGCAAGCTACCTAACCTCGCGCGCGTGTTCAAGCAAGGGGCCTATGGGACACTGCGCTCAACGCTTCCCCCCTACAGTGCGCAAGCCTGGGTATCGATGATGACCGGAAGGAACCCGGGGAAACACGGTGTGCTCGACTTTTTCGAAGCCGGTGCTGGACCCGGGCATCACGCATTCATCAGTTCCGCGCTCATTCAGGGTGAAGCCATTTGGGACATCCTCAGCCGGCACGGCCGTAGCGTTGGCATGGTCAATGTGCCACTCACCTACCCGCCTGTGCGCGTGAACGGGTATATGGTGTCTGGCTTCATGACGCCCAAGGGACGCCAAGACTATACCTACCCGAACGAGCTGCGCGATGAGATCCTGCGCGTGACTGGCCAGTACGATCCAGACCCATGGGACCTGGTAGACCCGACGAAAGACCTTGCAACCTTTGAGCAGTGGATGGACATTGCCGAACAAGCGGCGGTCTTTTTGCATCAGGAGCATCCAGTCGACGTCTACGCCAGCGTCATACAGGCGATCGATCAATTGCAGCACAGCTTCTGGGACATGCTGCGAGACGAAAACAGCCGTGAGACACCACGGGGGCGGCAGCTGTGGCCCACTATCGAGGCCTGCTATGCCCACATGGATGAGGCCATCGGCCGGCGCTTGGCCTGGCTGGACGGTGAGACGAACCTGTTCTTGGCCAGTGACCACGGCTTTCAGACTGTCGACCGCTGGTTTCACGTCAACCGCTGGCTCGCCCAGCATGGTTACCTCAGATTCGCAGCCGCCGACAGAGGTCTGGGGCAATCGCTCGCTGCCCGGTTGGGTTGGACGCGTGAGGACCTCAAGTCGCTCGTGCGCCGCCTTGATCCTTTAGGGCTGCGTCGGCTGCTGGATCGTTTCGCCCGTGCCAGCATTGCCGATAGGCTGGATGACGCTCTGGCGCAGCCGATAGACTGGACCCGCACCGCAGCCTACTCCGGCAGTCGCACCAGCGAGGGCGTCTATATCAATCTGAAGGGTCGAGACCCGCAAGGCACTGTTGAACCAGGCGCACAATACGAAGACCTCCGGACACGTTTGATCGAAGAGTTGCTGGCACTGGTGGACCAAGGGACAGGCAAGCCTGCCGCACGCGGTGCCTACCGTCGCGAGGAGATCCACAGTGGCCCGTACGTATCCCACATGCCGGATATCCTGCTCGACTTTGATGACAAACCGTATCTGGTGAGCGAAAGCACGGCCGCCAGAGACGTCTTCGAGCCCATCCTTGCTTCTGACATCCAGGGGCGGCACCACGGGCTCGGCACGTTTGCTGCCGTAGGACCGCACATCCGTCCCGGCACCGTGCTTGAAGCCAATATCCTCGACGTGGCACCCACCCTTCTGTATGCCATGGGCCTGCCCATACCGGACCACATGGACGGTCGTGTTCTTGAGGAGATCTTCACGCCGGAGTACCGCCAGGCACATCACATTCGCCTTGAGCCGACCCAACACCTAGAGCAACGAGAGAGTGCGGCAGCTACATACAGCCAGGAGGAAGAAGAGGCAATGCTGCAGCGCTTGCGCGATCTAGGCTACCTGAGCTAGTATGGGCCAAGAAAGAGGCTGAGCGACAATGCAGCAGGAACAGGCATATGGTATCACGCCACACGGCGGAAGGCTCGTCAACCGTGTCCTGACGGGTGAACAGCGAGAGCAGGCACTGTCTCGAGCCAAGGGATTAGTCAAGGTACCGCTGGACCGCGTAGGTATCTCAGATGTGGAACTGATTGCCGTGGGCGCATTCAGTCCGCTCACCGGGTTTATTGGCCAAGCGGACTATGATGCAGTTGTAGAGACGATGCGCCTGGCAAACGGCACGGTGTGGTCGATCCCTATCACCTTGCCCGTCAATGCCGACATGGCCGCCGGTCTACGCGAGGGTCAGGAGATTGCGCTCGTTGAGACAGATGATCACATCCTGGCCGTGATGGAACTTCGCGAGAAGTACCGCTACGACAAGGAACGCGAAGCTGCTTGTGTCTACCGCACCACCGAGGACAAGCATCCTGGCGTGGCGCGTCTGTATGCCCAGGGTGACGTGCTCCTCGCCGGCGACATCTGGCTTCTGAACCGCCCTCTTGATCTCAGTTTCCCTAGGCTGCGCCACGACCCGATCCAGACCAGACGCATGTTTGCGCAGCGTGGCTGGCACACCATCGTCGGGTTCCAGACGCGCAATCCGGTTCACCGCGCCCACGAGTACATCCAAAAGACGGCGCTCGAGATCGTGGACGGCCTGTTCCTTCATCCACTCATTGGTGAAACCAGCGCCACCGATATACCGGCTGACATTCGAATCGACAGCTACCGCGCGCTTCTGCGCGACTACTACCCTCCCGACCGGGTGATCCTGGGCGTGTTCCCCGCTGCGATGCGCTACGCGGGCCCTCGCGAGGCCATCTTCCACGCCGTGGCGCGCAAGAACTATGGCTGCACGCATTTCATAGTTGGCCGCGACCACGCAGGCGTGGGCAAGTATTACGGAACCTACGATGCACAGCTGATCTTCCACGAGATCGAGCCCCAGGAGATTGGCCTCTCGCCCCTATTCTTTGAACACGCCTTCTACTGCCGCAAGTGCGGCGGTATCGTGACCGCCAAGACCTGCCCGCACGACGAATCCGCGCGCATCATCCTGAGCGGGACACAGGTACGTGAGATGCTGCAACGAGGAGAAGCCCCGCCCCCAGAGTTCACGCGTCCCGAGGTCGCCCAGATCCTCATCTCGGGCTATAAGAGCACGCAGGCGCAGCCAGGGGCTGGCACTGGCAAGGCCGACAGGCGCAAGGTGCTTGTTATTGGCATGGACTGCCTGACGCCACAGCTGGTGTTCGACCAATGGCGGGACGACCTGCCGAACCTTCGTGCATTGATGGAGCAGGGAATCTGGGGCGAGCTCGAGAGCACCATCCCCCCCATTACCGTGCCGGCATGGTCCTCAATGATGAGCGGCAAAGACCCAGGCGTTCTCGGTCTCTACGGCTTCCGCAACCGGGCCGACTACTCATACGATCGCATGACGATTGCCACCGCCAGAGAGGTCAAAGAGGATCGCGTTTGGGACATCTTGTCGCGCGACGCAAAACAGGTTGCCGTGGTGGGCGTACCCCAGACGTATCCACCATATCCCGTCTACGGGGTCATGATCAGCTCCTTCCTTACGCCCAGTACCGAGAGCCGCTACACGTATCCACCAGAGCTGAGAGATGAGATTGAGGGGTTGGTGGGCGAGTACATGCTGGATGTATCCAACTTCCGCACCGAGGACAAGGCAGCGCTGTTGCAGCAGATCTACCGCATGACGGATACGCGCTTCAAGGTGGTCAGACATCTTCTGCAGACCAAGCCTTGGCGCTTTTTCATGTACGTGGAGATGGGCCCGGATCGCCTGCACCACGCCTTCTGGAAGTACTATGACCATGAGCACCCCAAGCATGTGCCGGGCTCCCCGTTTGCCAATGCCATACAGGACTATTACAAGCACATCGACAACCAGATCGGCGAGCTACTCGCGCTCCTGGACGACGATACCGTTGTCGCGGTAGTCTCAGATCATGGCGCCAAGAGAATGGATGGCGGCATCTGCATCAACGAGTGGCTTCGCCGCGAAGGGTATTTGGTGCTCAAGGAAGCATCCGCGGCCGAGCACGGGGTTGTGCCTCTGTCGAAAGTAGAGATTGACTGGAGCAAGACCCGTGCTTGGGGCGCTGGTGGCTACTACGGACGGGTATTCCTCAACGTCATGGACCGCGAAGCTACGGGTGTTGTGCCCGCCAAGGCCTACGGCGAGGTGCTTGACGAGCTCGCTGGCAAGCTGGCAGCGATTCCCGATCCACAGGGCCATGAGATCCACACCCAGGTGTTCAAACCACAGCAGATATACCGGGAGTGCCGCGGCATACCGCCAGACCTGATCGTGCACTTTGGCGACCTGTACTGGCGATCTGTGGGCAGCCTGGGGCACGATGGCATCTACACCTTCGAGAACGACATCGGCCCAGACGACGCGAATCACGCACAGCATGGCATCTTCATACTGTCCGACCCTCGCCGCAGAATGGGGCACCGGATCACCGGCTTGCACGTGATGGACATTGCACCGACCTTGCTAGACTTGTTCGGCCTTCCCGTTCCGGCTGACATGCAGGGCAAGGTCATCAAGCTGGAATAGCACAGTTCGAAATAGGAGCATCGGTATGGAGCACGCCGGTTTTACGTTGTGGTTCACAGGGCTGTCGGGTGCTGGCAAGACCACCCTTGCGCGCGGTGTCGAAGCGATTCTGCGCGAGCGTGGTATGAAGGTCGAGGTCCTGGACGGAGACATCATCCGGCAGAATCTGAGCAAGGGATTGGGCTTTAGCAAGGAAGACCGAGATACGAACATCAAACGTATCGGCTTCGTGTGCAAGCTGCTCACGCGCAACGGCGTGGTGGCGATCGCATCTGCCATCTCTCCGTATCGCGAGATTCGACAGTACGTGCGGCAAGAGACTGGTTCGTTCGTCCTGGTTTATGTGAAATGCTCACTTGAGGTATTGATCCAGCGCGATGCCAAGGGTCTGTACAAGAAGGCTCTGAGTGGTGAGATCCGCAATTTCACGGGCATCTCGGACCCCTACGAGCCACCGCTGCGCCCAGAAGTGGTCGTCGATACCGTTGTCGAATCACCTTCGCAGAGCATGGCCAAGATCGTTGCCAAGCTGGAAGAGCTACAGCTCATCCCTGCGGGGCGAGGGCACGCCGTCTACTCGACCAAGGAGCAGTCGGAGGTCGAAGAGCGGCTGCGTGCCTTGGGCTACATCTCATAGCGTGCTTCGAGGCACGTCTTGGTGATGGCGCAACGTTCCGAGCCCCGGGCCGGACGAAGATGGGGCTCGTTGAGGTCACCCATGTGGGCGAGCTCTGGGTCGAGAAGGACTGTGTCATGTGCAGTCAAGGTCAAGGAATGAGCCTAGATAAGCCGGATTTGTCAATTGTCATTCCGCTGTTCAACGAAGAGTTGAGTCTAGAACCGCTGTCCGAGCAGCTGAATTCGGCGTTGGCTGCCCTGCGGCGCACCTACGAGATTATCTTCGTCGACGATGGCAGCACGGATGGTTCCTTTTGCAGGCTGAACAGCCTGCACGACAGCGATCCCGATCACATCCGAGTTGTGCAGTTTCGCCGCAATTTCGGCAAGACAGCAGCGCTGGCAGCGGGCTTCAAGCGAGCGCGCGGTGACATCGTGGTTACCATGGACGCCGATCTCCAGGATGACCCACACGAGATCCCAAAGCTATTGCGAAAGCTCGAAGAGGGCTGGGACCTCGTTGCCGCCTGGCGAGAGCAGCGCCAGGATCCGCTGTCTAAGACCTTACCCTCGCGCCTGGCCAACAATGTGGTGGCCTGGGTCACCGGGCTGGAGTT
>Ga0180437_10004451_pt1 | contig 19916 bp, 17 predicted proteins | sample SS_ome_4_FD_132410 | JGI IMG/M metagenome (GOLD analysis project Ga0180437, IMG submission 132410) | Hypersaline lake sediment archaeal communities from the Salton Sea, California, USA - SS_3_D_1 metaG | ecosystem: Environmental > Aquatic > Non-marine Saline and Alkaline > Hypersaline >... | reverse complement strand
CCTACGCCACCACGCTTGCGGCCTTGATCTGCCCGTCGCGAGAAGTGCTTCTCTAGCACACCGCTGGAACGGGGAGTGCCAGCTTGAGGAACACGGGCTCAAGGTGATATATCACCAGCTATTAGCGCTACCACTACATTGATATGGTTGAATCCTTGTTGTGACTTCACCCACTGCGCTGCCCACTGATCAAGACCAAGATTCCCGCTACGATAATGCCCCCTCCCAACATCTGGTGAGGGCTGGGAATTGTGCGAAAAAGCAGGAAAGAATAGAGCGCAACGAAAAAGGGGAGGCTGGTTCGAAGAGCAGAAACCCTGGATACCTCGGAGACAGATAGGGCTTTATACAGAAACATAAAGCCGAGGAAGGGCCCGAAAAATGCCCCGATAACGATGACAAGGAGATTGGTGCTGGAAGGCAACTGCAACACTCCAAAGGCTATGGCGTATGATAAGGTAAATAGGCAAGCGATCAATCTGCTAACAGCTACTAGAACTGCTGGCTCCAGATGTTGAACGGCGACCTTCCCCACCAATGTACGGATAGAGACAAGAAGTGAGTTTATCAAACCGAGCGCGAAAGCAAAAAGTACGATTTCCCCTGCCTTATAGGTCATGATCAATGCTCCAGAGATCGTTGCTATGACGCCGAACAGTTCCAGGCGGTTGAGACGCTCCCTGAAGAGTAGCATCCCTAAAAGAACTGTAAAGACGATCTCAAAGCGAGTGAAGAACGAGACCAAAGCTGGATCAACAAGCTGAACAGCCGTGGAAAAGATCAAAACAATAGCAGCGGTCAGCACCCCGATGGCAAAAACAAAGTGCCAACATTGTCTGAACACTCGAAATGTATTAAATCCCCTTTTGCTCAAGGCGTATGTTGAAGCACCTATGAAAGCCGATAGCGACCAAAAGAGCGAAAATGTCTCTAGATTTATCGTTCCCAAGGCTTGCTTGGTGGCTATTGGAGCGATGGCTGTCACCATCGCCGACAGAACGGCGTACACTTGCCCCCGCATATCGGGTTTCTGGACCACGTTTGCTCCTAGAAGCTTGCTTAAATTCAAGCCCAAAGATGGGCATACTTGAGCCCGCTGCCAGTGTTGAATATGACGACTGTCTCATCGTCGCCGATCCAACCTTGGCGGCGCAAGCATTGGAGCGCAACTAATGTGGCCGCGCCTTCGGGACAGACAAAAATACCCTGGGTGCGACCGATTAGATTTGCCGCTTCTATTATCTCCTGATCGGACACGGAGACGGCAGTGCCACCACTCTCGCGCAAGGCTCGCAAGATCAGAAAGTCGCCCACGGCAGCCGGCACGCGCAGCCCGTCGGCGATGGTCTTGGCCCCTTGCCAGGGCTCCGCAAACTCCCGGCCCTGGTGGAAGGCTTTGACCATCGGCGCGCAGCCCTCCGCCTGGACGGCCACCATGCGCGGTCGCTGCGGCCCGATCCAGCCCAGCTTGTCCATCTCGTCGAAGGCTTTCCACATCCCGATCAGGCCGGTGCCTCCCCCGGTGGGGTAGATGATAACGTCGGGCAAGGTCCAACCCATTTGCTCAGCCAACTCGTAGCCCATCGTCTTCTTGCCCTCCAGGCGATAGGGTTCCTTGAGGGTGGAAACGTCAAAGCGACCGAACTGGCGCGCCTCCTGGGCCGCGACCTGGCCACAGTCGGTAATGAGCCCTTCCACCAGCGTGACTTCAGCACCCAAAGCGCGGCACTCGGCCACAAAGGGCTGAGGCGTGTCGCGGGGCATGAACACATAGGCTCGCATCCCGGCCAGAGCGGCGTAGGCGCTCATGGCCCCGGCTGCGTTCCCCGCCGACGGGATTGCGACCTCCTCGACGCCCAGCTCGCGGGCGCGAGAGACGGCCACAGCTAACCCACGCGCCTTGAACGAACCAGTAGGGTTCAATCCCTCGTGCTTGATGAACAGGTTGGCAAACCCGATGGCCTGGCCCAGCCGGGTGGCGTGGACCAACGGTGTAAAGCCCTCCCCCAAGCAGAGTGCATAGCGCGGGGCACGCACGGGGAGCAGTTCGCGATAGCGCCAGAGGTTGGCTTCGCGCCCGGCGATCGCCTCTCGGGTCACGGCCCGGCTGGCCCTTTCCAGGTCGTAGCGGGCCAGCAGCGGTTTGTTGCATGCAGGACAAAGGTTCCAGAGACGGTCAGCCTCCAGTTCCTGGCCGCACATGGCACATTCCAAATGAGACAGAAAACTCACGTTGTTTTTCCTTTCATGGAGTGGTCAGGGGATAGATAGGTAGGGGGAGAAGACTCACATCATCTCTTCATCTAAGCCCAGTCGGCGCAAGGTTTCCGGGGTAGGGAGACCCGTAGCCTGATCCCAACCCGCCGTTTCATAGAAGTCATCCTTCAGCCGTTCCAACGGCACGGTAGAGCCCTTTCTAGGCCCATCGGGTAGGGGTTCAGCTAGAAGCCGCTTGGGAAGCCGATCGGTGGAGCGGTTGACCCCCTCGCGTGAATTGAGGAGACGCTCGAGATTGAGGATCCGCTCGCCGATGCGCATCAACTCTGGCACGTTGAAGGGGTGGCCAGTAATGGCCCCCAACAATTCTGCCATCAGGTCGAGATCGAAGTACAATCCAGCAAAGGCACACTGAATGGCTGAATCGCGCACGATGCGTTTTGATGCACATTCGATCACCAGTTTGCCTTTGCCCTGCACACGTGTTGCCTCGGGGCTGCCCCATTCCACCTTTGCTGGTATACCGAGGTCGTGATGGCACCCGCCGCGCGGGCTGAGGGCAAACTGCAGGGCCTGTCCATAGGCAGCTCGACACCCCCATCCCCCTAGTTCCAACCCTTGAGCATTCATGGCGAACTCTTCCGAGCCCTGCCCGATATGGGAAGCGCAACGCCTCACGCCCTCTGCCATAAGATCACCGAAGCCACTACGTGTGGCTATCTGCTTCAGGGCCTCAAGGGCTCCCCGATGATCACCAAAGGTGAGCTGAAGTCCGCCGGTGTCATCCTCGTTGAGCAACCCTCGTTCAAAACACTCCATAATGAAGCTCAGGGTCACCCCAGCGCTGATAGTATCTAGACCCATTTCGTCGCACAGGTGATCCATAGCTACGAGAGCATCAAATCGGTCAATGCCACAATTGCTCCCCAGGGCATATATGGTCTCATAATCTGGCCCCTCACTGGACAGGCCGGCGTATTCCCCATCGGGGACATGGTAAGTTTCTGCGCAGGGAGCCGGGCAAAGAGGAGCACAGGGGTGGGACTCTCCCACCCACCTATTGCCAAACGCTGTGGGTCCAATTTCCTGGAAGGCCTCGAAACTACCCCGCTGCCAATTGCGGGTAGGCAACATCCCATACTTCTGCAAATTAGGCATGCTGGTAGTGGTACCAAAGGCCTTACGCTGTTCCCTCCAACGCTTGTTGGCCATCACCGCCCTTATTTGGGCCCGTCGCGCCGCTTGGTATCCTTCCTCATCCGCTATGGGGGGGCTTCCCTCACCGGAGATGGCAACGGCCTTTAACTTCTTGGCTCCCATTACGGCCCCTGCCCCCCCGCGTCCAAAGGAACGCTTGCGCGGAAGCTCGGTGGTGACTGTCGCGTATCGAATTAATCTCTCTCCGGCAGGGCCGATCATCGCCATCCCCAAATCTTTACTCCCTATCTCTTTAAGCAGAAGCCGAGAGGTCTCAGTGATGGGCCATCCCCACAGGTCTGTCCCTTCCCGAAACTCTACCTGACTATCGCTTATCCATAGGTATAGCGGGGCTTTGCTAGCGCCAACGATGACCAGGGCCTTATAACCGCAACGGGCCAAATGGTGTCCCAATGTACCGCTCGCCACGCTGAAGAGGTAGATGCCTGTCAAGGGAGATTTCGTGCACAACACGGTCTTGGAGCTAAAGGGCGCTCTAGTGCCTTGCAAAGGACCGGCCAAGAAGATGAGGGGATTAGAAGCAGATAAAGGATCCGTGTCGGCAAGTAAGAACTGAGTCAACAGGCGCGCACCCAAGCCTCTTCCCCCCAAGTAAAGGGTCATTATTTTCTGGTCTATATCTTCTATCCAGTAGGTCCTTTGGGATAGATCCACGATCAAAGCTCGTTCATTGCTGGTCATGGGTTACCTCCGATATAGGAATAATATTGCTGGCATGGGGTATGATCGCCGGGAGAGCCCCCGTGCCAGCAATTTCCACCAAGGTCCGTAATGCTTCGCTCAGGAAGGCAGCTTTGCAGAGGAAAAGGTCAGTTGGAGATGGGTCTACTTCCTCTCCCACTCCCACCGACCTGAACTGTAAAAGATAGTTGTATCTTCAAGCTGGGCCTTTCTACTAAGCGAAGCTACAAATACGAATAAAGCACTGCTGCCGGACTTCAAGCGCTCTGTGATTCAATCGCCCCTTAGCATTCCTGTGGCGATGGCTCTAGCCGTTGGGGTCGAGTTCCACTAACTCCTGGTGCGTGGCCAACATGCGCGCTGTCTTCCCTTCTCCGGAGTGCCTTTCCGATTCTGGCTGTTTAGAGGTGAGGATCGAAGTTTAGTCAGTTGCTCGATCATTGGTATGTCATTTTCTGAGGTAAAGACCAGTGAACTGCTCCGCTGCTCTTCCACGCTGGCTACACGTCTAGCCAGACCTCCCGGAGGGGCGTGGTGTCGTTAGACAGTCGGAGGGTTGACTTTCATTTCCTGCACGTCGGACAATCGAGATGCCCTCTCATCAGGATGACCAGCAGCAACCGGGATCAGTCCACTGGCGCGCGGGATAACCACAGTCTTGGGATCAGACCCTAAAATCTCGCAAGCAAAAGTCATGGCCTCTTTCAGGGACTCGGCCTTGTGCAGGAACAAACTTGACAGATAATCTCTGCTGAAGGCCTCCGACACAAGCATAACCTTGTGTTTTGTAGTGGCTCGGGCGAACATCATGGCTTTTCCTGAGGACGCGAGCCACCCATCATCTTGGAACTTTTTGATGACTTCTTGGGGGGTTCGAGCCCTTTGCAGCCATTGCGCGAATTCGCTGCCTATCCCTTTACGACACTCTGCCACCAGTATGATGACGCCTCCTGGTCGCGTAACCATCTCAGCGACGCTCAGGGCTTTTTGAGCCTGGTGAAGGTTGATGTCGCGAGGATGTCCTCCAGGGCTGCAAATGGTCAGATCAGCCTGGAAGGGGAAAAACGCTCGACACGCTCGCCCGCACATCTGGACTCCGGCCAAGTGAGCTGCCACTAGATCGCCGGCTACAATTCCTAGAAATCCCCTGCTCTGAGGGTCAGGCACAGCGTTGATGATGAAATCCACTCCCAACATCTTTGCCGCCTGCAACGCTTCCTCATGAGCTGGATTTCCCCCCATTTGGCCGAAGGCTGGCTGGAAGGGGCGGATGGGGAAGGAATGGTGCCAACGGACGGTCAGTTCCCCTGCGACGCCAGGCAGGATGGCTTTGCGACCACCAGAATAGCCCATGACATGATGAGGCGTGATGGTCCCTGTCGCGATGCAGAAGGTAGCTTCGGCAACAGTTCGGTTTATCCAGACGGGCACTCCCCGCTTTGTCTCACCAAGGTAGACCAAAGCTGACCGATTATGACAATCATGACTGACTACTTTGAAGCGTGCCAAGTGCTCCTCCCCTAGCATCCTCACCAGTTCCTCTCGCGTGCTGCCTCGGTGAGTTCCAGTAGCAACTACAATGGTGACGTTTTGAAGCGACACACCAGCCTGTTCCAACTCTGTGACGATGCTATCCAGGAAGAACCTGGAGGGGCTTGACCGCGTGGCATCGCTGATGATCACGGCTATCCCATCATTCGGTTGGACCAGGTCCCTCAGCCGATGGCTGCCCAACGACGACTCTAGAGCCTGGCTTACCGCCTGAGTCAAACCCGAGACCGGTTCCAGGTTCTCCGGCGGCTTCAGCACGAAAGCGTCGCCCAATCCGGGCACGTCTTCTTCCCACAATGTATCTCCATAAGGAAATTGAATGACCATCGTCTACATGTTCCTCAACGCCTGCTTGTGCTATTCGCTTCCTCGAAATTTGGGGTCAAGGGCATCGCGCAGACCATCACCAAACAGGTTGGGGCAAAGGGCAGCATCACCCTTTAACAGATCGGGGTTCTCCATTCGCTGTGAGCAGGATCTATGCCGCGAACGATATTGAAGTAGGTCTTCCGGATGGCCTTGGTCACCAGACCGATCTGCCCATCACCCAGCTTATGTCTGTCAATAGACACCACAGCGGCTATTTCGGCACTGCTGCCGCACAAGAAGGCCTCATCGGCTATGTAGAGCTCGGTCCTGTCGATCTCCCGCTGCACCACCTCCAGATGGTGCATCTCCTTGAACAGTTGGATGATCGTGGCCCGGGTGATGCTCTCCAATATACTGCTGGTAATGGGACAGGTCAGGGGAATCCCATCCCTCACCAGAAAGAAGCTGGCTGTCGGCGCCTCGGTGACTTTTCCCTGGCCGTCAAGCATAAGAGGCGCATCGTATCCATCAACTTCAGCCTGAAGCTGGGCCAGCCTGCCATTCTGGTAATTGGCGCAGCACTTGATCCGGGGTGGCATGACGCTGTCAGAGATCCTGGTCCAGGAACTGACGCAAAGGTTCATGCCCTCGGGTCTGCCAAATCGCCCTTTGGGCAGGGCAGCCACATACATGCCCACGGGCTCGGTTGCGCCTACGGGGCCATCGCCATCAACAAAGACGCACTGGCGTATGTGAAGGTCCTGACGAAATTCGTTGGCCTTCAGCACCCTGATCACGGCCTGGTTCAGGTCATCGGGGGTGAAAGAACTTTTCATTCTCATGGCCTTGATGGAGTTCAGGAGACGTTTTGAGTGTTCCATCAGGCGAAAGACATAAAGCTGCTCTTGTTCGGCGTTCCAGTAGGCCCTGATACCCTCGTACACTGCGGCCCCATACTTTAGGGCCGGGGTCATGACGTGAACTTTGGCCTCGGCGTAGGGGACGATCTCTCCATTGAAGAAGACATATTTGGGTTTGGATTGCTCCATGATTCTTGGCCTCCTTGGCAAGATTTGGACCTTGGGATGACTTGCTGTCTACCATCTGCCGCCCTCAATAACTATTGGCGTTCACGGGGGCAATTCCCTTGACCAGGCCACGAAACGGGCCATCTTCCCAGCAAAGACGGCTCCCACGCCGCCGATCCGGGGGCATGGGAGCCCGCTCTGCTCCAAAATCGTGATCTACTGACGCTTCACTATCGCAGTAGATCAGTCAACTCTTGGACTTTGATGCCATCCAAATCAGAAATCAAACGGCTTATCTGTTTTGCCTTACTCTTGCCAAGCACGGGTTGAGCCAACGATGAGAATTTATCTTCCAACTCTTCCTTGGTCAGGGGATTTCGAGGGCTGCCCTTAGGGGTTCTAATTTCCTTCTCCCAAGAGCGACCGCTCCTTAAGGCCAAGCGAACCTTGGAGATCATCTCCCTTTTTCCCCCGCGCATTCCTTGCCTAAAATGCTCGTCGGCCTCTGGCCAGTTAGACACATGAACCTTCTCAGCGATCTCCCGTAGTTTAGGATTGCTGAGCCATTTCTTATCGAAATACTGGTAGCCAAAAGGGATTTCCAATACCTGAAGGGCCATGGCATAAGGCAAGCTGAAGGGAGCGTTGAAGAGGTCAGTCGGGTAGAAAGTAAAGCCTTCTTGTAGTTTGTAGAAGGTGGCCACATCTATCCTGGCAATCTCCTCCGGCGACACATCTTGCTCACTCAAGAGCTCTCGGAGTGCATCCAAGGTGGGGTGGAAGAAACGACAAGTGGTATAGGGCTTTAGATGGACCTTTTCCACTGCGTATCCGTCGCTAAGGTCCCTGATCAACTTGTGAGAATCAAATTGATCTGACCCAGACATGACTCCAAAGCCCGTATCGCCATCAAAGATCTCTTCATTCCCCCTAAAGCCTTCGTGGGCCAAGAGAGCCGCCATGACTCCGCCCATGGAGAACCAGCCAAAGTTGTTCTTTGTCCAGGTGCCCTTTCCTTTCCTTAGGCCGATCCTGTGAGTAAAGGGCACAGGAGCTTTAAAGGCGGCAAGGCTCAAGCAGTGAGACATTGCATCTGTTTCCAACCCCAAGAGACTCCCTGCCGCCGCGGCAGCGTTAAATACTTGCCAGGTCACTCCGCTTACCACCTGGTCCCTCGTGGGGGAGCGCATGATAGCCTCGCTGACTCGAGCTCCAGCCTCATATCCCACCACCACCGCTTCTATTAGATCTTTGCCAGAAGCACCCACCTTCTCCGCCACGGCGAGAGCGGGTGGAATCGTGGTTGCTCCTGGATGGCCATTATAGGTATCGTCGCAGTCGAGCATGTTGGCCAGATAAGAATTTGCATAGGCAGCATGTAAAGCTGGCACCTTATCTGAACTGGCAACTATCGTCGCCTCTGCTGTGCCATCCATACCAGCGAACATTCCGATCACCGTCTGGCCCTGCTCCAATTGAGTGCCGCCGATCATGCAACCGACAGAATCGAGAATGAGCTCTCTCGTCTTCTCGATGACTCCCTCGGGTAACTCGGAAAAGGCTACCGAGTTCACTATTTCCGCCAATGTCTGACAATAGGTTTTCATGCTGGTCTCTACTCCCTCCCTCTCAATCTGGGATCCAAAATGTCCCGCAAACCATCGCCGAAGAGGTTAAAACCTAGAATGGTCAAGCTAATGGCAAGGCCAGGGAAGGTGGCGATCCAAGGCGCGTCCATCAAAAATCCCCGGCCGTCGGCGATCATATTGCCCCAACTAGGCATCGGGGGCTGTATGCCCAAGCCAAGGAAGCTGAGACTTGCCTCGGTGAGTATCGCCGTGGCGGTGGTAAGAGAGCCCATGACGACAATGGGAGTCAGGGAATTGGCCAAAATGTGACGATAGATGATCCCCCAATTGGTTTGGCCGATGGCCCGGGCGGCGGTCACGAATTCAACTTCCTTCAACGCGAGGGCTGAAGCCCGGGCCAGCCTGGCGAATCGCGGCGTTCGGGTGATGGCTATGACTACGATCACATTGCGGAGGCTGGGACCGACCATGGCGATCAAAGCCACTGCCAACACGATATAGGGGAAGCTCAATATGATATCCATCACTCTCATCACGGCTTCGTCTAACCAGCCCCCAAAGAACCCGGACAACATGCCAATCGCCGTCCCCACAGTCATGGCGATTCCTATTCCAGCGGCTCCCACTGACAAAGAAGCGCGAGCGCCCCAGATCATGCGGCTGAGAATATCCCGGCCAAAGCGGTCCGTGCCCAGGAGATGAGCGCGACTGGGGCCTTGGGTTCGATTCGCCAGATCCATCTCCTCATAGGGGTAGGGCGAGATGACTGGGGCTAAAATGGCAACGACTATCATAAAAACAGCTATCGGCAATCCTACGAGGCTGAGGGGATTCCTGGATAGGACTCTCCAAGCTTCTCGCGTCCTTTCCGCCATCGAATTCCAGAAGGACTCATATGTCGAGGACTGCTCACCGCTTATGACCTGCGTCTCATTCATACAGTGTTCTCCTAGAAACCTGTCGCCTAGTTAGTCGGCCCGTCTGACAAGAAAGCCGCTATTCATAACTCACCCGCGGATCTATCACGGCATACAGGATGTCTACTACAAGGTTCGCAAAAACGAACATAAGGGAGGTAACCAGGGTGATGCCCTGAATGAGAGGGTAATCGCGTCTCTCCACCGCCTCTACCAATAGCCGTCCCATGCCTGGTATCTCGAAGATGGTCTCCGTCAACACCGCCCCCCCGAGGATGACCCCGAACTGGAAGCCTACTATAGTGACAATAGGTATGAGGGCATTCCTGAAAGCATGCCGGATATAGACAATACTGGGAGGCAGCCCTTTAGCGTGAGCAGTTGTAATATACTCTTCCAAAAGAGCCTCCACCATAGTTGATCTGGTCATCCGGGTGATCAATGCCGCGAAGCCAGTTCCCAAGGTGATGGAGGGCAGGATCAGCGCTTTGGGTCCGTATCTCTCGAAGGATCCTCCCACCGGCAGCACAGGGAATTTGTAGGCAAAGACGATGAGCAACAATATGCCCACCCAAAAGACGGGCATGGATACCCCAATCATGGCCAAGATTCGGCTGATATTGTCGGTCGCCGTGTTTTTATAGACGGCGGAGATCACCCCCAAGGGTATGGCAATCATCAAGGCTACGCACATGGAGGTCGAAGAGAGGACCAGGGTGTAGGGTAGCCGCCTGGCTATGAGATCCTGGACGGTCTCTCCGGCCACGATGCTCCGGCCCAAATCGCCCCTGAACACCTTGCCCAGCCACACTAAATACCACTCCACGAACGGCTTGTCCAGGCCCAACTCTTGCCGCATCTCTTCCGCTACCTGCGGATCCCAGTCCTCACCCAGGGCAGCGTGCACGGGATCGCCGGGAGCAAACTTGATCAGCGCAGAGATAAAAAGGCTGATCCCCAATAGTACCGGCACTAGAAGGATAATCCGACGAGCGATATATCGCATAAGCATTTGACAATCACCTCGGCCTTACTATTATACTATAACCGCACTGGGGCTTATTGCTCGCGGCGGATTACAAACCCGGCGGCAACGATTGATGGGCTCATAGTAACGACTGCGGCGACCTCTTCGATAAGCACGGTTGTAGTACTCATTGGGTCGCGCTAATAGTGTGGGTTAGTACCCTTTCGCCCGGTCAATCACATTGAGCATCTTCTCGTGGCGAAGGTATCTGTACAAGTTCTTGCAGAAGAGCTCAGCCGCCCGCTCGCGAGAATCAGTACTCGAGGAAGAGATGTGAGGAGTGATGATAACATTTTCAAGTGACCACAATTCACTCTCAGGGGGAAGCGGTTCTTGCTCCGTAACATCCAGCACGGCGCCGGCAATCTTTTTCTCCCTCAGGGCGGCGATCAATTCTCTTTCCTGTACCACCGCGCCTCGGGAGACATTGATCAAGTATGCCGATTCCTTCATGGTCTCGAAGGCCTGCTTACCCATCATCCCTTGCGTCTCGGGGGTTAGAGACACTACAAGTACGACGAAATCAGCCGCTGAAAGAAGGTCGTGCTTTGACTTTATCGGAATGGAAGAAAGGTCTTTGTCGTCAAGGGGTTGCATCGAGCGTCTGGTCCCGGTCACGACCATGCCAAAGGACTTGGCTCTCCGCGCTATGGCTTGGCCAATATTTCCCAATCCAAGGATGCCCAGAACCTTTCCCTCTATCCTAGCAACGGGCCACCGACGCCATACCTTCTGCCCTTGGTTGCGCATCATCCGTGGAAAATCCCAGAGCAACATCAATATGACACAGATCACGTAATTGGATATCATTTCTGCTCTGATTCCCTTGGAATTGGTGATGATTAACTCGGGAGAGAAATCGCTCAGGGGCAAGAGACGATCAATGCCTGTCGCTGCTAAGTGAAGCCATTTAAGCCTTTTCGCTCCCTGCAGCATCTCCTTGGAGAACTTGCGCGCCATGAATATGATCTCTGCATCCTCGACGGCGCGGATGAAGTGATGATCGCAAGTATATATCTCGACTTCTAGTTCAGGGAATCGAGCGGCGATCTGGGAATAGAGGTCGGGATTTTCGGCATAGATGATGACCAGCTTCCTCAATACAGTCCTGTCTCTCCTCTGCTGTCCTCTCTCGTCCGAAGAGTCTGCAATGCCCATTCATCTGGTTCTGACGATTGCGTCCTGATAAGGAGTGCTCACCAGAATCTGGTATGCGGGCCGATATAGCTGCCGCTACACCAGACCCTGGTGAGCAAAGTCCTAAACCCTTATAGCCTGCCTTGCTGGCTACACGTCCAACCAGACGCCCCGGAGGGGCATGGTGTCCTGGATAAAGATGGGCAGGTCCTTCACGTACTCGTGAGAGACGTTGATGTTCTCCTGCCAGCCCAGGGAAATGTACACCGCGGCGTCCATGAGGATCTCGTTCGCCTTGATATAGAGCTCCCTAGCCTTGTCATGGTCCATCTCTCCCCAAGCCTGCTCCAGTATCTCGTCGAGTTCTGGGACCTGGTGGCCGCCGGGCAAATTGACCCCCGTCTCATTAAGGTTGCCCGTGCTGTGATAACGGCGGAAAGTGTAGTTGGTCGTTACCACGTGGCCCTTGGAACGGTAGACCGAGGCCTGAAATGCGGGGTTGGCGGTGCCCTCCACAGGCCAGACCCTGGACACCCAGCCCGATTTCTCCATGGGGGTCACTGTGACCTCGACGCCTATCTGGGCCAGTTGGTTTTGTATGAGCGTGGCTATATCCACGTACTCGGTGACGTTGACGGTCACAAGCTCGAATTGCAGGGGGTTATCTTTGGTGTAGCCTTCCTCGGCCAGCATAGACGCTGCCTTGTCAGGGTCGTAGGGGTAAAAGTCAGCGTCTTTGGGATGGGCCCAGTGCTGGGGAGGGACAAAGGCTTGCGATGCCACAGCCCAGCCGTAGTAGACCACGTCCATGATCGTCTGGCGATCAATGCCGTAGTAGATCGCCTGTCGGACCTTCTGATTATCGAAGGGGGGAATGGTCGTATTCAGGGTCATGTTCTTCTCGTCCCCAGCCGCCATGTGTTGCACATTGACTCCCTCTTGTCCCTGTAGCGGGGTAACGTCTTTCAAAGGAGGGTCGAGCATGATGTCCGTCTCCCCGGTCAAGAAGGATAGGATGTTGGTGGACCCTTCGCCTATGGCCCTATACTCTATCTCATCTACATAGGGCATGCCCGTCTCCCCGGCCCCCCAATAGTTGGGGTTCCTTTCCAAGACCAGCCGCTCCCCCTTGACCCATTCCTTGAACATGAAGGGGCCAGTCCCCATATCGCCCTTGTGCCCAAAGTCATCCCCCAACTTTAGCACGTAATCCTTCTTGGTGATGCTCATGTTCTTGTCAGCCCACATCATGGGGATGAAGTCGATCCAGGGTTCGCTAAGCACCACCTTGACCGTGTACTTGTCGAGGGCCTCGTAGCTAGCGATGGCTGGCTCGGCCCATTTGGCGTGAGTGCTCGTGATGGGGGTTTGGCCCCTCAGGAGATCAAGGGTCCAGATGACATCATCCGCGGTAAAGTCCGAGCCATCGTGGAACTTTACCCCCTCCCGAAGGTGGAAGATGTAGGTGACGTCGTCGGGCTGATCGTGTCCCACGGCCAAGCCAGGCGTCATCTGGCCATCCTCGCCCACGTTATAGAGGCCGTCCCGGATCTGCTTCTGCACATACAGGCCCTCGGTCCCAGAGTCGTGGACCGGGTGCAGAACCTTGGGCCAATTGTTCAAGCTGATGTGCAGTACGCCTCCCTTCTTGGGCTCCGTGGCTGGCGCCGCCGTGGGCTCCGGCGTGGCGGTGACGACCACCTCCTTTTCCTTCTCCACTTCGACGACCCTGGTGACCTCTACTTCTTTTTCCATCACCACGGTCTCTTTTATCGTCTCGGGGGTGGGCGCGCACCCTGCCAAGAGTGCGTCTATGGCGCCCATGGACAGGCCCAAAAGGCCAGCCGTTTTGATGAACCGCCTGCGGCTTATTCCTCCATGCCTCAGTTGCTCTAGTAAGCTAGTTATGTCCCGATCCATTGTCTTTTCCTCCTTCTTCATTTGTTATGTACATATATACATATTTGGATGTGCGAACCCGCCTTACCTCATTTGCTTATGGTATCACCACCTTTCTCCACAACACATACTCCTCTCTCATAGAAGCTAACACTCGACAACGAGTTTATCCCTTGTTGACTAGTTTCTTTTTTATTAGCTCGCAGTTCCATGCTACTGCCTTCTTGTAGAATCGTTCGCCAAGTTCGGCAGAAGCCAAATTGGGGTCGCCGATGGAACCATAAGGGGTCACGTCTTTCATGCTGCGCTCGGGTGTCGCTATCCCCCCTCCCATCAGAGGGTGGTCTTCATCCTCTAGCTCCTCAGCTTCCTTTGAATAGAAAGCACGAGCTCTTTGCAGTTGCACCAGTTCTGGGTGAGTGGCCAGCATCCGAGAGGTCTCTCCAGCCCCGGCATGACCCTCCTTGGTACCTGAGGGGAACACTTCCGGGTAATCGGAGACCAAGACCGGAAGGTTGTTGTAGACCAGGACTTTCGCATCTTCGGTCTCGTCCATGAATTGCTGGGCGACGACTAACATCATGCCCCAGTTCCCACCGTGGCCTAAGGGCATCACGAACCTCCGGAACCCATGAGCATACAGGCTGTGGAGTACGTCCAGAACCATTTCCTTCCAAGTGCTATTATGCAAGCTGATCGTCCCCGGGAAGGGCATGTGGTAACTGGATATGCCGAAGGGGATCGGTGGCGCGATGAGGATCTTGATCCCCTCCTCCTCCAGTTGGGCGGCCATTCTCCGGGCAAACTCGACCGTTCCCATAGTGTCGGTGCCCAAGGGCAGATGGGGACCGTGCTGCTCGGTAGCCCCCGTAGGCACGATCACCATGTCCGTTTCCTCGAGAGCCTCAGCGACCTCCTCCCAAGTCATCTCGAACATGGTCTTGGGACCTTGGACAGTATATAGAACTTTTTCCATAATTAAATTGCTCCTCTCGTTTGTCTTGTCCCTCGCTATGAGCTAGAAAGGGCCTAGTTCGCTCTTTATCTGCTCACACATCCATTCCACCCCCATCCGAAACATCTCCTCTCCATATTCGACGGAGGCCAGGTTGGGGTCGCCGATGGAACCGATAGGGCTCAAGTCTTTCATGCTACGGCCGGGTACAAATACTCCGCCTCCCATCAAGGGATGGTCAGGGCCCTCTGATTCGTCAGACGCCTTGGAATAATGGGCCTGAGCCCTCTCCATATGCACCAACTCGGGCTGGGCAGCCAACATCCGAGAGGTCTCCCCAGCTCCGGAATGTTTCTCCCTCCTACCTGTTGGAAAGAACTCCGGATAGAGTGAAGTCACGATGTGAAGGGCCCTCAAGACCAGGACCTGGGCATCCTTCTTCTCGTCTTTAAACTGCTGGCTGACTACCTGGAGAATACCCCAGTTCCCACCGTGACCTAACGGTAGCACAAACCTTCGGAACCCATGAGCATACAGGCTGCGAAGTATATCCATGACCACATTCTGCCAAGTTTCGTTGTGGAGGCTGATCGTCCCCGGGAAGGGCATATGGTAGCTGGATACGCCGAAGGGAAAGGGTGGTCCAACCAGGGCTTTGATCCCCTCGCTGTCCAGCTTAACGGCCAACCTCTTGCAGAACTCGATAGTTCCTATGGTATCCATGCCCAAGGGCAAATGGGGTCCATGTTGCTCTGTGGCACCCGTGGGCTGGATCACCATATCCGTCTCTTCGAGAGCCTCGGCTACTTCCTCCCAGGTCATCTCGAACATGGTCTTGGGGCCCCGAATAGAATAAAGAACTTCACGCATCTCAAAACCTCCCTTTCTCAGTATTAGCTCTTGGCTAGAGTTTACAGGACCATTATCCCGCCAGGGATCTTGGAGTATTTCTTTAGCCCGCCCTCTTCTACCAGATACAGATCACCGGTAAAGATCTGCTGTCCATCGAGGAGAAACGAGGGGTGGATGGCTATCACACTTCCCGTTTGGAGTATCTCTGGGTTATCCGACCGAATACGTGGACCTATGCCCAGATCCAATCCCATGCCGTGTCCGAAGAACCTGGGGAGATCCGACTCCTTAATCGCTTTGCCCTCTAGGAGTAGCTTCTCCCCAGCCTTGCATGCCTCACCGATGGGCCTGCCGGGCATGAGGTCGCTAGCCACTTGCTCCTGAGTACGAGTACACAACTCCACAGCCTCACGTACCTTAGAGGACGGTTCGCCTAGGGACAGTGTGCGCACCGTCTGAATCCAATAACCACCCGGGCCAGCGACCTCCACCGAGAAGGCAATGACATCCCCTTTCTCAAAGGGCCTGGGCAAGACGGCAGGGTGGGAACTCATCCCTGCGGTTCCTACTAGAACCAGAACATATTCCGCCCCCTGCTTCCTCAATGTATACTCGGCTTCGGCTACAAGTTCGTGTTGCTTGAGCCCCGGTTTCAGGATAGAAGGCAGTTTTTTGAACACTTCATCTGCTATTTCGCTGGATTTGGACACCAGCTTCAACTCATCAGGACTCTTCACCACACGCATCTGGGAAAACGGCTCAGCGGCGTTTTCGATCCGAGCTTGGGGTAGGAGTTGGCGCAGCTCTGAATGAAAGGCAGGGGGCATCATATCCACCGGATGCCCTACCTGTCCAACTAATCCTATATGACCTTTGTCATACCCTCTCTCTTTCAATATGGCTTCGATTTCATGGAGGAAATCCGAAGTGAGCCTTATGTCCTCCACCCAGGTGGTTTGCCTTGCCCAACCGACATGTACCGGATAGGGAACCAAGAGAACTGGGTCACCCTCTTTAGGGAACACAACGCCAGCGTAACGCGTTGTGGGTGCATAGTTGGTCAAGAAGCGGACGTTCGCCCTTTGCGAGATAGATGCGAAGGAAAAGGTCAAGATGACGTCCAGACCCTGCTCGGCCATCATCCTGCGAGTTCTTTCATACCTCTCCTCCTTTAATGCCTCCACAGAGACCGGATATATACTGTAGACTTCTTTTTTCATGTGTTCCATTTCGTTATCCTCTCTCTTCAAGATGGGCCAAACAACTCAGCCAGATGTCCGGCAGGGCTGACCTCAAGCCCTTTGCAGCCACTTTTTCACTTGGCTTCAAAGGGACCTAATTCTTTCTTTATCTGGCCGCACACCCAGTCCACCCCTTTCTGATAGAACCTGTCGCCAAGTTCAGCAGAAGCCAAATTGGGGTCACCGACGGAACCAATAGGGGTCGCATCTTTCATGCTGCTCTTGGGTGCCAATACCCCTCCCCCCATCAGGGGATGGTCAGGGGGCTCTCCCTCTTCCATTGTCTCCGGATAGTAGACCTGAGCCCTTTGCAACTGTACCAATTCTGGATGGGTGGCCAGCATCCGGGAGGTCTCCCCAGCCCCGGAATGCCCCTCTCTCTTGCCAGTGGGGAATACCTCCGGATAATCGGCGACCAAGACGGGAAGCCAATTCAAGACCAGGACCTTTGCATCCTCTGTCTCGTCCATGAATTGCTGGGAGACAACCAACATCATGGCCCAGTTCCCACCGTGACCTAGCGGTAGCACAAACCTTCGGAACCCATGAGCGTACAGGCTGTGAAGTACGTCCAGGACCAGTTTCCTCCAGGTTGTATTATGCAGGCTGATGGTTCCCGGGAAGGGCATGTGGTAGCTAGATATGCCGAAGGGAACCGGTGGCGCGACGAGGGCCTTGATCCCCTCTTCCTCCAGTTGGGTGGCTGTCCTCCGGGCAAACTCGACCACTCCCATGGTATCGGTACCCAAAGGCAGATGGGGGCCATGCTGCTCGGTAGCTCCCAGGGGCACGATGGCCATGTCCGTCTCCTTGAGAGCCTCGCCAACCTCCTCCCAAGTCATCTCGAACATAGTCTTGGGACCTCGAATGGTGTATAGAACTTCTCTCATCTCGATTCTCTCCTTTCGTTTATGCTGTATCTTGCTCCCCGCTACTAAAGGGGCCCAACTCCCTCTTTATCTGCTCACACATCCAGTCTACCCCCTTCTTGTACAACTTTTCGCCAATTTCGGCAGAAGCCAAGTTGGGGTCGCCGATGGAGCCATAGGAGGTCACGTCTTTCATGTTGCGCTCGGGTATCAATACCCCTCCTCCCCTCACGGAACTCTCCGCCCTATCGGTTGCCTCTGAATAGTAGGTCCGAGCCCTCTCCATATGTACCAACTCGGGCTGGGCAGCCAAAATCCGAGAGGTCTCCCCAGCTCCAGAGTGTCCTTCCCTCCTGTCGGGGCGGAATATCGCCGGGTAGTCGGAGACCAGGACGGGAACCCAATTCAAAACCAGGACCCGGGCATCCTTCTTCTCGTCTTTAAGCTGCTGGCCGACTACCTGGAGCATGCCCCAGTTTCCGCCGTGACCTAGCGGTAGCACAAACCTTCGGAACCCATGAGCGTACAGGCTGCGAAGTATATCCATGACCACGTTCTGCCAAGTCTCGTTATGGAGAGTGATCGTCCCGGGGAAGGCCATGTGATAACTGGATAGGCCGAAGGGAAAGGGTGGTCCAACCAGCGATTTGATCCCCTCGCTGGCCAATTTGAGGGCCAGCCTCTTGCAGAACTCGACGGTCCCTATGGTGTCGTTGCCTAAAGGCAGGTGGAAGCCGTGCTGCTCCGTAGCACCTATGGGCTGGATCACCATATCCGTCTCTTCGAGGGCCTCGGTTACCTCCTCCCAGGTCATCTCGAACATGGTCTTGGGACCTCGAATGGCATATAGAACCTCACGCATTTGAATCCCCCTCTGTAATTTCCCTCTCCTTTTCTTATCTTATGTTTATTCTCTACGACTGGGCTCACCCCGACTGAACACCCGGATACCCTGGATCCAGTGCCCCCAGGGCTAACGGGCTCTATCGAATATCAGACCACATGACCCGAAGGAGAAGCGCGAGATCACTAGCTACCGAGCGCGGCGCTGGGTTGTTGAGCGCACTCGCTCCTAACTGTCCGGCTCCAGAGTGAGTTAGCGTGTAGGCGTGCAATAATACTTATAGCGATCACCACGACAGAGGGCTTTCACAAAAACAATGGGTTGGTCTTGTTCATCGTAGACGATAGATTCGACCAACAACATCGGCATGTTTACCTTTGTGTGGAGCAACCGCGCTTCTTCCTCCAGGGCCACGGTGGCTTCTATAGTCCTATTTGCGTGGCGCAAGGAGACACCGTATTTACGCTCGAGAAGAGGATAGACAGAACCGCTGTTGATTTCTTCGCGCGTGAAGGTCATCTCCTCTCCAATGTTGACGTAGACTTTTGCCAGCACAATCGGTTCGTCATCTGCATAGACGAGCCTCTGGAAGTACAGAAGAGGCTGGCATTCGTCTACGTTCAGTTTCTGAGCTACACGGTGAGGAGCCGGCTGCAGCCCATACCGGAGGATTTGCCATTCAACTTTGAAGCCCTGAGCAACCAAACTATCACCGAAGCCGATTTTTTCTAAAGGAGTTTGTAGTTTGGATCGCAGGACAAAGGTCCCCCGTCCCGGTTGGCGAGAGATGTACCCTTCCGAGGCAAGATCACTTAAGGCCCGGCGTACAGTTATCCGACTGACACCGTACCTCTCTTGCAGCTCTGTCTCGCTGGGAATGGCCTTATCTGGGGTGATATTCCCGTCCTGAATTCGACGTAAGAGTATCCGCTTGAGTTGATAGTACAATGGCAGCGGGCTGCTACGGTCAATGGCATTGACCGTCCTGACCTGACCATCATCGAACATTTCTGACTCCGGTTCCGTTATAACGTTATAACATTTTCGCTCATATTATACCACACGTGAAAGCATTTGTCAAGAGGGCTGCTTTCCCTCTCACACTTTTGAATGATACCCGCCGCGCGCGTTTAGAGTTGCCTATTACCCAAAGAGGATAAAATGTGGTATAATTTATGAAGTAGTAATGAGCCAGCTTGGAATCAGGTGCCTTGAGAGAAAGGGGAGGGAATGACCCATTGGATACCAACCTTCCCGGAATAGCTATCAGCCTTACTATACTAGGCTACAACCTCCTCGGAGACGGGTTGCGCGATGCCCTCGACCCGCAGATGCGTTGATTACGGTGAGGTATGTATGGCTAAGCATCGTATCGCAGTTATACCTGGTGATAACGTGGGGCCGGAGGTGATCAACGAAGGCCTGAAAGTGCTCAACAGGCTGAAGGAGGTTGCCGACCTACAGGTAGAGTGGACCTCCCTCCTGTGGGGTAGTGAACATTACCTGCGCACGGGGAGTGTGATGCCCCCAGACGGCCTGGAGACCCTCGCCCAATATGACGCCATCTACCTGGGAGCATTGG
>Ga0180437_10004449_pt1 | contig 19918 bp, 25 predicted proteins | sample SS_ome_4_FD_132410 | JGI IMG/M metagenome (GOLD analysis project Ga0180437, IMG submission 132410) | Hypersaline lake sediment archaeal communities from the Salton Sea, California, USA - SS_3_D_1 metaG | ecosystem: Environmental > Aquatic > Non-marine Saline and Alkaline > Hypersaline >... | reverse complement strand
GGTCAACCTGACCGTTATGGGCCTGTCGGCCGGGGACAACGCGAACGTGACGTTCGAGACGGGATCCTTGGATACCGGGAGATACGATTCCGCCCCGGACGGGGAGAGCTTTTTGAGCTACGGCGGCGAGGAGGGGCCTGTCGGGCCTTCGATAACCGCCCTCGGTGGTTTTACCGGATCAACAACCATTAACGAGAACGAAACCACTGAATATTCAGGGAATTGTAGTTGTTCAGGGGGGAGCTGCGATAACGTTTACATAAGGATTCAGGACAACCGGACCGGGACCTGGTCCAATTCGGTCACGTCTCATGAAAACGTTTCGGTCAACGTCACGAGCTATTCCGTCCCGAGCCCGCTCAGCGGGACGTCCGGGAACTATCCCTTCAACGTAACCGGGAACTCCTCCGGGGTTTACAGCTTCAGGGTGGTCTGCAACACCACCAGCGCGACGGAAGATCCATCGGACGCGTCCCTGCTGGTGGTGAGCTCCGCATGCGACGTGGACTTCCAGATGACGAGCCAGCTCTCGGCGGGCATAGCGTTCGGGCAGCAGAACCCCGGGGACGTGAACGCTTCGGCCTCTGAAAACGGGAACTACAATATAACGGATCAATCGACCGCGGGGTGCGGGACCGTGAACGTCTCGATAAGGGCGACGGACAACCTGGTGAACGGGAGTTATGAGATAGGTATAGGCAACGTGACGGTCAACTCGACCTCCGCAGGCTCCCAGACCATCCAGCTTTCCACCTCCTACCAGCTTATACGTTCGAACGTGCCTGCAGGAACAAGCAACGTCACGACGCTTTACTTCTGGCTCACGGTCCCCTCGGGGCAGGACCCCTATCTATACAACACCAGCATCGAGATAAGGGAGGACAGGGAATAACTTTAAAAGGTTAATCCGGGGTGTTGTGATCGGGAAATGGTGAGAAGATGGCTAGTTTTTAAAAAATATTTATATACCAAAAAACTTAATAATTACTATGATTGGTAAAATAGGGTTATTGGGTACATTGGTGTTCTTGGGAACAATACTAGTGGTCTTCTTCGGCGTTTCGTACAACGCGCTTTCTGCTGAATACCAGACAGGGACGACAACGATGGACGTGACGGTGAGGGGATACGTTTCCATATCCGTTTCGACCAACATAACCTCCGGCATAACGTTCTCCACCCAGGATCCGGGCACAACCGACAACAACGCCTCCAACAACAACTTCTGGAACCCGGGGACGGGATACAACCTGACGGTGGACGCGTCATCCACGGTGAACATAAACTTCACGCACGCGAGCAACAGGACAAACCTCACCACGGGGACGTACTACCTTGGCATAGGCAACGTTACGTACAACTCGAACTCGACTGCCAGGGGCGGAATCAACCTTGCCGACGCCTCGGGCTCGGAAGCGCTCAGCACGTCCTGGGACGATCTGGAGACCTGCGACAACCTTGCCGACGACGGGAACTGCTGGTTAGCGTACTTCCTTGACGTTCCGGCCGCCCAGGAGCCAGGAAGCTACGAAGCGGGCTACTGCTGGTGCGGAAGGCAGCAGGGAACAGCGGAAGCCAACTGCGGAAGTTGCACGTAGTGATAGCCGGGAACCCAATGAGAAAATGAAGGATGTTTAAACATTTTTTTATTTTTTACTTTTTTATTTTCTTAACAGGCCCAGGAACCTCTGCCACACCCCCGGTTCCCGGAACTCATCCCCTGTGAGGAAGTGGGCCAGCCTCTTCATCTCGATCGAGGCCCTGGAATGCGGGGAATACGCAACCACGGGGATCTTCATCGCGATGGCCTCCCTGACCTTCCTGTGTTCCGGTATGCTCGCTATCACGGGGAGATCCATGATGTCCTCTATGTGATGGGAATCGATCTCGAAATCCTCCCCCCTGGTCCTGTTCACGACGAGGCCGAGCACGTTCTTTTTCCTTTCCTCCGCCAGCTTTTTCGACCTCAGGATATCCACTATGGAAGGCATCTCAGGGCTGGTTAAGAGTATTATGTCGTCCGAGCTCTCTATGGAGGCCAGGGCCTCGTGCGTGATCCCGGGTGCGGAATCTATTATCACGAAGTCCCTTTCCCTGGCCAGTGTTTTAAGTATGTGCTTCAGCCTTCTGGGGTTTATGTCCATGTCGACGATGGAGGCGGGTATGAGGTCGAAGCCCAGGAAATGCTCGCAGACGGCCTGCTCTATCGCTATATCCCCCTTCAGAAGCATGTTCAGGGAGAAGGGGTAGTTGTCCGGCAGGTCCAGGTGCAGACCGAGGTTCGCCCCTGAAAGGTTCCCGTCCACGACCAGGACTTTCTTGCCCATTTCAGCGAGGTAGGCCCCCAGGTTAGCCACGAGCGTGGTCTTGCCGACGCCACCCTTCCCAGAAACAACGGAAATTATCCTCGCCATTATAAGATTTTTTGTCGCGGGAGTTTAAAAATGCCCCCGGAACAGAAAACTTTTTAAATAAAGATAATATTTTAATACTATGAAAAGGGGCATTTTGATCCTTATACTTTCGTTTTCCTTGATTTTTTTGATAGCCAGGCCCGCTGAGGCCGGCATATCCATCGGGGAAGGGGGAATCACCCTTTCCGCAGGGGAAACGTATGACATGTGCGACGTCTGGATATACGCGACCCAGGAAGGGGGGACCTATCACGTTGACACCACCGTGGACCTCAAGCCCCTTACCCTGGAAATAACGCCCAACGATTTCTCCCTGGATCCGATAGACTGCCCTTCCGAGTCAAGGGCCAGGAGGGAATGCATCACAAACACCTGCATGTCCGAGGACCAGAATTCCTGTGAAAGGGTATGCATAAAGTTCGCGGCGCCCTCGATCATGGGCTGGGACACGGAAAAGGTGATTTACACGGGAAGCATACTGAACAGCATAAAGATAGGGGCCGCCACCATAAACGAGCCCTACCAGTTCTCCGTTCACGTGACGCCCATGGACATCAAACCGATGCTCATAGGGGCCGTTGTTATGGTGATCATTATAATCGTAATACTTCTGATAGTGTTCGCCAAAAGGGGAAGGAAAAGATAGAAATTTTATATTGAGGGCAATCTAAACTTCTTTATATGAAAAGGATCGTTCTTTTGGGGCTTGCCTTTCTGATCATCCCCCTTTTTAACTGCTCCGTATGCGCGAACGTTGGCTCGGGGGTCACCGTGATAAACGCCACCATTACGGGTGCATGGAGATTGAACCTTTCCCTCCATTACCCTGAGATAATCATACCCGAGGACTACTACTTTTTCGAGAACCTCACGGTCTTCCAGGGAGATTCCCAGAACATATCCGTATACCTGAACAAAACAGACCCGAACGGCTTCGTGAAATTCGTGAACCAGACTGGAGGAGGTACGTATTACCAGGACGATTACACCATGGTTTTGTCCCCTTACCAGTACAAAGACGTGACTATCAGGATATACGTCCCGCCGGGCATGGGATATAACGGGGGAACATATAATGTCCAGATTTACGCGGATTCCCTCAGCGATTACAGGTCTAACTCCACCACCCTGGAGGTCAACGTGAACAACACCAACCCCATAGACGACATCCAGATCCTTAACTTATATCCCACAAGCCTGTACCAGGGCGAGTCCATTAACGCGGACATATCCATCCATAAGATATACCCGGCGGAGACGACTGACGTGCAGATATGCTACTGCATAAACGCGAACCCGACCTACCAGTGCGGTCCCGCCTACAACAACTACGGGTGCGAATGGAAGGCGATAACGTCCTGGCTCAACTACACGAAAACTGTGACGGTCAGTGATAGCCCCGGGGAATTTTATTTTTTCGCCGCCGTGAAATACCCGGGAGAAGACACCATAAAGCGAGCGATAAGCCCCAAATTCCTTGTCAAGAAGGTCCCCGGACCGCCGTCCGCTCCGGGCGGCGTCGCCCCGATAAGTGTTGCGCAGCCGGAACTGGCCGTTATATCCCCGGACTACCTCGAGGCTGCCCCTGGCGAGACAATAAGGCTTAACGTCGGGGCGGAAAACACAGGTAACGCGGACGCCCTGAACACGAGCCTTTCCGTTTACGGCATTCCCGAAAACTGGCTATCCATAACCCCTTACGCCCAGGATATTGGGAAGGGGGAAACCAAGAACTATTCCGTTTCCGTCTCACTTCCACTGACCGCGAACGAGCAGGTGTATTCGTTATCCCTTGTCGCGAAATCCGGGGAAGAGGAGGGCGTGAAGGTAGTGACACTGACGGTCGCGATGACGCCCAGTAAACAGGCCCAGTTCCTCCTGGAGGAGGCCAGGTCAAAGAAAGGCGAGGCTGAAGGGATAACAGAGGATGCGAGGAACCTGGGTATGGACGTAACCGAGCCTGAAAGAGGGATCGAATCCGCGGACATCCTGCTCGGGGAGACGGAGAGGTTGTTCGGTTCCGGGGACTACGAAAGGTCCGCGGATAAGGCGAAAGAGGCGATAGATGCGTACAAGTCCGTAATAAGCCTGGTGAACGGGATAGTTAATCAGGCCTTCTCATCTTTGATAGGGATCGTAAGGGCCGATCTGGAGAGCATGGAGAAACTGACAGGGGAAACGGACGTGATAGAATCCGTAAGGGAGAAGATAGAGCAGGGCGCGATCCTCCAGAGGGAGGGAAGGATGATAGGGGCGTACGAGACCCTCCTGGAGGCGAAGAGGCTGCTCGACCAGCTGAAGGGGAAGGTTTTCTTCATGGAGCTGACGCAGAACACGGTGATAATCGCGATACTGGCGGTCATAATAGTGTCCTCCCTGATGGTTGTTTTTTACAAGAAGAGGATGTCAAGGTTCCTGAAGAGCATGAGGATAGAGGAGCACAAGAAGAGCCTCAGGTCCCTTTTCAAGAAGGAGATAAGGCCGAGCGCGCCCAGGAAGGAAAGGAGGATAGGCAGGGAAAACGTAGAGGAACTGCGAAGGCTGCTGGGGATAGGGGAAGCGCTGACGGGAACGGACATCAGCGGGGCGAAAGAGGCATACGACAAGGCCAAGAAGATCTACGGCTCGCTCTCCTCGGAGGAAAAGAGGATGGTAAGCGAGGAGATCATAAGGTTAGCCAAACTCCACAACACCATCATAAGGCGATCACGTTAAATAACATCTTCTGACAATATTTAATATGGGCGGCAATTACCAGCTTATCAACCCTGTTCTCCTGATAGTTTCCGTAGGTCTCATTGCCTATCTGATCTACCTGCTTTCACTGACGATCATGGGTTCCCCATTAAGGATGGCGGAAAACGTCATACTGATCCTGGTAATAATAGCCGCTGTCCTCATGGTTGCAATCATGATAAGGCAGGGGACAAAACTCCAGGAAAGGCTGGAAAGGGTCCTGAGGAGGAAAAACCAGCCTTCCAGGACCGTGGTCCTTCAAGAACTCCCGCACCATATCCTGAATGAGCTGGATGATATAATAATGGGGGGAAAGAAAGAGGAGGAGCCAAAGAAGGAGAAGCCCGGGGTAAAGAAAGAACCGGTGAAAGAAAGGGAAAAGAAACCAGAGGTCAAAGAGGAAACCACTGGAAAGGAGAAGGAACCGGAGGAAAAGTCCAAGATCGAAACAAAACCCCCCGAGGAAATGCCGAAAACGGTCAGTGAAAAACTCGAGGAGATATCCAGGCTGCTGAAGGAGGGAGCGAAGCTAAAGGACACGGACATAGCCGGGGCCAAGAAGGCCTTCCTTAGGGTGAAGGATATCTACAACTCGCTTTCCCCGGACGAAAGGAAACTGATCGACAGGCAGATAACAAAGGCCATGAGCTCGCACAAGAAGACAGCTGAAAAACCCGCCAAAGAAATGAAATGAACAATTATTCCGCTTTTTCGGGCTTCTCCCTCTTTATGAGTTTTACCAGTTCAGTTGAGATCGTAACCGGAATCGGTATGCTCGCCTCGAGAAGCTCTACGGTGACTTCATCCTTTACCTGGTCTATCCTGTTTATCTTTCCCTTCTCTCCCTTGAATGGCCCGCCGATTATCTCGATGATGTCGCCCTCGCTGACCGTTATCTTCGATTTCTTCGACTCGAAGAAATGCTGTATTTCTTCAAAATCAATGGCCTTGTCTATGACCCCCTTGACGTGCATCACGCCCTGGACGGCCTTGTGTATCTCCCCGAGCTTGCCCTCGATGAATATGTAGCCCTTGAGCTCCCCCGGGTGGACTATGCTTTTAATGTCGAGGCTCTTAGTCCTGACCAGGGTGTATATCATGTCCATGACGATGTTCTCCCTCCCGGAGGTCGTCCGTACGGTATATATCATATCTTCACCCTAACTCCTGAACAGCATTGCGGCAAGGACTATCGCTATGAAGACAAAACCCATGAGGGCGATGTCCCCCAGCAATACGAAGGGCAGGAATATGAAGAATCCTATAAACCCTATCAATAACAGGCCTATCGCGCATATCTTCCCTGTCGAAAGGAATTCATCCTTGTTGGGTTTCCTGGCGATATGCATAACCCTTCTGTAGTTCTTTAAGAGCTCCTTTATGTTCATATAACCACTTGTAAACAGATATATTATCTCTTGTTTTGGCTGTTTATATATTAATACTTTTAAAAAGGGAAGAAGGGGAATTACCCAACAAAGTCAATTCCCAGAACCTTCTCTATTTCCTTCTTCTTCTCTGTCGTGTACGTCTTCTCAGGTCCGTATATCTGGGAGGATTTCACCCCGGTGACGATCAGCATGGATCTTATCACGTCACCGAGCTCCTTTATGATCTGGGCTCCCCATATTATCTTCGCGTCCGGGTTCAGTTTCGAACTAACCGTTTCCACAATTTCCTGGCATTCCTTTATGGTTATGTCCTCTCCTCCGGACACATTGACCAGGGCTCCTGTGGCCCCCTCTATATCCACGTCAAGAAGAGGGTTGGTCAATGATTTCTCAACGGATTCAAGCGCCCTGTTCTCAGTGTCGCTCTCACCCATTCCTATCATCGCTATCCCGCCTGATCCCATAACCGCTCGTATGTCGGCGAAGTCAAGGTTGACAAGGCCAGGCTTAGTGATCAGTTCGGCTATGCCCTTTACGGCATTGACGAGGATCTCGTCCGCGACCTTAAAGGCCGTGGTTATGCTTACGTCCGGGACGATTTCCAGAAGCTTGTCGTTCGGTATAACTATCAGCGTGTCCGCCATGGATTCCAGGCCTTCCAGGCCCTCCTGCGCGTTTTTGCCTCTCTGCTTGCCTTCCATGGTGAAGGGAAGGGTTACCACCCCAACGGTCAGGGCTCCTACTTTTTTCGCAATGTCCGATACTATCGGGGCCGCTCCCGTTCCGGTTCCGCCACCTAGCCCGCAGGTTATGAAGACCATGTCAGCCCCTTCGAGGTGTTTCTTTATGTCGTCCTTTGATTCCTTGGCAGCCTCCAGTCCAACTTTAGGGTCCGCACCTGCGCCTAAGCCCCCGGTTAGCTCCCTGCCTATTAAGATCTTGGTGTCGGCGTCCGTGTAAAGCAGGTCCTGCGCGTCCGTGTTAACACCGATAGTTTCCGCCCCTACTATGCCTACCTGCATCAGCCTGGAGACCGTATTTCCACCGGCCCCTCCCACGCCTATAACCTTTATCTCAGCCTTTCTGGACTCTAGGATCTTTCTCAGTTCCTCGTCCATTGCAGTACCTCTGTCCCTTGGAATATCCTCACTAACCAAAGCAGAATCAATTATTGAACCCTTCTCCATTGCCATAATACCCCTCCTTCAAAAACTCAAATGATTATGAGTTTAGAGATTTATAAAAAAAATATGTAAGTAAGCTATTTAAACTTTATTTATCCTTGGACTTTTTTGCCGCCCTTTCCCGCCGCCTTCTCCCTGAAATCAACCTTCTTTATCCCCCTGACCCATTTGCTTACCATATCAGTGACCATCTTCTTCGCTACGGGGCTTACGGGCCTTTCCGATACAATTGTTAAAGAGGATTCCCTGGTTTTCACTTCGGAATAGCCGATCCTGTAGTAAGAAAGCAGTTTCTCCACCTTTATTTTATCCCCCCCGATCCTTCTCAATATCCTGACTTTGTAAACGAGCTGCTTCCCGGCCAGGGGGTTGTTGAAGTCAACGCGGACCCTGCCCCCGGATACGCTCTGGACCTTTGCCTGCATGCCGTCTATCTCGAAATACCCTCCGGGGACAGGGTTGATCTTGTTCTCTATGAACTTAGAGAAGGGAATGATCCTTATCAGCTTGGGGTTCCTCATCCCGAATCCCTCGGAAGGGGATACCTCAAATTGTCTTTCCTCCCCGACCTCCATCTTCACGATCTCCTTCATCACCCCGGGGATCACCATGCCCGACCCGACAATAACCAGGGCGGGCCCGTAGTTATGCTTGGGATTGAAGATCTTCTCCTTCTTGGCCAGCTCTTCCGAGGTGAGATCGAATATCTCGTCCGTGAGCTTCACCCGCCCGACGTATTCTATCTCGATGAATTCTCCTTCCTTCATAAACCACTTCTCCTTTTCCCAACCAGAAGTGTGGTTGACGCATGATGCATACTTCGTATGCATCTATCGAAAGCTTCCGCTTTCCTATGGTCCCGCTGGGAGTTTCAACGGGCGCAGATGAAATCTGCGCAAAACGCTTTTTGAACCCAGGACCTCTCGATGTCAAAACCACCAGCGGGTTTTGACGAATCCTGCAACCCCTGGCAGTTTATCAGTCGAGCGCTCTAAATGCCCGTTCTTTCGAACACCAGGCTGAGCCACGGGACCAATATAACCATATAAGAGAAGCTGTAATTTATAAATTTCATTCCTTCATGATGAAGGAATCAGTACCCTTTATCAGTTCCAGGAAACCGCACCCGACCAGGATTTTCGAGCCCGTCCCCTCGTCCAGGCCGAACTCCTCGGAGAACTTCTTGACCGAAACGATCTTCCTCCCTGACATGCTCTCGGATATGTTCGCCAGCAGGTCCTTGAAATTGGAGGGGACCTTTGAGGGATCGACCCATGAGGAATACTTCTCTGTCGTTTTCTCCTCGGGATTGAAGTGGAGCCTGTTGATCTCGAGGTCCTCCAGGAAGAGCGAAATCCTCTTGTCGCTGAACCTCTCCACGAACTTCCTCGTCTTCATGTCTATCGAAGGCGTTTCGCCCGTTAAAACAATGATCATGTGAACCCTCTTCTCCCTCTCCAGGAACTCGTTCATCATCCCCTCAAAGTTTCCCTCCAGCGGCCTGACAAGCAGCTCGATCCTCGGCTTCTTGCCTATCCACCCCTTCCGGTAGACCACGATCCTGAAATCCCCGTAATTCCTGTTCTTTACCTTGAATCCCGCTTTACTTATGAACCCTTCCGGAGTCCAGTCCATGCAGGGAAACTTCTCGAACCTGTCCCTCAGGAAGTCCATGTAGCTTAGCGTGAGCCTCTTGATCCTTTCCATCTTCATTACAGGCTCTTCCCCAACCTTAGAAACTTCCTCCTTCTTGACGTATTCCTTCAGGTGTTTCCTGCAGAACCTCCTCTCCTCGGAGGCCCAGCACCCGTGACATATGAGTTCTTCACACCCTTCGTGAAGGCATTTCCCGCCCCAGTCCATCCGTGAGTCTATCTTCTTCCCGCAGCGGGAGCAGAACTCCATCTTCTTCTTGGAAAGCAGTTCGTCCAGCCTGTCCTCGGCCTCCATCTCCTTCCTGTGCATGTCCTCCTCCAGGTGCTTACGCGCCAGCTCGATCTCGTCCCTGATCTCGTCCCTGCTGACCATGATTTAAAATTGGGATTATGTTTTAAAAATAAACCCCGAATAAATCACTATGGAACTGAAATTCGTGACGGGTAAGCCCGCCCTGGTCGCTGGCAAGACGCTCGTTATCGCTGACCTTCACATAGGCATAGAGCACGACTTCCACAGGTCAGGGATAAAGCTACCCTCTGGCACGGAAAGCATGAGGGAATCCATAGAGGAAATGATCGAGGGCACAGGGGCGGAAACCCTTGTCATAATCGGAGACCTGAAGCACAAGGTGCCCGGAACAACCTACCAGGAGGTTCGCGAGGTTCCCGAGTTCCTCAAGGCCCTCTCGAAAAGGGTCCATATAGATGTTGTCCTAGGCAACCACGATCCCGGCCTTGAGGGAATGTCCCTCGGAAACGTCACGATTCGACCCAACAGGGGCTTCATGAGAGAAAGGGTCTACTTCTCCCATGGACACACCTGGCCTCTCCCTGAATTCCTCAAGGCGGAATACGTCATAGTCGGCCACGATCACCCGCAGATAGAGTTCCGCGACTCCCTGGGCTACCGGTTCTCCGAGTCGGTCTGGGTGCGGGCCAGCCTGGACCGCAAAAAGCTGGCTGCAAGATACAAGAAAATCCCGAGAAAGCTCCCTGAACTGATAGTTCTCCCGAAGTTCAACCGCCTGTCCGGGGGGATATCCGTTAACAGATCCCTGTCAGAGACAGACAGGTCGCACAAGAAGTCAGGCATAGGAACCCTGGTCAGGTCAGCAAAACTCAGGGATTCGAAGATATACCTTCTTGACGGGACCTTCCTGGGGGCATTAAAGAGCCTGCTGCAGCAATAGCTGCACATAAGCTTTTTAAGGGAAACGTATCAATTAAGTTCTAATGGACGTAGCTGTTTTGTTTTCCGGAGCGAAGGATTCGTGTTTCGCTATTTACAAGGCCATGAACAGGGGGCTGAACGTCAAATATCTGGTCACGATAATCCCGAAAACTGATGAATCGTACATGTTCCACTACCCCAACGTTAAATGGACGAAGCTCCAGGCGAAGGCGATGGGCATAGAGCTGGTGACCAGGAAGACCAAGGGAGAGAAGGAGAAGGAACTAGGGGACCTTGAAGAGGTTCTGAAATCGTTAAAGCCAGGAATACAGGGGATTGTTTCCGGCGCGCTCGAGTCCCGCTACCAGAAAGCCAGGATCGATGACATCGCAAGGAAGCTAGGCATGAAGTCCATTTCCCCCCACTGGCAGAGGAGCATGCGCGATTACCTGCAGGACCTGATAGTCTCCGGATTCGAGGTGATAGTGACCTCCGTGTCGGCGGAAGGATTAAATGAGGATTGGCTGGGAAGGAAGCTCGACCGCGAGGCAATAAATGATCTCGAAAGGCTGAGCAAAAAGTACGGAATCCACAAGGGATTCGAGGGAGGGGAGGCCGAGACCTTCGTCCTGGACGGCCCGATCTTCGGCAAGAGGATAGAGATCGAAAAGGCGAGGAAGGAATGGGACGGGGTTAGGGGGATATACGTGATAGAGAAGGCCAGGCTGGTCGATAAGGATTAACCACTTTTTTCGATTCCCCTCGCAATGGGAAAATCATCATTTAAAAGGTCGCTTATGTAACCGCTGATAGAAACCTTGTCGCCCCCTTGCACTCCCTTAATTTTCTTCTTGAAAGATAAGGGTTTGTATTCGAATATCAGGGTATCATCCCCATGAGGGAAACACAGGAAAACACCATCTATTTCATCCAGGATCACACCATTTATTTTGTAATAATGATGCCGGGGATTGTTCACCGATTTCGCTATTTCATTTGCTTTGGTGAAAAGTTCATAAAAATTGTCACACACGTAAAAGGTTTTCTTAAATAAGCCTCTGCCCCTCACCACGGTTTCCATGATGATTATTACGATTATAGTTTTTTATTTTTATCAGATTTTGTCCAGAACCTCGTTCACCATCCTGTCCGCCATCTTTATCCCGTGGTTCGTCCTGTTAACGTGGACGTACTCGACCCTTTCGAAATTCCTTTCCAGCGCTTTCGCCCTCTCGAAGAGCTCCCTTATGTGGGGCTTCTTGACCTTGTATTCGCCCTTCATCTGTTTCACCAACAGCTTGCTGTCCGAGAAGCAGCGGATGTCCTTCGAGAGGCTTTTCGCTCTTTCCAGGGCCGAGATCAGGGCGCGGTATTCAGCGACGTTGTTAGTTGCCCTTCCTATGTAATGCTTATGACTCCTGACGATCTTCCCTTCCCTGGCTATTATGAAAGCGATGGCTCCCGGTCCGGGGTTCCCCCTCGAAGCGCCGTCCGTGTAGATCTCGATCATTCCTTCCACCTGTATCCCCCTTTTTCCAGGATATCTTTCATTTTAAGGGAGTCCTTCCATGTTATTGGACTTTCAGATATAATAGTTATGGAATCCAGCCATTTCTGCCCGAGCAGGACTTTCGCGAACTCCCCGAAATCGGGCTTGCCCTCCTCCAGCATGAGGTGGTTCTTCTCCCCCTTGGAGGTGTACTCTATGCCTGAGAAATGAGAATGGAGGTGCTTCATTCCTAAGGGTCTGAGCTTCTCGAATATTTCAGCGAAGTCCAACCTCCCGTAATTCCTTGCAAACAGGTGGGCGAAATCAACGCAAAAGGAGCATCCGGTTTCCTTGGAGAGCCTTATGGTTTCCTCCAGGCTGCCGAGCGCGGAATGCTTCCCCGTGGTCTCAGTCGAGATCAAAACGTTCCATTTCCTCTTTTCGATCGTCCCCACCATATCGATTATGTGCCCTTTCGCGGTCTGGTATATCTTTTCCTTATCCTTCCCCCCGAAGTAAGCGGGATGGAAGACTACGTGCTTCGCTCCCATGTAGTGCGCGAGCTCGCAGGAGTCCAGAATCCTTTTCTTGGAAGCCTTAATCTTCTCCGGTTCATTACTGGCGAGGTTGATGTAATAAGGGGCGTGCACGCTAAGCCCGATCCCTACCCTTTCCCTCTCCTTGCCGATCCGCTTCGCGAGAGCGATCCCCATCTTTATACCGTGGGTGAACTGGACCTCCATGCAATGTAGTCCGAGCTCTTTCACTTTCGCCACGCCTTCCAGCGTGCTGCGCGCGGGGCGCCCCGCTGGTCCGAGGCTGATCATCATAAAAAATATTTTAAACCCCGCGCAATAAAAATTTGTTATGAAAGAAAAGACCATAACGATAGATGTCAAATCGAAGATACGCTCGATCCCCAATTTCCCTAAGCACGGCGTGATGTTCAGGGACATCACGACCCTCCTTAACGATTCCGTCTGCTTCCGTTACGTGATAGAGAAGATGCTCGATCACTTCGCCGGAAAGAGGATAGACAAGGTCGTATCGGCCGAGAGCAGGGGATTCATCTTCGGCTCGGTGATCGCCCACGAGCTAAAGGCGGGGTTCGTCCCCCTGAGGAAGCCGGGCAAGCTCCCCCACAAGACCATCAGGGAGGAATACGAGACCGAGTATTCAACGGACGCGTTCGAAATCCATGAGGACGCGATCGAAAAGGGAGAGAGCGTCCTGATCGTGGACGACCTGCTAGCGACAGGGGGGACCATGGAGGCCGCGGCAAAGCTCGTGGAGAGGCTAGGAGGGAACATCGTGGGCATAGCGATACTGATAGAGCTCGGTTTCCTGAAGGGAAGGGACAAGCTGTCCAAGTACGACCTCTACACCCTGGTCAGCTTCGAAGAAGAGGAATGATTTCTAAAATTTATTAAACCATGCAATAAGAAGTTATTATAGGTGTTCGAATGCTGGACATGCGGATTTTCAGGGAGAAGCCGGAAGCGATCACGGAATCGGAAAAGAAGAGGTTTAAAGACCCGAAAAACGTGGACAAGGTTATAGAGTTCGACAGGAAGTGGCGTTCGTCCCTCCAGAGGGCCGAGAAGCTCAAGCACAGGAGGAATCTGATTTCCAAAGAAATCGCAGAGCTCAAGAAATCGAAAAAACCGACCAGGAAAAAGATAGGAGAGATGAAAGGGATAAACAGGGAGATCGAGAAGAACGACAAGAACTCTGGGGAACACCTTTCAAAGCGCGACATTTACAGGTACAGGATAGGGAACATACTTGACGGAAGGGTCCCTGTTGGCAAAACGGAGAAAGAGAATTCCTTCGTCCGTGCGTGGGGAAAGCCCATGGTTTACAGGGACCATGTAGGGAACTTCAAGAGGGAATCCTACGGGAAGCTGAAACCAAAGGAGACCGGTTTCCTTCCCAGGAGCCACGTTGACATCCTCGAAAAGCTGGACCTCGCCGACATGGGGAGGGCGGCGAAGCTTTCAGGTGCCCGCTTCTACTACCTTAAGAACGAGCTCGTTTACCTCAACCTCGCCCTGATCCGCTTCTCAATGGATTTCCTTTCGGAGCAGGGATTCGTCCCTGCATGGACGCCCTTCATGCTGAGGAAAGACCCGATGGCGAGGGCTTCAGAACTTTCCGATTTCGAGAACCAGCTCTACAAGATCGAAAAGGAAGACCTCTTCCTGATAGCCACCGCCGAGCAGACACTCGCAGCCCTGCACATGAACGAGATACTCCAGGAGGAGGAGCTCCCCAAGGCATACGCCGGTTTCTCCACTAATTTCCGGAGGGAAGCGGGTTCCCACGGGAAGGACACGAAAGGCCTATTCAGGGTACACCAGTTCGACAAGGTCGAGCAGTTCGTTTTCTGCAAACCGGAGGATTCGGAGGAATGGTTCGAAAAGCTCATAAAGAACGCGGAAACCCTTTACCAGAAGCTCGAGATACCCTACAGGGTGATGTCCGTGTGTTCAGGGGAGATTAACGACAACGCCTCCTTAAAATACGACCTCGAGACATGGATGCCGGCCCAGGGGAGGTTCCGGGAGGTGGTTTCCTGCTCGAACTGCACGGACTACCAGCCGAGGAAACTGAACGTCAAGTTCGCGAACGGGAAAGGCGAGAAATTCTTCCCCCATGCAATAAATTCCACCGCTATCGCAACGGGAAGAACGATCGTGGCGATCCTGGAGAACTACCAGAGGAAGGACGGTTCTGTTGAAATCCCGAAAGCCCTGAAACCCTATCTCAACTTCGGGGAGATAAAGAGATGATTCTGGACGACATAATAGGGATGATGGAGGTTGACAAGAGAAACACGCTGGGAGTAGCCAGGAATTTCCCCGAGCAGTGCGAGGAAGCGATAAGGATAGGGAAGGAATTCTCAAGGGAACTGAAACTCAAAAAACCCGGATCCGTTTGCATATGCGGTATGGGAGGGTCCGCGATAGCGGGCGACATACTGAGGACGTGGCTGAAGGATCAAGACATAAGGGTGTTCAGGGGCCACGACCTTCCGGATTATGTCGACAAGGATTCGCTCGTTTTCCTCTCAAGCTATTCAGGGAACACGGAGGAAACGCTGGGCATGTTCAGGAAGGCCCTCAGAAGGAAACTGAACATTGTCGGGATAGCCTCTGGAGGCAAGCTCGAGAAGGAATGCGGGGAAGAGAACATCCCGCTTATAAAGATCCCGGGCGGCATGCAGCCGAGATACGCTATCGCGTACCTCTTTTTCCCCCTGCTGGTCGTCCTGAGGAAGACCAGGTTCATAACGGAAGGGGGAGATCTCGGGAGGGTGGTCAAGAACCTGAAGGAGACAAGGGACGAGCTGACACCTGACGTGAGGACAAGGGACAACCCGGCGAAGAGGATCGCGATCAAGCTCAGGGGAAAGATACCCCTGATTTACGGGTTCGGGAAGTTCGAGGCGATTGCTTTGAGGGCGAAGGCCCAGTTCAACGAGAACTCGAAAATCCACTCCTTTTACGATAGCTTTCCCGAGCTGAGCCACAACACCATAGAGGGATGGGAATCTCCCAGGGAACTCTCCAAGCCGCTCGCCGCCATCTTCATAAGGGACAGGGACGAGGACAAGGAGATGAAGACGAGGATAGAGTTCACGGAGGACGCGGTTAAGAATGCCGGAGGGAGCGTCATCAAGATACACAGCATCTACCGGTCCGACCTTTCCCGCATCCTTTCGGTGATGTACATGCTGAATTTCGTCAGCATATACCTGGGGATACTGTACAGAAAGGACCCCGGCAAGACAGAACTGCTTACCGATCTAAAGTATATATTAAGACACGGGTAAATAATTATTATGAAAATGATATTCGTTTCTGGTTTGAAGGAAATCGACAGGAAGACTATCGTGAACCTCGCCCTCCAGAGGTCCGGGTACAGGGACAAGTTCAGGTACGTGGACTTCGATGATTTGGGCGATGTCAGCGGGGAGATGGAGAGCGCGAAGGACATGCTAACGGCGAGGAAGATAATATCGGATTTCTACGAGGGCGTGGAGAAGAGGGTGATAAAGGACCTCAAGGAACAGATAGGGAACATAATAGTGAACGGCTACCTCAGCGTACACAGCCCCGTGTTCGGTTACTTCCTGGCTACCCCGGAAACCTTCTTCCAGACCTTCAAGCCTGACGTGATAGTCATACTTGAAACGGAGAGCAAGGACGAGAAGACCAACGAGCAGCAGGGAATAAACAGGTATTACGCCGCGACTTATTCTTCCATGTGCGGGTCCAACCTGAAGATTATAAGGTTCGGTGAGGACAGAATGATGGGCGCCGTAAAAGAGCTCGTGGACCTGATAAAACATTAATATATACATCATACAAATAGGAATTAATCGGTGTTTCGATGTTACCTCACCAGGACATTCTTATCTGGGCAGTCGTTCTCTCCTTTATAATCACCGTTATATACAGGGTGCTGACGAAACCTGAGGAAATGAGGAAACTGAAGGAGGAACTTAAATTCTACAGGGAAAAGTCGAACGAGGCGCAGAAAAGGAAGGACACGAAAAAATCCCAGGAATACCTCAGCGAGATGATGAAGGTGAGCCAGAAGCAGTTCAGGATGAACATGAAGCCCATGTTCGTTTCCATGTTCATTGTGATCCTACTGCTGGGCTTCATACACCAGACCTACAGCGGGGTTGTAGTCGAGACGAACGATAACGGGATCGGCTATTTCTCCTTTGCCGGTTTCAACCACACCCTCAGGGTAGAAAACGAGAAGGTCTCGATCGATACCAACGACAACGGGGAATTCTCCGACGACGAGTCCTACTCGAAAGAGGATGTGGCAGAGATAGGTGACATCCACTGGCACGTTTTCCCCGAAGAGGACAAAGCTTCCATGTACATTTTGGTAAGAATGCCCTTCCCACTCCCAATTTTCGGATACTACCTCAACTGGCTGGGATGGTACATAATATGCACGCTGCCTGCCACCTGGATTCTCAGAAAACTCCTGGGCGTTGAATAGATATGACCGCTACCCGTAAACGAACAGGTCCGGGACCCATGTTTTTACCATGATATAGACAACCAGGGTATCTATGAAGAGGAACAGTCCCACTAGCAGTATGCCTAAAACGATTGTCATGTTAAGTTCCTCCATGTTGCACTTAAAACTCCCGAACGTTCCTTCGCAGGATATTTTGAAATGCAGGAGCGTGTGGAACGTGAAGAATATGAAAAAACAGGATATGAAAATCGTAATGCAACCGAGGAAAACCACCAGCTTCATTGCTTAATATTTCGTTTCTCTCTTATATAAGGATGGCGTGAAACGAAACCGCAGGCCAGGCAAGTCACGGTAACGGCCTGTTTGCTTTCGGAAGTTCTCACCCTGCAGTTCACGCCCGGTTTCAGGTAGGATGAACACCTGGAACAGAATCTCCTTTTGAGATTCTTGGCAATGCGGACGTTGTAGCGCATGCCTATCTTTTTCGCCAGCTCCACGTAACGTTTCGAGCGTTCCGGGTGCTTCCTGAATTCCTTCCCCGCCTCCCTGAAAAGGATCGAAATCCTCTCCCTGGCGATCCTCTTCCAGCCTTCGGGCTTCGCGTATCTACTCTTGGCCATAATTAAAATTAGGAATAGAAATAAAAAAGGGGATTCTCACGCGAACCGGAGTTTATTTGCCAGGTGGTGCTGCCCCTTCCTCTTTCTTCTCCCCTTCTGAGCCCATCCAGAATACCACTATTGCCAGTATTATCACGAAGAATATTATCGTCCAGAAGTCTGATCCTGCCGCCCATGCCGGGAAACCGATCAGCCATCCTGCCCCTGCGCCGAAGAATATCATTGCACCTATGAATACTATGAGCAATACTATTATCCACTTTGCCTTGCCTTCCTTTCCTCCGGGCCACATGTCCTCCGGTCTGAGTCCGACCAGCGCCATCAGTATTATTATGAAAAGGATCCCTGAACCGACTATGAGGAAAGCCCCTGAGATGTTCGCGAAAAAGGAGACCACCATGTAGTTCCAGCTCGAGTACAGCATCACGAAGAATGCGATGATGAGGGAGATAACCCCCCTTGCTGATTTCGGTAGCTGTTTCTGCAGTGCCCAACTGAGCAATCCGTAGACTATCGCTAAGGCGAGCAAGAACGGGAAGAGAAACTGGAAGAACTCCAGATTCATCATGTTCTGTATCAACTGATCAAATGCTGCCATATTAATTATTTGAAGCATCACATTTATAAGGTTTTACGCCCCCAGTGCGGCATTTTCATTTCTGCTCCCTGCTCTGGGTGTATGCGTAGTAGAACATGAAGATTACGATAGCGATCCCTATCGTCCAGAGCACGCTTTCATTCCCCAGTATGGTCGAACTTATGTCCGGGTAGAACGGGGACGATGGGGTTGCGAGTTGCGCAAAAATTATCAGGAGCAGGCCCAGGACGACCAGTAGCATCAAAGGGTCCCTCTTGCCAGGTTCTTTCCTTCCCCTCCCCCTGAACGGCTTGGCTATGAACCCTATGAAGAAGACCACGACAAAGAAGACCGCGGCGTAGGGAAGGATCAGGTGTATGAACGAAACCACATCCGCGTTCGAGATCGCGAAGAACCCCAGGGCGACCGCTATGATCGCTTTCACGGCCTTGTTCTTGAAGACCCCTGAGATCTCGAGAGCCCCGTATATGATCGCGAATATGAAGAAGAAAGGGATCAGGAAATCAATTGAAAGCAATCCATCCATACGATCAACCTCACGCCATCTTCCTTATGTGGAGTTTTTTCCTCTGGTCCTTTATCGCCTTTTCCAGCTCCTTCTCGAATTTCTCGTATTTGCTCCCGACCTTGGTCCCCGCGATATCAATCGATTCCCTGTACTTCATCAGGGCGGTTTCAGCGGCTGCCTTGGCCTCCGTGAACGAAACGTCAGTGGTCGAGGATTCCACGGCCCTTATCCCCCTCCTAACCTCGTCCTCCATCTCCTTCTCCACCCCTATCGCCTTTCTGTAGAGCCTCCCAGAGATCTGGCTCCCGATGCCCCTGCCGAAGGCCCTTCCTTTCCCGCCTTCAGCCGCCTTCTTCTCCCTGTGGTAGAAGAAGGTCCATATGAATCCCAGTATGACCACTATGAAGATCCAGAACCTGCTGATGTAGGCGAAGAAGGTATACCATCCCTGAAGTACGATGAAGGCGAGGACAGCGATCCCCACGAGCACGCTTATCCCCCTGTTGTCAGAGAACCTCCTCATTATGATGTAGATCAGGAGGACTATGAATACCATTGGGAAGAAGAACAGATAGAAAAGCTGGTAGATCGGACCCTGAGCTTGATACTCGTTCACGAGCTGGGGAGTGATCTGTAGTATCTGAACCAGCATGTCGAATAGATCCACAGCCATATTTAATGTATTGTTTTCAAACGTTTAAATGCGTGACTAAGGACCAGGAACGTACTTCTTGAGATCGAAGTCGTAGTCGTTCCTTCCCGCATTGTAGAAGAACCCTCTCTTTATCGCTGAACATATCTTGTACTGCTCCTCGATAGCTACCTGACCGAACTCCGGAGACAATTTCATCATCGCTTCCTTTGCAGGACGGAAAAGCATTGCCCAGTCGGTTATCCTCCACAAACCCGCGAAGGAAGCCCATTCGACGAATTTATGCAATCCCGACGCTTTCTCGTACCTTTTGACCAAGTAATCCGTGCCGTCAACATTAAGCATCCTGCCGCTCACGTATATTCCTGAACCATGGGGATACTCTTCCCTGTTCGAGCCCATCTCGTGCTGCACGTAAGAAGCGTCCCTAACGGCCCATTTTTTAACCCTGTTAGGCTCAACACATCTGTCCGGAACGTCTCCTTTAGTT
>Ga0180437_10004448_pt1 | contig 19926 bp, 20 predicted proteins | sample SS_ome_4_FD_132410 | JGI IMG/M metagenome (GOLD analysis project Ga0180437, IMG submission 132410) | Hypersaline lake sediment archaeal communities from the Salton Sea, California, USA - SS_3_D_1 metaG | ecosystem: Environmental > Aquatic > Non-marine Saline and Alkaline > Hypersaline >... | reverse complement strand
TGGGCCATCCGCTGATCCCAGGCATCGTCCAGGAAGGCCGAGGGTTTGTCCGGATACGTGATGGAGAGGATGTCCTGATTATCCCGGGTTTTCGGCTCGGCAATGTACACGTCCAATGTCTTCACCGTTCCCGGTCCCTGGTTTATCACATCGTGTGTGAATTCGATGATTGCCGAGCGCTCGTTTGTCCGGGAGTACAGCGTTTCGTCTAATATCTTGAGTTGATAAACTTCGTCGGTTTCATAATCGACGTTCCATAGATTCTCACCCACCCAGGTGATTCCCCTGGGATATGCCCCCGGCGAAGAGAAGATCATCACCACCACACCACCCTTGGGATTCACCCGGTATATCTCGTCCCTCGTACGATCGCTGATCCAGAGATAGCGTCCGTCCCAGGCCAACCCGTGGGGATCGGAAGCGGGCGATCCAAACTCCAGTATGGTGGTTCCGTCCTCGGGACTGATCTGATAGATCGTATCCTCCGTGTTATCCGACATCCAGAGGTACCTGCCATCCCAGGTAAGGCCCTGGGGATCGGCCGCAGGCGCCTCAATCATCTTCAGGATCATTCCTGTTTTAGGACATACCTGGTAGATTTTACCGGTATGGTACTCCGTCATGGTGTTCCTGAAATCCCTGTCCGCAATCCACAAGTGTTCTCCATCCCATGTCAGGCCCGTAGGAAAATATCCGGGTGTCGGGAATCCTTTGATCACGGTACCATCGGTCGAGTTTACCTGGTACAGGGAATCGGCCTTGCGATCCGCTATCCACAGATAATCGCCGTCGTACGTCAGCCCCGTCGGACAGGATCCGGGTGTGGAGAACAACCGGAGTACATCGCCCGTCGTGCCCCAGACGAAGGATGAAAAGAGCACGCCGAGAATCAAGGAATAAACAAATGGCCTCTTCATAAGCGTACACCTCCTATTCATATTGTAAAAAGGTCGCTGTATTTTAAAACGTAATGATTCTGTTTCAGCTACTTGACTGCCTCGAGGACATGCTCCACAAAAAGATGCTCCGGCAGAGCCCCTTCGAACCGGTGATCCTCGTTAATGACGACCTTGGGAACGCCCATCACGCCGTACTTCTGTCCCAGTTGAGGAAATTCGGTCACCTCGACGATATCCGACGTGATGTTTGTGTTCTCCAGCGCCATCTGGATGGCTGTCAGGCCGGCCCGAGTACAGTAAGGGCACGTAGGAGTCACAAAGACCTGAATGTGAACGGGCTTAGCGATCTCTTTCAGCTGCTTTTTTAGATTATCTGGCAATCCCGAGTCTCCCGATGAGACCCGAAGAATGGCCTCTAACAATGTGGCAAACTCGTAGCCCGTGGGGATACCGTAGAACCGAATCCCATGATCCTCCGTGCTGTTGATGGCAGTCGCGGGTATTTTATCGATGCCCAGCGCATCCACCTTCTCTTTGTCTGTGATAAAATTATTGACTTCGAGATCCAGTTTGTCCGAGAGTTCAGTGACCTCTTTCAGGAGTCTCTCTGTTTCTGTACAGTACTGGCAGGTCCCTGCCAGTTGTTGTGTAAAAAAGATCAGCTTCACCGATTCCGTCATTTGTGCTAGGCGGTCACGTACTTCCTTTTTATCCTGCTCGTTTAACATGATCCACCTCCTGTTATAGGATCGATATGATTATGGTAGTGAATTAAAATTGATAACTATCGTAAATAGGATAGATAACATTTTTTAGACTCTATACTAAAATTGCCCATAAAAGCCTTCCCGCCTGTCATGAAAAAAGGGCAGACGGTCTCTTACTTCGTTCACGCGATTCAGGTCGAGGTCAGCCGTCATCAGGATTTCCTCCAGCCCGGCTTCCGCGATGATCTGACCTGAAGGATCCACGACTGCGGAGTATCCGAAATCTTTTCCACCGGGTTCCCTCGACCGATTGCATCCCACGACAAACACCTGGTTTTCCACGGCTCGTGCCCTTAGCAGAAGCCGCCAGTCCTCCAGTCTGGGTTTCGGCCAGACGGCGGGAATGAGCACGACCTGAGCTCCCTCCAGCGCGATCCGTCTCATCAACTCGGGAAAACGCAGATCATAGCATATCATCAAGCCCACGCGTCCCCATTCTGTATCGAATACCGATATATCCGAACCGGGTGCGAGGTATTTATTCTCGTCCATTAATGTGAAGAGATGGATTTTATCGTATCGCCCGAGAAGAGCACCGTTCCGGTCGTGATACACGGCGGTATTGTAGACCCGCTCATCTCGCAGGGCCGGGCTGGATCCCACCACGGCCATGTCGTACTTCTTGGCCAGGGTCGAGATGGAGGCGAACACGCCCTCTGTAACGGATGTGGCGTAGGAACGTGCGTTCTTCAGGTCGTAGCCCGTAGCCCAGAACTCGGGAAGCACCAGGAGCTGGCTTCCGTTTTGGCTGGCTCTCATCATGGCATTCTGGACTTTATCCAGATTGATATCAGATTTTTCATGAACCGACTGCATTTGAAACACGGAAACGCGCATGCTGCACGACCTCTACGAACTATGCTTGCTTTGGATGTATCTCGACTGTATGATGGATTTCGGCGGTTTTGCCCAACATCGCCGATACGGAGCAGTACTTATCCTGGGATAAGTCGATTGCCTTCTCTATTTTGTCCGTATCGATGTCCTTGCCGTAAAAACGATACGTCAGATGGATTTTCGTATAAACTTTGGGATGCTGCTCTGCTTGTTCTGCATGGACATCGATCTCAAAACCATCGAGCTTCACTTGCATCTTGCGCAAAATAGAAATCACATCCATACCCGTACATCCGCCCAATCCCATGAGAATCATCTCCATCGGCTTCGGGCCCGAGCCCGATCCTCCAAATTCCTCTACTGTATCCATGACCACCCAGTTCTGTGTCTCGCCCAAACTCGCGAAAGCCATATCCTTGATATGCTTCACATGAACGTTCATTTAGATTCTCCTATAGCACTGGAATAAAAACAAAAACCAGGGACAACGGATTAAAGATGCCCCTGGTTTTTTTCTTCATAAATGAGAGTTTGACAACGCCCGTACGTCGTAAGCAGACCGACCTGATAAATTTTCGACTTCCATTTTTACCCTATTCTGCATGATGAGACTGCTTGATAAGGCCGGCTAAGTGCTCCACGTAAGCTTTTGCCCCTCCCAGCCGATATCCTGTACGCGCCAGTTCCTTACCCGTGGCATCCACGAGGAGAATCGTCGGGAATCCCTGGATGCGGTACTGTTCTGCCAGTTTTCGGTTCTGTCGCACAACCTGCTCTGGTATGACCTTGGACCTGGGAAAATCGGCCTTGAAAAGCACGAGCTCTTTTTTCGCGTAATTCTGGAATTCCGATTTTGAGAATACCTCTCCCACAAGCCTCATACACCACGAGCACCAATCCGATCCTGTAAAATTCACCAGAATAGGAACTCCCTTCTCCTTGGACAGTTCTTTCGCTTTCTCGAAATTATCCAGCCACTCCAGCTCGTTGGCAACCGCAGTGAAGCTCATGAAAAAGACGACGAGAAAGGCTATTGGTAACACGGATTTTTTCATGTCTATCTCCTTTGCGTAGGTAACCGTTCGTCGAAACGTATTACCTACTAACGTATGCGTATTTAAAAAGGTTCCCTGAAACCTACAGACCGCACATCCCCGATGCGCAGGGGGATGGAGGTAGTGTGCAGGTTCCATCGGAACACGTGCTACTCCGGTTTCCGGTTTCCCCGGCAACGGCAAAGGCAGACACAACCTTCTTCAGATCGCGACTCCCACAATCGCACACCGGCGTATCCGAGGGTCCTCGAACCAAGCGTTCCAGGTGTTTGCCACACTTTTGACACACGTACTCATACAAAGGCATGATGATTCATCTCCTCGAATTTTCGAGTTATTTTCGGACTCCCGACGCGACGAGTGCTCCTAACAATGCCCCGTACATCGAACTGATGTACGGATTACTCGAAACGGGTCAAGAGCCGATGGCACATCCGATAAACCGATAATAGACATACCCGATAGCGGCACCGACGATGACACCGATAACCAATCGGATGGCCGTTTTTCGCTTAAAGAACCGCATCTAACTTTTTCTTGATAACATCCTTGGAAACAACACCGATGATTTGATCCACCGGCTTGCCCTGCTTGAAGATAATCAGCGTGGGTATGCTGATGATACCGTACTGACCGGTAATCGTCGCGTTGTCTTCCGTATTCACCTTACCGACTTTGGCTTTCCCCTCATACTCGCCGGCCAACTCTTCGATGACAGGGGCAATCATAAGGCACGGGGCACACCAAGAGGCCCAAAAATCCACGAGAACGGGTTTGTCGGACTCTAAGACTTCCTTCTTAAAATTATCATCGGTCAGTGTAATTTCATGACTCATGAAATCTCCTCCTGTTTGAATTACTCCATGATAGCGTCGATGAACTTCAACACATTTTTATTCTTGATACGATAGCAGACTTGATGCCCGTCTCTCTCCGCTTCAACGATCCCTATATTCCTGAGAAGGGACAGATGTTGAGAGATATTCGGTTGAGCCACACCCAGGATGTCCTCCATCATTTTGACGCAAGGTTGCCTATCCCGAATGAGACCGATAAGCTGAAGCCGCGTCGGATGGGCCAACGCCTTCAGAATACGCGCAGTCTCTTCGTAGTTCGGTGTGCCCATGTTTTAAATCCTCATGCTCTTACAAGCTCTCGATGTGTTTTATCGCCGATACAGCCGCAATCGTTGCATCACCCACGGCCGTTGAGATCTGCCGCACGCTTTTCTCACACACATCCCCGGCTGCGTAAACGCCGGGTATCGACGTTTCCATCTCGGGATTCGTGACGATATAACCCCAATCGTTCAGGGTAACTGTGTTCTTGACAAAGTCCGTGTTAGGCACCAAACCGATCCAGATGAATACGCCATCAGCCTTTAATGTTTTTTCGTCCCCGGTCGCCCGATCCTTGACTGTGACAGATTGGACGGTCTGCTCACCGTCGATGGACAAGACTTCGTGGTTCAGATAAAACGAAAATTTGGGATCATCATGGGCTCTTCTCTGTAAGATTTTTTCAGCGTTCAGATGATCCATGAATTCAACCAGTTGAATCGAACGTACAAAACGGCTCAGGTAAAGACTCTCCTGAACACCCGAGCTGCCTCCCCCGACGACGACGACATCTTTATCCTTGAAAAACGGACCGTCGCATGTGGCACAGTAGGACACACCTCTCCCCTTAAACTCTTTCTCGCCAGAGACATTCAGGAGCTTCGGATCGGTTCCCGTAGCGATGATAACAGTCTTGGCCAGATACTCCGTTCCACTGGCCACCACTTTTTTGGGATTCTGCTGGAAATCGACCTCTTCTACCGTACCACTCATGATCTCCAGATTAAACCGCTTGGCCTGCTTTTCCATCTTTTGCATGAGATCGATACCGCTAATGCCTTCCTGGAATCCAGGATAGTTTTCCACCCAGTCCGTACTGGCCACCTGGCCTCCGGGCATCAGTCGCTCGATCATCCCGACTTTGAGCTGAGCCCGACCTGCGTAGATGCCCGCTGTCAGGCCGGCAGGCCCCCCTCCTACGATAAGAACATCATATGTCGACATACCGAAAACTCCTTTATTTATACGAACATTATGATATTCGCATTATTGAATATACAAAATAGAAACCTTAATGTCAACAATTTTTTCCAAGTTTTCTCGAAAATGTTTTTACGCTTATGACTGCTTCTCTTTTATTCTTTAAAGCATTTCGGCGACAGGTTCTTGGCGTATAGCAATAACCTTCAATAAGACTACTGAAGTCTTTAAATATGTAGGGATATTTTTCCTCACATTCTTGATTTGTTCTGGCGAATCAAGCTATCGTATAATAAATCATATTTAAATTCTCATGATTTATGAATCAGAATTCAAAACAATGACTTTGTGATAATCGGCGGTAGGTTGATTACCTCATTTTCGCAATGATCATTAACGATAGCAATTCAGTCCTATCCTGTAAGGATTTCTATCTTTAAAGAATAATCCTATTTTCACGATTGGATATTCATTAAATCGTGACAAGAGAAAAGAACTTCATCGTCCATAAAAAATGTGGAAGGGATATTATTTATTTCGAATGGCTTTTAGAATACGGATTAGTTCGGTGTTGCATGAGCCATTGTATCTTTATGAAGACTGCTCTTGTCAGAAGATTTATATTTCGGTAAAAACCGTTCCGGTTCCAGGGCGTATTTTAACGCGTCGTGCCGTGTAATACGGCCGCTCTTGAGAAGCTGAATGAGCGCATCGTCCATCGTCTGCATCCCCGACGACGTGCTCGACTGCATGATAGACCGTATTTGATGGATTTTTTTCTCCCGGATCAGGTTCCTGACGGCCGAATTGGCCAGCATCACTTCCACGGCAGCCACTCGACCTGCTCCTGAAGCTTCAGGAAGCAGACGCTGAGAGACAACGGCCAGTAGAGAACTCGAAATCTGCGCCATGACCTGTCTCTGCTGTTCGGGTGGAAACACATCGATGATACGATTGACTGTATCCGGGGCATTCCGGGTGTGGAGTGTAGAAAGAACAAGATGCCCCGTCTCTGCCGCTGTGAGGGCCAATGAAATGGTCTCCAAATCCCTCATCTCACCCACGAGAATGACATCAGGGTCTTCACGTAAGGCACTGCGCAACGCAGCGGCAAAGGAATGCGTATGATGTCCCAGTTCTCGCTGCTGAATAAGGCTGTTCTTCTGCGGATGGGTGTACTCGATAGGATCCTCAACTGTGATGATATGCCACCCACGCTCTGAGTTGATCTGATCGATCATGGCCGCCAGAGTGGTCGACTTGCCATGTCCTGTGGGTCCGGTGACCAAAACGAGACCCTCAACCTCTTTCGCAAGCCGTACAACAGATTCCGGCATACCCAGTTCTTGCAGAGTACGTATGCGTTCCGGGATGATACGGAAGGCCATTCCGTACCCTCCCAGCCTGGAAAACACATTGACTCGAAAATTGGCAATTTCCGGTACAGAGTAGCCGAAATCCAATTCCCATTGTTCCTTGAACCGTTCGGTCTGATATTCGTCTAGAATCTCGCCTACAATATCTTCAAGGTCTTGTTTTGTGAGTACTTTGCCTTTAATCCGTTGAAGCTTTCCGTCGATTCGTACGATAGGCGGATAACCCTCGGCCAGATGAATATCCGATGCTTGGCTCTTAACGGCGTGTGAAAGAAGCTGATTAATCTGTTCTTGACCGATCATTCATTACCCCGTGCGAATAATTCTTGGTGTGATAAAAATCATCAAATCTGTCTGCTTATCCTCGTACTGTTCGTGTTGAAATAATCTCCCCAGCAGGGGTAAGCTGCCCAGAAGCCAGACCTTTTGTTGCGTACGAATACGCTGACTCTTGATCAAGCCACCGATGACAACGGTTTCACCGTTCTTTACTGTAACGATGCTGTTCACGGTCCGTTTGTCCGTGATGGGCGCCCGGTGCTGTTCATATTCCACCCATCCCGTAATTTCCTCGATGACAGGATTCACGTACATGGTAATTTCTTTTGGGCCGGTTACATGAGGCGTCACATTCAACTGGATGTTCACTTCTTTGTATTCAAATGTGACCATATCTCCCTGTCCACCAAGACCCCGTTGAATTCGTGGAACAGGAACGGTTGTACCCACGCTGATGGAAGATTCTTCATTGTCCATGGCCAAAAGCCTGGGATTCGATTTTAGCTTGGAATCGGTTTTTTGCTTCAGGAAATCCAACACGGCCTGATACTTGCCTGCCGAGAGACTCGCCAGCTGCCACTCTCCTCCGTTAGCGGGATCGGTATTGATGACCGCATAGTCCTGCACATCTCCACCTTGGAGTATATTTTGACCCCAGACAGCCGCGTTGATGGTTTTGTCCCAATTAATACCCAGTTCATTAGAGTGCATGGGCGACAATTCCACCAGCTTCGACTCGATCATGATCTGAATGGGCGGTTTATCCAATTCCTTAATCACGCTATCCACCTGTCGGATTTTATCGGGCAAATCGGTGACCACGAGAATGCTGGATCGGCGAATTCCTTGAACAGCAACCTCATTGGCATCTCTACGGTTTTTACCCGACTCGGGATAATTAAGGAACTCGCGATGGAATACCCGGACCAGAGAATCATTGGAAACCACTTGACGAAGAATGATAGCCACGTTCTCCGCGTCGGCATACTTCAACCGATAGACTTTCGTGATACTCCCACCGGAATAGACCGCCTTTAGGGGCTTCACGGTGATGATACCGTTATCAACAGTGTAATCGCAGTCATGGGTATGGACGATTCTATTCAACGCCTGCCGAAGCGTTACATTCTTCAAATCCATGGTCACCAGACCTTCTACGCCTTCCCCGATGACCATATTCAGACTGTTGGCAGCCGCCACGAGACGCAAAGCATCCTTAATCGGTATGTCGCTGAATTCAAACGACACGAGTTCATCCCAGGTAATGAGACCCGATTGCGTCACGTTCGGTCGTATAATTCCCTCCTCTTGCTGGGTCTCCCATGTCGAGCCGGTTTCACTGTTAGCTTGTGCCTCGGTTGGAGCGTTGTCGTCCGTTCCCTGTCCGATCGAGTCATACGATGGTTCGTCATACTGGATAGCGCTCTCCCCGATGGAAGGAAGACCCGTACTCATATCGAGCCCTGCCGGTTGGATCGCAAAGGATGTTCCCTGGCTGTTATCATCGAGGACACCCATATCATCTTCAATATCCTGAACGATGCTATCCAACGGTTTTTCAGCAGATTCCGACTCTGCATAGCCCGAATCGGCCAGAACCACTTCTTGGGTTGCTGCTGCCTCTTCTTCCGGATAGACACTCTGTTCTACGGTATGCGATGTTTGAACGATGAGACGGTCCGATTTCCGGATGATATAGCACGAGGAAGGCTTCGTAAATGACAGAACAGCCTTGAGGCTCACCGTCTTAGCACTCTCATCTTGGAAGAAACGTACCTGCTGCAAGGCGCTCTCTTGGAATGAGAATTCATCCGTATCGGTGAACAGTCGTGCCCCATGGAATAGAAGGGTCGCTTCATCGCGGGAGGGGCTGACGTATCCTGCCCAGTCGAAATATCCTTCGAATTCAAAAGACGTCATCACCAGGTCGTCCTGAACATCCGGGGATATACCGATCAAACGTCCTGCGGCTGGAGGTTCGACGTCTAATGATGCCGGCTTTCCCTCTAAAAACTGGGCGTTGTTAAAAGCCACCACCAGATAACGATCCTTCTTCATCACGGCAATGGGGATATCCTCCGGACAATCGATGTCGGATCGAAAAACCGAGGGACTCCGGCTGACTTGTTTTATGGAGACGACGCCGCCGAAAAACGGATCCACCGTATGCGTCGTATTCTGTAAATTCCCGGGACTGCCCAAGAAATAGAGCGATACACCGCCTGTTTCTGACTGGGATATACCAACCCATTCCACCCTATCATCAAACGTAAATATGGCCCAAGATGAATTGCCCTCTTCGCCTGTTTTGATAGAGGTCAGGGTCGATTGTCCCCACACGGGCGATGCTAGAATGAACAATCCCCATAAAATACAAGTCGTCAAATAGCGACGTTTGTCAAATCTCATGGCGATTCTCTCCAGTATAATGTGAATGTATGACCCCCTTTACTACAGAGAACCTCCTTGTCTTGAATCTTATCGATTCTCAGACCCTCTTTCTCTTCCCCTTCAGTGAGTATCATTTTGTCTACGAGGACATACGCTTTCCCTTGCTTCCAAAAAAATCCCTGCAGTTCTGGCTTCTTGATTTCCACTTTCTTCTTCTCTGTGCGTGAACGAGTTCGGGCGACGGGCTGTGGCCTGGAACTGGCAAACGGATTCCTTCCCCAATCGTCGAAGTGTTTTTTATCGGGCAACGTGCCAATAGAGGCCGTAGCGGCTCCTGCATCCGGCGATGATGCAACAACCGAATTTACCGTCTGCGCTCCTTTATCCTTGAGTTTTACACTCGGAGCAGCCTTCTCCGACTTATCCGAACTCAGGATGAACCGATCCACCAGAAAAATAACGATGAAAACGCCGAGAATGACAAATAGTCTTTTTTCACTCTTTTTCAATGCCACGGCCCATACTCCCGTCAATTCATGTGTATGGTATGTCTATCTACCAACGCGTTAAGCCCGTCTGGCAGATACCAATCATCAACTGATAGTTTTGTTCATTAAAAACAAGTGCTTCGATGCTGATGGAATACCGCTGGGGAAGGAGTATTTCCAACCCGATGATTCCGCCGCTCCACATACCCGTCCGATATTCCCCTTTCTCCTCGCCAACGTACATCCTGCTGGTGCCGTTATCCAGGTATTCCCGTTTTGTTTCAAGGCGCTGAACAAGCCAGCCAGCGATTGCCAAGTACACGCGGAACGACCGGTTGGGTATCACGATACCCCCGTTGATTTTAACCTCCCTCCAGTCATACGACAAATCGAATTCCCTCATGTAGTATTCGGATCCGACCAGAAGGTCTTCCGTGAACGATCCCTCGGACGGAAACCGTAGAGCCTGGGCTCCGGCAACAAACCAAAGACGGCTTGAAGATTCGGGTTTCAGGACAATATTGAAACCCGCCCCATAGCTGAATCGAAACTTACCCGAATAATCCGAGAGAGCGGCACTGTTCTTTTTCAGGTCAACCTGTGCTACGCCTCCCAGACAGTACATATCCAGCCAGGGTGCGATTCCCCAGGTACTCTTGGCGAGAAGGCGCTTCGAAATAGCCTGCGCCCCTCCCAATTGCTGGTCCATGTACGTTCCCAGGGCACTCAACGTCCACTGGTTCGTTCCCCGTGCATCAATGGGATTTCCCGTCATCTGTGACCACGAGCGAGATACTACCATGGATACTAGGATGAGTGCGATGCATATAATGCGTTTTCTTTTCATGATCCTCATTCCCCATGTTTATTGGGCACGGTCAAGGGCAGATATATAAACCGATGCTGTGGTTGCATCTCCGAACTGATGCTCGTTTTCCCAACTGACCTGGATAACAACCCAGCCTACTTTGGGTTTTTCTTCATCCGCACCGATGTCATTCGATATCGTAATTGTATAATAGACTGTCCCCCATCCTGAACCTGTATTCAGCGTTTCCCACGAAAGCGCCGCAGAGATCTCCGAAGGTACTAGTTTGGCACTTATCGTCGAATTCGATTCGATGGGATTCCCGTTATCATCCATCAAGGTGAAGGTCACTGTACGAGCCTCACCCAAGTACAAGGTTTGATCGGGATCATTAAACACAGTATTGCTATTATCCGAATAACCCACGGCACCCGAATACACGACCGAAATTTGATCCCAGGCACGGATGGAATCGCCGTTTGCATCGACACCCTCCGTATAGGCGATGATGCGGGCTACCCCGTCGTTCTCCAGATTCCTGTACAGCTCCGGATCATGGATATACCGAGGGCATGTATCCAGACTGTCATCCATGGAATTCGGAATGATGCCGTTCAGTGATCCCGGATTATTAACGGGAAAATCCCCTTCAAAGTTAGGCAATAAATCCTGATCCAAACCCGGAAAATACACGGGACCCGGGAGTACAATACTGAAGTCGTTGGGATCCTGCATGAGTTCACCGTGATAGAATTTATGGACGAGCGGTTGAGGATTCGCGCCCGTGAGTATCACACTGGCCTTACCGAACTCATCCGTATACGCGGTGTGCGTACTCACACCTCCTCCGGATGCCGTCAGGTAGACGGCCGTGTTCTGCTGCACCGGATTGTGGTACTTGTCGAACACGGCAATGGACAGATCAGTCGTCCCTAAAGCCCTCCAGATGTTGTACGCGCCCGCCCGGACAGTCAAATGCGTTGTATGGTACTGAGTCTTATCCTCCATGTAAGGAGGCCCCGCGTGTACGAGTATCTCCGAAGCTTCAGCTATAACCACAGAACCATCTTCCGGGTCGACCACCTCTGCCCGAACACGCACATTGCCCGAAACCGTGCCGCTGGATATGGAAACCCGCGCAATGCCTCCCACCGTGGGTATGTTGCTATACGAACTCAAGGTGACTCCGCCTGGCTGATGCACGATGCTGAATCGAACCAGGGTACTGTCTACCACCGGATTGTTCCTGGCGTCCCGGACCTCCGACTGTATCGTGGCCGTCTGGTTCTGGCCCGTTCCCTTCACACCGATGGCTCTGGGATCGAACGTCAGGACAATAGAATGGGGATCGCCGGGCAGTGCCCGGATATAGATCGTATTCGACACCCGCCTTCCACCGACGTCAACCACGGCCGTCACAACGGCAACACCCACGATGCTGCTGGAGAATGAAGCCTCTGCCATGCCCTGTTCATCGGTATCATCGGTGGGCGTGATGTCTCCGAGAGTTGTCGAGAACTGCACTGGAATACCTTCCAATCCATGACCTATCTCGTCTTTCACCGTCGCTCGAATCTTGCACTGATCGATACCGTCGGCTTTTACTTCATCCATCTCGACGTAACTCTCTGTATCGGGATTGTACTTCCATGCTTTTAATTGAATGGAATGAACATCCCCCGGTATGTATCTAATCTCTGCCGTATCGGCCAGTACCACATCGCCCGTGTCTGTGACGACCGTACTGAAGGCCCTAACCTTCACAACACCGATCAAATCGGAACTCGTCAACGATGTCGAACACTCACCGTCTAAATTCGTCGTTCCCATCTCCGGGTTCAGCGTGCCCCAATCGGCTTCTGCCGGTTTATCCACGAACTCAAACGCCACATCGGCTCCGGCGATTGGAAACTGATTCGCATCCGTGACCCGCGCTTTGATGGCCGACTGAGTTTGGCGGTTGGCGATAAGGGCATCCGGCGTGGCCGTCACATTGATGAAGCCAGCAATAGATTCTCGAAAAACAACATTCACGCTTCGGTTTAGTGTGGGACCGAAATACACGGCCACATGCGCCGTGTCCGGTATTCTTCCGCTGACCAATACCGCCTCAGCAACGCCCTCCTCATTCGTCCGCACCTCTCCGTTGAGCAGTGTTCCTGTATCGGTCTGGAAGCGAAGGGAGACGTTGGGGATGACTACGTTTCGTTGCGATTCTTTGAGCTGTGCACGTATGGTGGATGTGCTCTGTCCGTCGGCCAGGATAGTATTGGGGTTGGCCCGGACATCCAATGACACGCCACGGAAGAGAACGGAAATCGCCACATTGTCCGATTCATGCTGCGCCGTGACGACGGAAACCACGTCTTCCCAACTGGCCGAACTCGTAAGCGTCACTTCGACTTTACCCTCATAATCCGTGACTGCCGACGGGATGATGATACCGGCGGATGCCGTGAATGTGATGGGAGCAGCGGCAACGGGTCTGGCCGAATCTCCCAACAGAGTCACGGTAATAGTCGTCATGTCCGTACCACTGGCCAGAATGGCCTCTGGGGACGCTTTGATCTGGAGACTGCCCGTCTGTGAAGAGATAAATCGGACAGTGGCGGACACCGACGTGAATTCCCCGTATCTCACCGTGACCGTCGCGCTTTGGGCATTCTGGTCACTGAGCAGCCATGCAGTGGCCCACCCGTCGGAACCCGTCCTCACCAGAGCATCGCGAAACCTGGCCTGACTGATATTCACTGAGAATATCAGTTCTTTGTTGACCATGGGATTGTTGTTCTGATCGACGAGTCGAACACGTACGCGTGCCGAATCCCCAGCGACGACTTGACCTGGCGAAACGTCGAGATTCGTCAGAAGCGGAACATTCTCATTCACGGATTGTGTGGGATTTAGCGGACTCTTCTGCGTACAGGCGAGCCAAATCGTGCCCACCAGCACCATATCTATTAAAAGTGAAAGCCCTTTATTTCGTGATATACTCAATCTTCTCATGATTTCCTCCGCCGACCGAACATCATAAATCCGTGTACCTGGTTACGTCTGATTTGTCAGCACCCCCGTATTGGCCATCCTTTCTTCCGGTTTCAGTTCCGGTGTCTTCACGTTTCGGAATACGACCACACCCTTCAATGAAATGGAAAGTTCTCTGCTGAGCGATCCTTCTTTGCTGAGTGTCATTTCATCGAATCGCATCACAAACGGAAAGTCACTCATGGTATCCAAGAACCGCGTTAGGTCTGGAAATCCACCTATAAAATCGACGGTGACGGGAAGCTCCGAAATTTCCTTCGGGTTGCCCTGGAACAGAGGCAAACTCTCGTAATCGGGTGTAATGTTCACCAACTGAAGTGAATATTCCTTCCCGATGCGCTCGATCGCTTTGCCCAGGTCGATCAACTGCTCCTCCGGGTAAAAGCGTTCCAGCCTCGCATCGAGGTGTGCCGCCAGGCTGTCTACGACCACCCTCATGGCCTCGATCGTATCGTCAGGTATAATCTGACGTTCCTTCTCTTTCAGATCGGTCAAGCGCCGGTTTAGCCTCCCCAACTCTTTGCTGGCCGGCACGTAAACCATGACGATCCATCCGACAACCAGAACGACGATAAACGATGCCGGGAGTATGATACGTTTACTTAACAGGGTTCTTTCCTCCATCTTTCAAATACGCCATGAGCTCGAACGCGTATTCATTCTGTTTTTCTGCCCATATATCTTTCTCGAATGTTACATCTGAGAAATACCCCGATTTTTCCATCTCATCGATGAGTTTGGCTACATGCATCCTTATATCGTTGGAAGGATCCTGGCTCACACCCGTGATCTTGACGAGGATTCTCTGAGGTTCTTCGGGTACATTTGGCCGATTTCTACGATTCGGTTTTTCCTCTTTCCCGAACTTCACGAGAATCAGGGATAGTTTTTTAGGCGTTGAATGGGATATGAGCCTTAGTATCTGTATGGGTGTGGCGGCCTGATCCATGACCTGCTTTAAACTGCCGATTTTTCCCTCCAGCACCTTCTTCTCGTTCAGGAGGGAGGCGAAAATCGGTCCCGAATTTTTAGATTTAGCAACCACAGCCTCCATGCTGGCCACTCGTATCTGCGTGGTACTGATTTGACCTTTGTAGAAAATGGTCAACAGGATAAGCAGCCCAATGAGACCTGCGGCCGCAATCTGAAGGCTCCGCTGGATGAAAGTGGACTGATGTAGTTTTTTGTACGATTGGGGTAACAAATTCCCTTCGGGGGATGATTCCAAAGCCAGAGCAAGGCTAACAGCCTGTTCTAAATACTTTTTCTGGAATGCCTCTTCCTGTTTTTTGTCTCCCCCGACACACAATCCCTCTAGACTCGGGAGGATGAAGACGGGTATATCCAGCTTATCGGACAGGGCTTCAGGCAAATGCTTGAGCCGGGCACCTCCCCCCAGAAGGTATAGGGTATGCACCTCACTGCCATCGGATTTTTCTTTATAAAAACCAATGGAGCGCTGAATCTCACCGGTCAGACGCTCAACGACCGGCCGCATCATCATACCGACTTCTGACAGGGGTGCTCCCAGGAATGTCATCCCCTCAGAAAAACCCAGGGGATACCCGTAACGGATTTTAAACTCCAGGGCTTCTTCGGTCTTGAACTGGATGGCACGCCCCTCGTGGAATACCGTCCCCGTAATCCCTTTGGTAAAATCGTCTCCCCCTACAACGATATCTCTATAAAAATCCAATTTACCGTTGCGGATGATGATAAGGGTACTTCGCTGTGCCCCGATGTCGAGAATACCGACAGATTCCTTTCCTTCTATCTCGGGAATATACCGTGCAAGGTTGGCAACGGCCAGCATCGTGGGTGTTACTTTGGAGGGAATGACGCCTTCAGCAGCAAAGAAACCCACTTTTTCATCCACGACTTCCTCGGGTACTCCCATCGTCAAGTACTGGACGTTTTCTTGTTTTACCGGATCAGGGCCCAGGGTCTTGTAATCGTGTATGAATTCCGTGGCTTCGGCCTCACCACCCAACTCTTTTTGAATACCGAAGAAAATCGTTTGCAAAAGCTCCTTACGCTTCAGCTTCGGAAAACTCTCGGTTTTAATCACAACCTTACCGCCACCCAGGCCGACGACGATCTTTGCTTTCATTAATTCTTTATGTTTTTGAAACAGCCACACAACGGCTTGATGAGCCAACTCGTTGGGGTCCATACCGTTTGTTTCGTAAACGTACCGCCCAAAGGCCTCGACGATCAGGTTCTTCCCTTTTCTGCGGAGAAGCACGTACTTCAGACTGTGGCTGCTGATGTCCACTCCCAGCACCAGTGGCCAGGATGCACTCTTCGATTTTTTAAATTCGATCACTGCCATGACAGCTTCTCGTCATATTAGATATATTGCCAGTTTATTCTTTTAAAACCTATAGGATCGGGACCAATCTGGAATTCACAGAATGTCCGCATGAAGCCCGGTCCGTGTTTGACCGAAATATGATTGCCTGTCCCCGAAATATCTCCGTGGCTCACAATTCCCCCCGTAATAGAAGATTCTGAAGGATTACCCCCCCCTGTAATGATGGTAGACGTCGGATTGGGAAGATAAATCACGCCCTCGACCCTAGCACTGCCGTGCAAAATCACATTCCCTTCCACCACGAATATTCCGAAGATCGTCCTTCCACCCAGTACCTCAAAGTCGTTTAAGACGTGGGTAACGTTGGGAGTAATACCGTCAGGTCGATAAAAACTGCTGTCAGCGTACATATCGTCGGGAGTAAAAAGCGGGGCCGCCTGATCATGTCCTTGATCCGTTGACAGGGAGTCCAGTGCGTCCTGATTCATTTCAGGAACAGAATCGGCGTTCGTTACGCAACGGTCGGGATCCAGATTGCCCGCGGAATCTCTGGCAGCCACGTTGAATACATCGCCTGTGGTATAAATGGCCATATCGGACAGCTTTCCACTAGGTTGCAGCCGGATAATGATTCCGCGCTCAGTGCCTCCGGCATTGGCCGTAACAGTCAGCTCGATCTCATTTGAACTGGATAAAAAGGTAGAGTCCAACATCACTGTTCCTGCCCCTATAGCGAGGGGTGTGGACTCATCCAAAGGCCCAATACTTAACCGACGGATACCATAATAGGCGGCACCGTTGGCCGCATAATCGGCCTGGAGTACGTTGGCCAAGTTTGCCGTATTCGGCCCTTCACTCTTTATCAGAACGTGGGCACCCAGGCCCATCAGCGCTAGCGTAAGCAGGAAGAGAATGACGAATGTCGACCAGAATCCTTCTTCTCTTTTTAGATGTTGGTGATACAAGATGACGTACTCCTGTTGATGATATCAGTTATGATAATGAACATTCCTGGGCGACACTTGACCCCTGAGTAGAAAATTATTAGTCTCATCCCCGACAGTCAGTTCAATTTGGATTCTCCAGACATTTGAATCATACGCAAAAGGCGTACTCTTGAGCATTCCATCGTCTCGATAATAATAAACCGTAAATCCATGCACCTGGTCGATAAACCGTTTATCGTTGCGCAAGAGAACATTATCGTAAAGTTCGTACACGATCAACTCCGAACCGACGATAAAATGGATACTGGATGACGACGCATACGATATATCGAGGGGATCTTCGATCCGATGCAGTTCGACCATCATTCGGTTGAAACCGATTCTGCCCGACTGAATGATATCTTTTCCATTCCTGACCTGTATATACGAATCGACATTCAACCTGAAAAACGGAGCCGCTGCCGTAATCAGGATTCCCGTGACCACGATCACGATGGCCATTTCCACGAGGGTGAATCCTTCTTCTCCCCAACAGCGCTTGACTTTGTGATTATACTTTTTCATACGTATCATCTGTTAGTGTTCTACCATCCATGTTTCCAGAACCACATCGGGTATATCCGTACCACCCACCGTGACATGTACAGTCACGTAACGCACACTATTGAGCGTATCCTGGGCTGAAATCGATACGTTTCCTTGAAGACCCGAAGGAGGACTGGGAGTCGAACCCGGCCAATTGGTGATGACCCATTGGTATCCCCTACCGCCTTCGATGGCCATGTAATCGGCAATGATTTGCTCCATCACTTCTTCGGCGTAGAAAAGAGCCTTGGTCGTAGTACCGAATCGACCGCCCGCCTTCTGATTCATCACGGAAAGCTGAGACAGGGGAATGATTGCGATCCCAATGATTACAATGATGAGAACGACCTCCATCATCGAAAGGCCCTTTTCATCCAGAAGCAGGTGTTTCAGCCGTTTAAGTCTCTTCAGCATCCGCATCCTCCACCGCCGATCGTTTTCATCAACTTTACATAACCCGACGGGTAAACCATCACATGAACTTTGCCGTTTAGACAAAGTACGGAAGTTTCGTTTGAGAACGGGCTCCCGTTGATCAGTGGTTCCCCAATTTCGTTGAACGACAGCCGTCCCCCCAATCCCGATGACGTGATCTCTACATCCAGATAATCGCCCGAACCGAAGGTAACGGCCAGGTCCTCCCCATCGACGCCCGACGGCACGTACGAACCGTCGTCATGCCACCTGACTTCATACGTGTCGGACCCGACATTCACCAAGACATTCACTTCCCGCCTGTTGTTCATGGCCAGTTCACAAGCATACCGGACATCGGCCAGGGCTCGCGTCGCCGCGTTGGACAGACGCGTGTTCTCGTTAATGTCGCTGATAGTGACACTGACCGCACCCGTCAGAATAGCCATGATCACGATCACGACGATCAGTTCGATGAGGGTAAACCCCCGCCGATTGACCAGAAACGAGAAAATCGATGACGTTTTATAGAGAACTCTCACGGCATCTCCAAAGCACATTCCTTAACGTATCCTTGCCTCTCTCCCTCCTGCACTCAATAGGGTTACGGGGAGGAAGGCACATCATACCTTCCCCCCCTCATTCGAGCCCGTTAACGCGTTTCAAACCGACAGATCATCATGAAGTGCTAACTCCACCCGCCTTGGGATGCGTTCCGCAGGTCACCTTACCCGTTGCAGAATCCAGCGTATAAGCCGTACCACTAGTCGGACAGTTGGGTACCGCGTCGACATAGGTTCCCTCTAAATCACCCAAATCGGTAGGATAGGCGGCTGTACCCGTGTTGATGGCCGCATTGGCGTAGTACATCGAACAGGCCGTCTCCAGAGAGGCCTGATTCTGCAGACAGGCGGCAGCCTGGGCGTTCTGACTCAAGTCTAGAAACTTGGGAACGGCCACGGCGGCCAGGATTCCGATGATCACGATCACCACGATCAGTTCAACAAGCGTAAAACCTTTCTCAGACATGATGATTCTCCTTTTTTTTAATGACGAGTTCACGATTTTCGACTCTTGTGTGAATGCTCACACTTCCTCTAAAACATGCCCCTCCTATAGAATCACCTCCTCTCATTTTATGACCTTCTCTTCATCTATTATCCTAAATACCTTTACCTTGCATAATTGACGATATCTCACTGTACGGCACCCACCAGATCCCACATGGGCAGGAAAATTCCGAACGCCATTATGACAACTGCCCCGCCTAAAACAAGAGTGAGAATGGGTTCTATCATCGACGTCAGTCCCTGGATGGCATACTCGACTTCCACATCGTAGTGTTCGGCTACACTGGCCAGCATATCGTCCAAAGACCCCGACTGTTCTCCGATGGCAACCATACGGACAACCATGGGCGGAAACAGTGTATGTTTTTTCATCGCCCCCGCGATTCCCTGCCCTTTCTCCACACCCGCCGACACATTTCGAATGGTCTTCTCGATGACCACGTTTCCTACAGCGGATGCCACCGTGTTCAGCGTCTGAAGAATCGGAAGACCGCTCCGGTTCAGTGTCTCGAACATCGTTGTGAACCGGGCCATGGCGCTCTTGGTTATCAAATTCCCGATGACAGGGATCTTCATCTTGAGCTCGTCCCACCACCATCGTCCCTTGTCTGT
>Ga0180437_10004447_pt1 | contig 19927 bp, 13 predicted proteins | sample SS_ome_4_FD_132410 | JGI IMG/M metagenome (GOLD analysis project Ga0180437, IMG submission 132410) | Hypersaline lake sediment archaeal communities from the Salton Sea, California, USA - SS_3_D_1 metaG | ecosystem: Environmental > Aquatic > Non-marine Saline and Alkaline > Hypersaline >... | reverse complement strand
GGTGGCGAAAGCGAGGCCGAAGATGACGGCGATGGACATGCTCGACCACCATTGACTCGATTGACTTTTGGTGGCCCAAGCCATCACGTGGAAATCGAAGCTGATCCCCGTCGCCATCGGAATCAGGCCGAGGATAGTAGTCGTCGCCGTCAACAGTACGGGACGAAGCCGCGTCGCGCCCGCCTCGATGGTCGCCTCGAAAAGAGCCATGCCGCGCTTCTGGAGCCGCCGCGTGTAGTCCAGCAGAACGATCGCGTTGTTCACAACGACCCCGATTAACAGCACCAGACCTATAAGAGCCACAAGGCTCACCGTGCTGTTCGTGAGAAACAGGAACCAGATCGCGCCGGTAAAGGCGAACGGGACGGAAAACATTATCACGAACGGGGTCTTGAGCGACTCAAACTGCGACGCCATCACCATGTAAACGAGCAGTATTCCTATGACAACCAGTAATCGCAGGTCCGTAAACGCTTTCTCCTGCTCCTCAATCTGTCCCCCGTATCCCACCGTTATACCCGCCGGAACATCCAACTTGCGTATCTCACGTTCCGCCTCGGCTCTGAGCTCACCAAGAGAGAGGCCGAGAGTGTCAGCCTCGACCCGGATAATCCTCTCCCGGTCCTTGCGATCGATCCATATCGGACCCTGCGCCATCTTTACGTTCGCAATACTGCGTACCTTGACCAGCCGCCCCGTGACGGACGGCACGGTAACGTCCCCAATCTCGTCAAGCGTCGCCCTATCACTCTGGCTGAGCCTGAGCCGAACGTCGAAATCATCCCCCGCGTCTCTGTATTTCGTGGCCTCGTAACCATAGTAATTTGCCCGCAGCGTGGTTGCTACCGCCGCAGTACTCACCCCCAGCTGGGCGGCTTTCTCGCGGTCCACCTCGACCCAGACCTCCGTGCGAGGCAGCTTCTCACTCGTCGTCACGTCAACCGCACCTTCAATCTCCTCGATCGCCGCTTTCAACTGATTCGCCAGCGCGCTGACCTTCTCCAGGTCGTGACCCTGAATCTCAATAGTCAGCGGCTTCGAACCGCCCACAAGGATCGCACGCAAAGGCGACCCCACAGCAATATCCAGTTTCTGTATTCCTGGTATCTTGCCGACCTCTCTTCTGATAGCCTCGGCGATCTGCTCGGCGCTGAGCCGGCGTTCACCCTTGTTGACGAGTTTCGCACCGCCTTCCGCCACGTTCGCACCCTCCGCCATCCCGAGTGCAACACCTACCTGCTCCTCGCTCTCTCCAACAAACGCGAAGTAGTTTTTCGTTTCGTTCGGGAAGAATCTAACGTAAAGGTCCGCGAGTTGAATGGCCACCTCTGCGCTTCGTTCCACACGGGCGCTCTCCTCCAATTCCACCGTCACATGTATCTCGCCGGTGTCCATTTCGGGGAACAGTTCCGTACCTATGAACCGGCCCATGAAAAGCGTAAGAACAAACCCCACACCAAGCACAGTCAGGAACGGCGCTCTGTGGCGCAACGCGGACTTGAGGATTCTGCCATATACGTTCTCAAGCGATCTGTACCAACGCTCCGTCACGGCAAACGTCCGTCCGACGCTCTTTACTCCTGCAACGCTGGTGGTCCGTTTGACAAACCGCGACCCCAGCATCGGCGTCATGGTAAGCGACGCAAACAAGGACGCTCCCAAGGTGATGGCGATAATCGCGCCAAGCTGCTTGAAGACCACTCCCGCGAGACCCGTCACGAATATAAGCGGCGCAAACACCGCCACCGTAGTCAGCGTCGAGGCGATTATCGCCGTTCCCACTTCGGACGCGGCGAACACCGCCGCCTCCGACGGGCGTTCACCCTCTTCAATGTGGCGGGTGATGTTCTCCAGAACGACTATCGCGTTGTCGACGACCATGCCGAGGCAAATCGACAGGCTCATAAGCGAGACGATGTTAATTGTGTACCCCATGACGTATAGAAATATGAGACTCGCCACCGCCGAAAGCGGTATGATACTGGCGATTATCAGCGTGGGGGCTATCCTGCGCAAGAATAAGAACGTAACAACCATGACAAGAACGCCTGCCGCAAGAAGGGTTCGCCCGAGATTGCGAATGGATAGGAGGATCAACTCGGACGTGTCCATGCTGACCGCGAACTCGACGTCCGGCGGCAACGTCTTCTTGAGCTCTTCGAGCCGCTCCTTTATTCGCTGGGCCACGGCCACCGTATTGGTACCGGCTTGCTTCTGAACGAGCATTATAATCGCCTCTCTGCCGTTGGCCCAACCGTACATTTTCGGCTCTTCAAAACTATCTTTCACCGAAGCAACGTCGCGTAGGTATATTGGTCTGCCGCTTCGGCTTGTGACGATAACGTTCTTGATCTCGTCCACGGACTTGAACCTGCCGGGTACCCTCAGATGGTACTCCCGCTGACCCATTTTCACGCTGCCGGCCGGCAAATCGAGGTTCTCCGCCGCGAGCGCCTGTGTCACCTGACTTAGCGACAGATTGAAAGCCTCGAGCTTCTGCTTGTCAAACTCGACGCTTATCTGTCGGCGCAACCCGCCGTACATGATCACAGCTCCAACACCCTCGGTCCTGGACAGCGGTTCGGCAATGTCTTTGTCCACGATATGGTAGAGCTGTTTGTAACTCTCCGTTGCACCCACCGAAATGAACATTATCGGCATCATCGAGCTCGTGAACTTGAACAAGAACGGTTCCCGGGCTTCGGGAGCGTGTTCCGCAAGATCGGTTTTAACCAACTCTATCCTATCGCGAATGTCGTTCGCGGCCACGTCGAGGTTGGTTCCCCACGCGAACTGACATGTGATCGCGGCGACGTTGTCTTTAGCGATAGAATCGAGATGTTCCAGATTATTGACGGTACTGAGGGCGTCTTCCAGATATTCGAGAACGTCGCTCTCAACGTCGCTCGCGCTCGCCCCGGGGTAAGGAACAATTACACTGACACCCGGAGGTGTGATCTCGGGCATGATATCAATGCCTATACCGCGAAGCGAGACTATACCGAAAACAAACAGTGCCGTGAAGAGCATCACCACGGTCACGGGACGTTTTACGGCGAATTGAGGCAGATTCATTCAGTCTCCTCCCGCTCTCCCATCACCGTGACCGGCGTGCCGGTCTGAAGATCGGCCGGTCCGGCAACCACCACCTGGGCGCCCACCGAGAGGCCCTCCTCAACAACAGCCCAGTTGCCTTCACGCAGACCCAGAACGACGTTTCTCTTCTGCGCTTTCCCGTCAACGACCGCGAAAACGTAGAATACCCCGGTGCCGGGCAATCTGTTCAACGCCTCCATGGGAACGCCCGGTTTGCGCTCTTGGCGAACCTGGAGTCGCACCCGGGCAAACATGCCCGGTTTCAACCGCTTGTCCGGATTGGGAATCTCGAGCTTGACGTGGAACGTTCTGGTCATCGGGTCTATCGACGGGTTAACAACCGTCACGGCTCCGTGAAACTCGTCGCCGGGATATGCATCAACCGAAATGAACGCCGGCGCGCCGACCTTCGTCCACGCAAACTCGCTCTCAGGTATGTCCGCCTCAACCTTGACCCGGCTGATGTCCACCTCGCGAAACAGGACCCTGCTCATACCGGCCATTTCGCCGACGTTCACGTACTTGCCGATGATCACCCCGTCAAAAGGCGCGCGGATCGTCGAGTCCTCGAGATACGTTCTCGCGGTTTCCAGAGCGGCTTTCGCCTGGTTCACCTGTGCTCGTGCGACGTTGATATCCTCCTCGCGCGGTCCCCGCACCGCTTTCTCGTAAGTTTCCTTGGCGGTCTTGTACTGCGCCTCGGTCGCATCGAGCCGCGCCTTCGGTATGGACTGCGTTGCCCAGAGACCCTTCATCCGATTGTACTCTCTCTCCGCGAGCTCGAAAGCGGCTTTTGCAGTAGCGATATCCTCTTTTCGGGTGCCTGCCAGTACGTTCGCCAAAGCCGCCTCAGCCGTCGCAACAGCTGCCTGCGCCTGGTTAATGGCATCGACATAATCCTCCTGCTCGAGCTTCAACAGGGGATCCCCCTTTTGCACTTCGTCGCTTTCCTCGACATACACTTCCGCCGCTCTGCCTCCTACCTTGCTCCCTATGTTGCTCTCGTGAAGAGCGAACAGTGTCCCGACGGTCCTAACGTCATAAGAGAATAGCCGGTCCTGCGCCGTGGCAACGGTTACCGGTACCGCCAGTGTCGGCTCTTCGACCGGCGCATCCCCGGCATCTTTCCTGCATGCTCCACTCACAACCAACAAGGCGAACAGTGATACCGTAACAGCCCTATTCAACCGTCTCATCTTCGTCCGATCCTCTCCCGTCAAGCAGCAAAACCGAGCGTGCGGGACGCGCCCGCCCGACCTAAAAGCTCTCTCTATCCACGACCTTTCCCGAGGCCGATCGCCTTCTCGAGCCTGGCGACGGCAACGTTGAAATCGAACAGCGCCTGATAACGGTTCGCCTCCGCGGTCGCGAGCGCGGTCTCGGCATCCAAAACGTCCGTGTTAGTACCTACACCCTCCCTGTAACGTTCCTTCGTTGTCCGATACGACTCCTGTGCGCTGGCGACGGCCCTCTCCGAAACAGCAACGTTCTTTTCCGCCTCACCTATCTTCAAGAACGCCTGCCTGACTTCCAGCGCAACACCGTCGCGCGCCCTCTCAAGATTCAACCTCGCCTGTTCCGCCCGGGCTTGCGCCTGCGCGACGCGCGCACGGGTAGCCCCCCAGTTCCACAAACTCATCGAGGCCGAAACGCCGACCGTCCAATGCCAACCGTCATCGAGTATCTCCAGCTGGGTTCCCTTCTCCCAGTCATACGTTCCCCGGGCGGCAACGGTGGGGTAATAGTCCGCCCGTGCGAGGCTCACGCTTCGCTCGGCAACCTCCACCGCCGCTTCCAACGCCCTCAGCTCAGGCCGTTGCTCCAGGGCCGCCTCCGGCGCTTCCTCCAGCGTGATTACCCCGGGCTCATACTTCAGAACGTCCTCCACCTTCACCGGCGTATCCAGACGCCTGTCCAGTAGGTTGTTGAACGCGCTCATGCTGAGATCAACCGCATTCCGCGCGCTGTTAAGTCGCTGCTCAGCGTCCGCCCTCTGCACCTCGGTCCTGAGCAGGTCCACGCGGGCAGCCAGGTCGCTCTCCACAAAACGCTGCACGTCGCGCAGATGAGCATCGAGCAACTTCACGCTTTGCCCCGCCACCGCCGCGTACTTCTGCGCGATCAGTATCGAGTAGTAAGCCTCCTTGACACGGAAAACCAACTCGTTATATACAGCCTGACGCTGCTCCGTACTCGAACGCACGCCGCCCTTGGCCATCTCGTGGGCATTGACCAGTCTACCGCCGGTGAAGAGCGGTTGCTGGGCAACGAATCCCGCCTGGTAGCTTTCCTCCGGCATGAAATCAACCTCGCCGAATGCTGGAACCTCAATACTCGGCGACTCATCAATCCGTTGATACCCCGCCACTGCCGTGAACGTAGGGAAAAACGCCGCACGCGATTCGGCGAGCGCTCTTTGCGATGCCACGAGTCGTTGCTCGGCTATGAGGACATGCTGATTCCGCTCCAGCGCGATCCTGATAGCTTCCTCAACCGAAATGGCTTCGCCCGACAGATCGTCTTCCGCTCGAGCCGGATTTGGACTCGCCGCCAGGACCCATAAAAACATGATTATCAGCAGTGCCATGCCTTTCTCATGCATGACTTCTCTCTACCCTCTTGGCTGGGTCGGGTACGCGTTGCACCCATGCACAAAACGAACAGGCACAGGCCGACTGCGGCTCGCAAGCACTGGGGACAAACATATACGCCTGTTGTCGCAACGCGGAAGTTCGCGGCACCGGCCCGACCGGCTACCGGCACAATCCACATCCTAGAAGAACTTTCAGGCATCTACGAGAACGCAGTTCACATGAGCCGCACGATCCCGCTAGCAACGCACTAGCTCGCAGAACGCGGACACCCGACACGGTTACCACTTGCGGACAAATATTTACCTGCCAAATAGTCAAATTGACGAAATATATTATAACAGTTTAACGCCAGCCGAGTCAAGCAATAATTTGCGCTGGGTCCGAGACGACCCAGCAAGCGAAGCGGCCAGTGACAGATCCCGGAACCGATGGCTGTTACCCCGCCAACTCTATCGGGTATCTTATGATCGTCTTAAGTTTCTCCGGCACGGTTCTGCGAGGATCGCTCAGGTATATCTCGTGGTGTCTCCCCGATATTGCATACCCGTTGTCTTTGGCGAACCGGTGCAGTTTCTCGATGGTTGGGCCCTCATCACCATACGGACCGACGTGCATTATCTGGACCGATAATCCCTCCTGGAAACCCTCGAATCTCATCTTGGAAAGCGCAGGCGGGTTCTTCTTCTCTTCAACCTGATCGACAGCCTTGGCGAACAGATCTCTCGTTACGTACTCCGGCTGCATGATCATCAGTGTCCATCTCCACGCATCCGCTTTCGAGACGTCGAACTCGTTCGCGTCGCCCGTCCACCAAAGACCTTCAGGCGGCAAGACGACATAGTCCGCCGGGACTTTTCCCTTCTTGATCATGAACTTGAGAGTATATGATACGCCGTACAAGGCTTCCATCGCTTCTTGGAATTCCTTTCCTGTATTGGGATGGCCGACGCCGTCTATCATCAAGAAGTTCATCTTGGGAACATCCACGATCACTGCTTCTTTTGCAGACGGGCTATACAAATGCTTGAATCTTTTCTTGAAGTCGATCTTCTCCATATCACCCGAGCCCCTATTGAGTTAGCCCGCGAAAAACGAACCTGCCGCTCACCAACCCGATTCCGTCCAACAACGATTCAACGATACACAACACGGCTTCCCCCGTCAACCACAAGGTCCCGTTTCCGAACGCAGGCTGACTTGTACAACCAAGACGCGCGTCAGTCGGCGCGGACAGTTGCCGACACCAGTTTTTCTAAACCCGAACGTCCGAACGCCGCTGTCCCACCTAACAAACACCGGTCGGTCGATCTCTTTCCGTCGCTCAAACCCTATGATTATCATGAAAAAGGCGAAAACTATCAGCCGCATTTTCGCTTCTGACGGTTTCTGTAACTCATTTTGCGTCCTAACCTTGCGCGTCACACTATGTAATCAGGACGAGATTGGGCCGCGTCACAAACGCGTTTGAGCCGGCTCGTCGCCGCCTAGTTTTGTTGACATCCATAGGGGTGATTTATTATAATGATAAGGAAATAGGGAGAATGCAACTGAAGAGACACCAGTGGTGTGGACACCCCCTTTGAGGAGTGACATTCAAATGCGAACAAAGAGCTTGATCTTGCTTTGCTTGGTCCTGGCATTGGCCGGTACTGCGCGCGTCCCCATCGCGCTGGCTTGGGGTCCCGACGCCAGCAGGGCAATATGCTTGTGTGCCACGCAGGTAATTCACCAAGAGACTGACAGAGTGCTCGAAGGCAGAGAGCTGGATCTTGTTGCCGGAGCTACCATCTCCGATGCCGCCATGACCAAGTACGCTGTGCAGACGGGAGATGTTGAGCCGTTCCAGTCAGTAATAGCTCAGATAGCGCTGCTCAGGCGAGCGAACGAGAGAGGCATGACCGACTACCTCGCCTATAGATTCGGCGTCCTCGCCAAGATGACTGCCAACACTATGCAACCGTTTGGCATCCCCAAAAACGAACAAGAGAAAAAGCTGAAAGAGAAGTTCGACGAGGATATCGAGGAATTTGTCGAGGACCTCAAACCCGGGTACAAGCACAAAGAGCGAGAGTTCGTCTACTATCCCACATCCTATTTCAGAGAAATAAGGAGATTCCTCGGTGACACAGAGTACTTTATCCGGGAGGAATATGCCAATAATAATGGCGAATATGGCGAGTACACTCAGCGTGCTGTGACAAAGTATTTTCGGGAAGCGGTGGACGTCGTGGCCGATGTTTGGTACACCGTGCTGAGCGACCGCAAGTATTACGCCGAACCACCTCCGTCGCCGCGAGATCTCACGCAATACTACGCGGAGCAGGTGGACTATTTCCTAAAAAAATCTCGCCCGGAAAAGGCAGAGCAGGCTTACCTGCTTTTCTCAGAAGCTAATCCCGGTCTGGCTGAACCTTACGAGGTGCTGGGCGACGCGTACTACCGCGCCGGTGATTACGAGCGGGCTATGAAAGAGTATCGGCGCGGACTGAGCATGAAGGGCAACTGGCCTGAGGTCGAAGACAAGATCGTAGGGCATTACACGAGAACGGGCGAGGCCCTCCTCGCAAAAAAGACTGCGGCAGGGTTTCAACAAGCAATGCAGGCTTTCGATGAAGCGCTTGAGGTTTCTCCGGGCAATCCCATCCCTGTTAAGGGACGGGCGAGAGCAAGAGCTGAAATGGAAGACCTGCAGGCGAGGCTTGGTCGGGACAGCGGGCTCCTCACAGCCGCCAACCAGCTGTACGAGGAAGGTGGCCAAGCTGAGTCAGCGAAAGAGTTCGCCAAGGCAATAGATCTCTACGAGAAAGCTGCCGCCGTGTACAGTCTCGTAAGCGCTGAGTTTCAGGATGTGGACATTGAAGCCAGGGATGGTACCGATGACTCCGAAAGAAAGATAGCCGGCATCTTCTCGGCCGCGATCAGGGAGGCGGAGGGTTTAATCCGTCAGGCATCCGAGCGCGAGGATCAGGGTTTGTACGACGAAGCGATAAGGTTTTACGACAGGGTTCCCGGCGCGGTCGAAATGATAAAGCCGAAGTACACTGACCAGTACAACAAGGCACAGCAGCTCATCCAGAGCGCCGAACGTAAGAAGGAATCTGCCAAAACCCAACTTGATACCCAGAAACCCTCAAGATAACCGACCCGGAAATCGACCGACTTGCGGCGGTGAGAAATGCGCGAGCCAACCTTTTCATGCGTCCTACCAGACCGCGGCAACAAGTGAGAAACAGGCGCAGGGATCATTGCGCCAGTTTCACGAAGTCAGGGGAAAAGGCTCAATAGAATGGCCGGACGCGCCACGGATAGCCTGATTGTTGCAGTCACAGGTGCTAGCGGTGCCGTTTACGCCAAGCGGCTCCTTCAGATCCTCTCTGGAACCACATTGCGGCTGGACCTAATCATTTCCCGGTCGGCAGCGGTCGTCATGGAGAAGGAACTGGGAGTCCATGTGGACCTGGTAAACCCTGACCTGACTCCCTTTGTTGGCGACAGGGTATGCGAGTACTGGCATTTTGAGGACATATCTGCGCCGCCCGCCAGTGGCACGCACCCTGCGGACGCGATGATTGTGATCCCGTGCAGCATGGGCACCCTCGCGTCAATTGCCAACGGCATCGCGAACAACTTGATAATAAGGGCCGCGGACGTCTGTCTTAAGGAACATCGCCCTCTCCTTCTCGTCCCCAGGGAAACGCCATTGAGCCTCATTCATCTCGAGAACATGGTCAAGGCGGCACGGGCCGGCGCCACAATCGTGCCGGCAATGCCTGCCTTCTACCATTCGCCTGATTCCGTGGAAGATCTGGTGGATTTTGTGGTTGCGAGAGTGCTCAACTTGCTTGGGATCAAACACGAGCTGCGGGTTACGATGTGATCTCTTGCGGCGGCGCGGCGGCGCTCGAGCTGTTCGTCTCGACTCTGTTGGGCTTTCGACAAGACGTTATGTGTTATCCATGAATCTCCTCGAGAAAGTCCGCGTCTTTTTCAAGCTCGTGAAGTTCCCACACACCGTGTTTGCGCTTCCTTTTGCGCTGACGAGCGCCGTGGTTGCGGCGGACGGCGTGCCTCCCCTCGGAACACTCACATGGATCCTTCTCGCTATGGTCAGCGCAAGGACTGCCGCAATGGCGTTCAATCGGCTCGTCGACGCGGATATCGACGCCCGGAACCCGCGCACGGCTGACCGCGCGTTGCCACGGGGACTTGTTCGGAGACGCGACGTCGGGGCTCTGACAATCGGAGCTGCAGCCATATTCGTCCTCGCTGCAAGCAGATTGAACGCCCTCTGTTTTGCCCTATCGCCGGCGGCGCTCCTTGCGATCCTGGGATACTCCTACGTTAAGAGGTTCACGCACTGGACACACGCGGTTCTCGGCGCGGCGCTGGCAATCGCCCCCCTCGGCGCATGGATAGCCGTGCGGGGACATCTCGGCGCTTTCCCGGTTGTGCTCGGCCTTGCCGTCGTGCTGTGGGTGGCTGGGTTCGACATCATATACGCCTGTCAGGATGTCGAGTTCGACGCGAAACACGGGCTCCTCTCGTTTCCCCAAAAATACGGCGTCGCAAAAGCGCTCAAGATTTCCGCCATGTTCCATGTCGGCGCAGCAATAGCGCTCGTCTCGCTAGTCTCGTTCCCCTTGCTCGGACCCGTATACCTCGTCGGCGTAGTCATCGCCTCCGCTCTGCTATTGTATGAGCACACGCTCGTTAAACCGCAGGACTTGTCGAAAGCAAACAGCGCCTTTTTTACCGTGAACGGAGTGATTTCAATCGTCTTGATGTGCTTCGCTGTTGCCGATGTTTTGCTCAGCCCGAAATAGCTGCACCTGAGCCAGCTGAATCGCGTATTGCATTCGTCAGATTCACGCGACGCAAGCGTTTCCCTCAACCGTTATGCGCAATACTACGCGTCCTTCCCTATAGGCTAACGTCACGCAACAATGCCCGAATCCTGCCCACGCGCGTCACCTCCCCGAACTGTCGTAACAACCGCCGCAACTCTCCCCCCGGTTGTAGCAGCAAAACTCAACCCCACCACGAAGACTCATCAAAGCAGATAAGCACCCTTCTCGCTGAGTGCCATAATGACAATCCGTGCGGATACGCTGCCATAATGGCATCCCGGCCCGCCTGTATTCCTTTTCTCGAAAACATTTCAGCCTATAAAATGCTCGGAGCATTAGACTTTCACGCTCGTTAGCAGTGCTGCCTCCGGAGAGATCAGGTAACAGGCCAGGTGTGCTGCGAACCGGAACGTTTGCCGAAACGGCAATCAGTCCATCTTGAGTTCGGATCTCCAAAGCAGGACTTGACATATACAAGAGTTTGGTCTACAATAAGTTGCACCATGCCGGCTGACTGAATGATGGATTGGCACAAGGTTTGCACTTAATCAGGGTCGGAGTGGTTTGACCGTGCCATAATGGCCGAGTAGTCTACACGAAACTTAGGGAACGGACCGGACAAAGGGGGAAGCGAGAGGAGCCAAGACGACGTTCAAGCCGAGAGTTGGGTGCAGGCATGCAGACGAGAAGAAGAGGATGGAAAGGAGTGAGTGAAGAATGAAAGTCAGACCGTTGGCTGATCGTATCCTCGTGAAGAGGGTCGAGGAGGAAGAAGTGGTTCGGGGAGGTATCATCATCCCTGACACCGCGAAGGAGAAGCCGCAGGAGGGTAAGGTTGTCGCCGTTGGTCCGGGAAGACTTGGCGATGACGGCAAGCGTATGCCCATGGAGCTCAAGAAAGGCAACCGGATTCTCATGGGAAAATACGCGGGTACCGAAGTGAAGATCGAAGGTGAAGAGCACATTATTATGCGCGAGGATGACGTTCTTGCCGTAATAGAGTGATTCGGATTGAGACCTCAAACTCTGGTTAGCAGAAAGGAGTGATGGAGAATGGCTGCCAAACAGCTGGTTTTTCAGGAGGAGGCGCGGGCGAAGATCCTCAGAGGTGTTGAGCAGTTGAGCCACGCGGTCAAGGTCACACTGGGGCCGAGGGGCAGAAACGTGGTGCTCGACAAGAAATGGGGAGCACCCACGGTAACCAAAGACGGTGTAACCGTCGCCAAAGAGATAGAGCTCGAGGAACCATATGAAAACATGGGCGCACAGATGGTCAGACAGGTTGCCAGCAAAACGTCCGACGTTGCCGGCGACGGCACGACGACCGCGACGGTTCTCGCCGAGTCAATATACAAAGAGGGGCTGAGAAACGTGACGGCCGGCTGCAACCCTATGGCACTGAAACGCGGCATAGAAAAGGCCGTGGACGCCGTGGTAGAGAAACTCGAGAAGATGAGCAAGAAGGTTAAGGACACCACGGAGATATCCCAGGTGGCGGCTATCGCCGCTAACGGCGACAACGATATCGGCAATGTGATCGCCGACGCGATGGATAAGGTCGGCAAGGACGGGACGATCACCGTGGAAGAGGGCAAGACCATTGATACTACCCTCGACGTCGTGGAAGGTATGCAGTTCGACAAAGGGTATCTCTCCCCCTATTTCGTGACCGATGCAGAAAACATGGAGGCCGTACTCGAGGACTGCTACATTCTGATCCACGAGAAGAAGGTCGCGAACATGAAAGATCTCCTTCCGTTGCTCGAGCAGATCGCCAAGGCCGCCAAGCCGTTGCTCGTTATAGCGGAAGACGTCGAAGGCGAAGCGCTGGCCACACTGGTGGTCAATAAGATCCGCGGGACATTCCAGGCGGCGGCGGTGAAGGCACCCGGATTCGGTGACAGACGCAAGGCGATGCTCGAGGACATAGCGGTGCTCACGGGCGGCAGAGCCATCACCGAGGATCTCGGTATCACTCTCGAGAACATCAAGATGACCGACCTTGGTCGAACCAAGCGCGTCGTCATCGGCAAGGATGACACGACGATCATCGAGGGTGCGGGCAGCACCACCGCAATAAACGGCCGCATCGCCCAGATCCGCAAACAGATCGAGGAGACCACCTCCGATTACGACAGAGAGAAACTCCAGGAGAGGCTCGCAAAGCTAGCGGGCGGAGTCGCCGTGATCAACGTCGGGGCGGCCACAGAGGTCGAGATGAAGGAGAAGAAGGCGCGCGTTGAGGACGCCCTACACGCCACGCGGGCTGCTGTCGAGGAAGGCATCGTGCCCGGCGGCGGTGTGGCGCTGCTCCGGTGCGCTAGCGCGCTCGACAAGATCGACCTTGAAGGCGATGAGCTTATCGGCGCTCAGATTGTGCGGAGGGCTCTCGAGGAACCGGTCCGGCAGCTGGCCTACAACGCCGGTAAGGAGGGTTCGGTCGTCGTTGAGAACGTCAAGAACGAGAAGGGTTCCGTTGGGTACAACGTCGAAGCCGAGAAGTACCAGGACATGTACAAGGCAGGCGTGGTTGACCCGACTAAAGTCGCACGAACAGCCTTGCAGAACGCCGCTAGCGTGGCAAGCCTGTTGCTGACCACCGAGGCGTTGGTCACCGAGATACCGGAGAAGGAGAAACCTGCTCCGGCTCCTGGTGGCGGCGGCTACGGCGGCGACATGTATTGATAAGACGAAACACAGATCGGCTCTACACAGTTTCGCTCAGAAGCCTCTCTCGGCAGAGGCTTCTGAGCGAGACCCCTTCGTTGGTACCGTTCGGGAAAACGAACAAGTGGACCGGCACGATCAGAGATACAATACCGCCGGTGATCAGAACGTTACAACTGAGGGGCTGTGAGTCGGAACCCTGCTGAATCTCGTTGAAAAACTTCGCCACTATTATACAGGTTGCGGGAGTTAGCCAATGATCAACACGGAGAACCTCACCAAGTACTACGGTCAGTTTCCTGCGATTCAGGACGTCACGTTCAGCGCCGAGAAAGGCGAAATACTGGGGTTTCTCGGCCCGAACGCAGCAGGAAAAACGACCACGATGCGGATCCTCACCTGCTTCTTTCCGGCGACGTCCGGGAAAGCGACTGTGGCTGGATACGACGTGTTCGCCGACTCCCTTGAAGTGCGCAAGAGGATAGGCTACCTCCCGGAAAGCGTGCCTCTCTATCTGGAAATGACGGCGGTCAGTTATCTCAGTTTCGTGGCGGAGATCAAAGGGTTGCGAGGGCGCGACCTCAAAAAGCAGGTCGGCAAGGTTATCGAACAGTGCGGTCTCCAGACCGTCCAGAGCAGGATCATCAAGCACCTCTCTAAAGGGTATCGTCAACGGGTCGGCATAGCGCAGGCGCTCCTGCACGACCCGGAAGTGCTGATACTCGACGAGCCGACGATCGGGCTTGACCCGAAACAGATCATCGAGATACGTGAGCTCATTAGAAGTCTTGGCGGCGAGCGCACGATAATCCTCAGCACTCACATCCTGCCGGAGGCCAGCATGACTTGCGAACGCGTTGTGATCATCAACGAGGGCAGGATCGTCGCACAGGGCACTCCGGAGTACCTCGACGCGCAGCTCGAGAAAGCCGCGCGCGTCCAGATCGGAGTGGACGGACCAACAGACGCCGTGCGGGAAGGGCTCGAACGGGTAACCGGCGTCACCAGCGTCACGGTGCAGAAGAAGGGCAACGGTACCCCCGCCTCGTTCCTCGTCGAATCGAGAAGAGACAGAGACGTGCGTAAAGATCTGGCGAGGATGGTGCATGAGCGCGGCTGGGGTCTGATCGAGATGAAATCGGTCGGCATGAGCCTGGAGGATATATATATCAGGGTGCTCACCCGCGAGCAGGAGGTTTCCGGACAATGAGAGATTTGTTTGCCATCTACAAACGCGAGCTGAAGGCTTACTTCGTGTCCCCGGTAGCCTACGTTGTGCTGGTAATATTCCTTGCCGTTGCAGGCTTCTTCTTCGCTACCATAATCCTGGAGTTCGTGAGACAGTCCCTGTCCATGCAGCAATACCCGTACGGCGCACCCGAAATGAACGTGACCGCGTGGCTCCAGTACTGGTTCATGAACACGGCCGTGTGGATACTGTTCGTGCTCCCGCTCTTGTCGATGAGGCTGTTCAGCGAGGAGAAACGGCAGGGCACGATGGAGCTCCTGTTTACATTTCCCATTCGCGATGCGGCAACGGTGCTGGGAAAATATCTCGCCTGCGTTACCATCTTTCTGTTGATGCTGCTGGTGAGTCTTGTAAACCTGGCAGTTCTGGCAAGATACGGCGACCCGGAATTCGGTCCGATCTTCAGCGCCTATCTCGGGTTGTTCCTCATGGGAAGCGCGTTCCTCGCGATAGGGACTTTCATATCATCGCTGACCGAGAACCAGATCGTAGCTGCCGTGGGGACTTTCGGTGCATTACTTCTTCTGTGGGTTTTGAACTGGGTGTCGAACACGGTAGGGCCAAAACTCGCGAACCTGCTCGAGGAGCTCTCAATAATCGAGCGGTACTCCGATTTTTCCAAGGGAATCATCGAAATAAAGGATGCAACGTACTACGTGCTTTTCGCGACATTCTTCCTCTTTCTCACGTTGAGAGTACTTGAATCGAAGAAGTGGAGGGGTTGAACCTATGAAAGAGATGTCTCGCGCGGCGGGAATTGTGGGAGCGGCGGCGCTCGTAGCAGGGGGTATCGCCTACCTGTTTCAGGAACGGTTCAGCCCGTGGGTGATCGCCCTTCTAGCAGCGGGAGGGGCGCTCGTCATACTTTTCCTGGCACTGAACTTCGGCTTGGTGATCAAAGCGCTTGGCAAGCGAGCCACGATTTACGGTCTGAACCTGATCGTGTCCAGCCTGGCAGTTCTGGCAATTCTCGTGGTAGTCCAGCTCATATTCACCCAGAATAAGTGGCTGAACCGCCGGTTCGACCTCACTGAAGCCAAGATATACAGCATCTCCGAGCAAAGCATCAAGATCCTGAAATCGCTCCACAAAGACGTCAAAGTCACGGCCTTCTACCGGGACGCGCCCGACAAGGAACCCATGGATCAACTTCTGGAGATCTACGCGCGATACTCACCCCGATTCTCCTATGAGCTGCTCGATCTCGACAGGTCGCCCGAGAGAGCCGAGTTGATGGAGGTCAAGAGCTACAACACCGCCGTCGTCCAGTGCGGCGACAAAAAAGAGGAACTCAGTTTCGCCAGCCCGGAAGAGGAAGACTTGACCAACGCACTGATCAAGGTGACGCGCGAAGGTGAGAAGGTACTTTATTTTACGACGGGCCATGGTGAGAAGAGCATCAGCGACAGCGCGCGGCTCGGCATGTCGAGTTTCAAGACCGCCATCGAAAAGGCAGCTTACAGAGTCAATGAGATCCTCATAGCGCAGGAGCGAGGTGGGATACCGGCCGAGTGTTCCGCGCTTGTTATCGCGGGGCCCAAGACCGACTTTTACCGGTACGAACTCGACCAGGTTGACCAGTACCTTCGAGAGGGCGGCCGCGCTCTGTTCATGCTTGATCCGGAAGCCGCACCCGGTATGGCGGCATTTCTCGACAGGTACGGTGTGATCGTCGGTAACGACTACGTGCTGGATCCAAACCCGCTCAGCCAGTTTCTCGGCGGCAACTACCTCTCGCCTCTGATCAGCGATTACTCCGGCACGCACGAGATAACCAAAGAGTTCAACTACGCTTGTCTGCTTTCTCTGGTAAGGTCAACGCGCGTAAAAGAGGATCTCGAGGGCGGTATCCGAGGAGAATGGATTGCGCGGGCGAGCCCGCAAAGTTGGGGCGAGACGAACTTCGATCTGCTGAAAAGAGCCAACCAAGCGCGGTATGACGCAACAAGCGACGCTGTGGGTCCCGTGCCGGTGGCGGTTGCCATGACGATGGATGTCGAAGGTGAGGAAAGCACCGAACTCCCGGACGAAGGGGAAGCCGCAAAACGCGAGGCGCGGCTCGTTGTGATAGGGGACTCTGACATGGGAAGCGAGCAGTATCTGCGACCCGAGAACAAGAACTTCTTGCTCAACGCCATATCGTGGCTCGTAGAGGAGGAGGACTTGATCTCTGTGATGCCGAAACAGCGCAAAAGCTCCCCCATGATTCTCGCCAGAGAACAGCAGAAGGTGCTGCTTGTCGTCCCGATCTTCTTCGTGCCCGGGGCTGTGGTGCTTGCTGGTGGATGCGTGTACTTCTACAGGAGGAGGTATAGATGAACCCGAAGCAAATCCTGAAGATCTTCGCCAGAACCGGCATTCTGATTATCGTTCTCGCCGGGCTTTGGGCCTATTACCACTTCTACGAAGATAAAGGCGGGAAGAAACGCGAGGAAGCCGAGGAAGAAGCAAAGAAGGTGTTCCAGCTCGACGAGGACAAGGTCGTCGAGCTGCGTCTGGCACGAGCGGATGAGGAGGAAATCGTCTGCACGAAAAAAGATGACAAGTGGCGTGTCGAACAGCCGGTCCAGGCCGACGCCGACCAGAGCGCCGTCAACAGGGTCGTCAGCGAGTTCGTTGGCGCGAAACGAACCCGAACGGTCGAGGAGGAACCGAAAGACTTAGCGGTCTTCGGTCTCGACGAACCGTCTCTGACGCTCGCGGCTCTAGTCGAAGAGAAGGATGAACCCGAAACATTGATTTTCGGTAACGAGAACCCGACCAAGAGCGGGTTTTACGCCAAGACGGGAACCGACGGCGCAGTGTTTCTCGTACAGTCCTTCTCCAAGAGGAGTATGGACAAGAGGCTGTTTGATCTCAGAGATAAGAAGGTCGCCGATTTCGTCAAGGAGGACGTCCAGGCGCTGCACCTCGAACGAGGTGAGCTGAAAATCGAGGCCGAGAAACAGGACGACGGTTTGTGGATGCTTACGTCTCCTCTGAACGCGAGAGGCGACAAGACCGAGATAAACAAGACCATAGACAGTTTGAATTCAGCGCGAGTTAAGGAGTTCATCGACGAGGAACCGGTTGATCTCGCTGAATACGGATTGGACGTGCCCGACATCACGCTCACGATGCTTATCGGCGAGGATAAAGCAAGCAAGGCGCTGCTGATAGGCAGGAAAAACGAGGACAAGGAAGGTTATTACGCGAAACGGGCGGAGGAGAAAAACGTATTCCTCTTGAAACAGGATCTTCTGGACGCCGCCCCTGAAGAGGTCGACACCTGGCGCGACCACAGCTTGCTCACGGTTAACGTGGGGAACGTGAAGAAGATGGAATACGTCGCCGACGGGCAGAAGGTCGTGTTGGCGACGGACGAGCAGCGCGACTGGCAGCTCGTGGAGCCGATCGAGGGAAAGGCGGACGACTTGGTGACGAACGATCTTATCACCGATCTGACAAACGTCAAGGCCAAGGAGTTTCTCGAGGCGGAAAAGGATGAGTACGGCTTCGCTGAGCCCCAGATCGCCTTCAAACTCTGGGTGAAGGACGTCGAGAAGCCGGTCGGCGTCATCATCGGGGCGAAACAGCAAAACGTCGTTTACGCGCGAAACATGGACGGTACCGCCGTGACCGTTGACGAGGGCGATCTCGACAAGATAAAGAAATCGTTGTTCGACTTTCGCGACAAGGTGCTCGTATCGTTCGATAAACGGAACGTGCAGAAGCTGACTGTGCGTTATGGTGAGGATGAGCTCGTCCTCGCACAGAAGGATGAAAAATGGACCGCCGAGAAGCCGGATCGGCTCAAGATATCCAACCAGGGCGCGGCGGACAGCCTCGTCTGGGCCATTAACTATCTGAAAATGAACGATATTGTCGAGGAGAATAAGCGCGAGGATCTCAGCAAGTACGGTCTCGACAAACCGAGGGCGGAGTTCACCGTTGCGCTGGCGGACGATAAGACCGTCGGACCGTTCCTCATCGGCGGCTCCAAGGACGACAAAGTCTACGTCGCGACCGCCGAAAAGCCGGGCGTTTACCTTCTAGACGATACCATTCTCGACGAGCTCAAGCGCGAAGTCGGTATGGTTCTCGACAAAACACTCCCTTCACCGACAGACCTGCTCAAACCCGCTGAGGAGCCGGAACCTGCCGGACCTGAAAAACCGGCCGAGTGACACGAGACCCTCTATGCCCATCTATTCGGTGGGCACCTTGTCCTCGTTCGGAGCGTCATGTCCGTACGTCTTTTCGCCACCCACGGTATTTGACAGGAGCGTGGGGAAAAGAATACACTCGCCGTGTGTAACCAACAAGGTGGAAATGGCTGCTTCAAGCCGAGGAAAGGGTTGGAATATGAGTTGCTCCCGAGTGCTCGCCCCGACAATCGCAGTTCTCATTCTGGTCTGCACGGGATGTTCAGACCGCAGCGCTAAGGACTCCGGCGTCCCGGACTATGAATGGCGAGACATCGATCAGCTGCTCGAAGAAACGCGAGCGGTGGGCGAGAAACGTCTCGAGGAAGAGGTTGCACGACGGGAGGAGCGTCTGCAGAGGGACGCAACATATCGGGACAGACGTGACAAGCTCGGCGAGCGCGCCGAGGAACTCTATGACCGGTACGAGAAACTGCAGGACCGACGGGAAGCTCTTATCGAAAGACAGGAGAAACAGGCGGACAGGTTTGATGCAATCCTGAAAAAATGGGAGGAAGCTGCACTTGCGCCAAACAAATGAGCTACACGGGACTGCTTCCCGGCGGTGTCGCCTTGATCGCGCGGAATTGCGGGACACTGCGCAAACTGTACTTGCGCAGACGAGCGCACTTCTCTAAGGGGTTAGTCCTGTCTTGGTGGCATTTGGAGTTACGCCGAAAAAGTCGTCTTCTTCCACCTTCGCAGCAATGTGGAAGACAACCCATGCTCCGCAAAGATCGCAGTCTACATCGTTTCCATAGCAGCAATAAGGACTCACAAATTCGCCCCCTTCGAGATAGAGCGGCAATACAAAACGTTTGGCAAGGCAATTGTCCGTGAATAACCTGGAGTTCTCTGAGAGCATCATTTCAAGGCTCCGCCGCTTGTTCCGAATAAAGTCGGGATACGTTTCCTGTAATCTCATTACCTCGCGCACGGCTTTATCCCGCCTCGCGAGCGAGCCCCAGGTGAGATCCGAATCGTCGTTTCTCGGAGGTACATAGAATGAGAACGTCATTCCCTCGGCCCGCGTCGGCATCAACTGTTCGACCAGTTCTTCAATTGAATCCTCGTTCTGTCTTGTCACAACGCACTGGCACGTGACGGTCGGGCCGAACGGCTCCGGAACACGCGACAATGTACGCATCACCTTCTTGAAGGCTCCTTTCCCGCGTACGGCGTCATTGAGCTCAGGTGGGCCATCGACTGAAATCACGTACGTGCAATTCGGCAATTCCATCAGGTCAAGTGTGCCGTTCGTAGTGACGGTGTTTCTTGAGAAGAGCTTTG
>Ga0180437_10004446_pt1 | contig 19928 bp, 21 predicted proteins | sample SS_ome_4_FD_132410 | JGI IMG/M metagenome (GOLD analysis project Ga0180437, IMG submission 132410) | Hypersaline lake sediment archaeal communities from the Salton Sea, California, USA - SS_3_D_1 metaG | ecosystem: Environmental > Aquatic > Non-marine Saline and Alkaline > Hypersaline >... | reverse complement strand
TACATCTGCTTCCCAAGCAGATAACGCGGGTTCGATTCCCGTCCATCGCTCCAATTTCGGCGGACAGGCAAGCTTGAGACGCGGGTTCGCCTGCCCCGCCAAAGCTTTAGCGTAGGCGGGAATTCCCGTATCCCGCTCAGGCTGCCAGAGTAGCTCAGTCGGTAGAGCAACGCACTCGTAACGCGTAGGCCATGGGTTCGATCCCCATCTCTGGCTCTAATAAACATATACTTTTACATCTGTTTTTTGTCTTTCCTGTTCAATTAAATCGTCTACAGTGATTATTCTCACGGCGATTGTTTTCAATGTTAAGACGCCTTGCTCATAACTTTTTTTCTCTAATTTAATTATCTGCAAACTATTTTCTAAAACAATTGCATCAGTATATTGACCCTCTTCCATAGCAAATAACTGATTTTCTAAATCTTTAGGCAAATCACCATGATTAAAATCACCCAAAAGCCCACCTTGTTTAGCAGTACTGCCAACGCTGTACTTAGCAGCAACATTTTCAAATGTCGCGCCCTCATCTAATTCTTTTAATGCCATGTCCATTATTTTTCTTTTCTGTCCATTTAGAGCTTCATCATTAACTATTACTTGATTTGTTTTTTCATATAATAAATCCGGTGCAGTAAAAATTTCCTCATATTCTGCTATAGATAAATCATAATATTGAGCTAAAAATTCACTTAACTCTTCTCGGCTGCCTTTATTCATTATAATTTCTTCTATTTTAGCTTGCACTTCAGCCTGAACAACATTAACATTGTATTGTTTAGCTAATTTTTTAACAAATATATTTTCAATCAATCTATCTAAAGCAAATTGTTTTATTTCTTTATCACTTGGCATTTGCGGCAAACCATTTTCTTGCTGACGGCTAAAAAACTTTTGAGCAGTTTGTAAAGATTTTAAATAATCCTTATACAAGACAACACTAGTATTTACTCTAGCCGCTGGATAAGGTATAACCTGAACAACTTTATTAGTAAATTGATTTTGCCAGTCAAGTTTATAAATTCCCCAGCCTATTACAATAATAAATACAATTAAAATTGCTAATACTGCCAAGACTACTCCCTGCCATAAGACCAGGGATATTTTTATTTTTTTGTTCTTTTTTTTCTTTTTTTTAAGCATTTAAAATTAATTAAAAAAATAAAGCCACCATTTAATGGGATTGGCTAATTCAGAAGAAATAGGTTCTTCTGTGTCTTTTATTTCTTCTATCTCCTGATTAGGGATGACCACTAAAGTTTCTCCGCTTTTCTTATAACCAAATTTTAATTTAGCTTCTTGTTCAACAAAAGTATCTGACTTTAAATAATCTATTAACTGCCCTAATTCCTGATTTTGTCTTTCCAGATTATTAATTTCATCTTGCAAATTTTCTATCTCAGAATCAACTTTGTAATTTTTAATCGTGCCTTTAGCTAAACCCAATAAAATAACTAAGAATAAAAAAATACAAAATACTAAAAAGAATTTTGAAAATATTAAATCAGGCAAAATGGCCTTTTTATCCCTTCTTGTCATATAGTAATATTATATCGTTTTTTCACTGTTATGTAAATTTATTTCACAAGCTTCTTTTGGTAAAATTTGCTTTTTTATCTGCTTGTTTTTTTGCTATTTTTACATCTTCCTCGGACTTATTACTTTCCGCTTTTTTATCTTCTTGTTCCTCTAAATTATCCTCGTATTTTTGTAACTGATCAACTAGAACTTTCTTTAAACGTAATTCTCCAAATGTCTCTTTATAATAATCAAGTAATTCATCAAGTTCATAATCATCATAATCTGCTAATTTATCCTGATTAAGAAAATCCTCAGTTAATTGTTGTTTTTCCTGCGCATTATATTCTTTATCTTCTGTCATCAATTGTTTAGTTTTTTTAACTTCAATTTTTTTACCTGTTTCTTGCTTAATCAAATCAGTCAACAGCTGATTAACTTTAATAATATCTGCCACATTTTCAATTAATAAAGTTACCCCCTCAGCTTGGATTTTTAATGTCCCTAACTTTAAAATTGTTTGCCATAAACCTTTGACTGAGTAACTTAAATCAATAATTTTCTCAACGACTGCTTCAGAAACAGTTTTATTAAAAAAACCTTTTTGTTCTAAATCAATTATTCTCTCATTGGTAATAATAAAAACATTAAAATACCAAATATAAAATTCCCGTGCACCATAAAATATAGCTGTACCGAATAAGGCTATAAACAAGGCCACACCAACTGGTCCCAAACTAAACAAATAAAACATCAAGAAAAAAGCCAACAAAATCAAAACAGCCACTACAATTATTTGCCTAGCATAAGTAATCGGATGATGATGAATAATTAGTATAATTTTTTCTTCTGTTCTTAAGCTTATTTTTTTAACAAAATGTTCTATAGACATAATATTAATAATTAGTAATTAGGCATTAGTAATTTTTTTAATTTCTGATTTTTTTATAGCTTTATCAAGTAATTTCTTGTAGCTCCATTTTTTTTCAATATCCAGCACTAAATTCAAATCAGCATGAGTCACAGGATGTTTGGGAATATAAAGCGAACAACAATCTGCAAAAGGCTGAATTGATAGGTCATATGTATTGATTTGCTTTGCTAAATCAGTAATTTCTTCTTTATTCATACCAACACAAGGGCGTAAAATTGGCAAATCAATCGCTTGCCCTATTACTCTTATATTTTCCACTGTTTGTGACGCGACTTGTCCCAAACTTTCGCCAGTAACCAAGGCTAAAATATCTTCTTGCAAAGCAATTTCTCTAGCAATACTTAACATCATTCGCCGATAAAAAATTACGCGATAATCCTCTGGAACTTTTTTAATAATTTCTTGCTGGATAGCTAAAAATGGAACCATATATAACTTTGATTCAGCCTGATATTTATTTAAAACCTTAACCAAATCTTCTACCTTTTCCTGATTTTCCTTGGGTGTAGCAGGATAAGCATCAAAATTTACAAAAACTATTTGCGCTCCTCGTTTTTGCATTAAATTTGCCGCCACTGGTGAATCTAGCCCGCCTGATAATAAACATAATAATTTGCCTGAAACTCCTACTGGTAAGCCTCCCCTGCATTCATACTTATCAAAGTATATAAAAACATAATCACGCACAATATCCAGATGGCAATTTAAATCAGGATTTTCTAAATCAACTTTTTTCTTCATTTTTCTAACTACTATCTCGCCTAATTCTTTATCTACCTCTTGTGAATGTAAAGGGAATTTTTTATTTGTGCGCCTGGTTGTTATGCGAAAACTTTTAAACTTTCTACTTTTAACTAATGATAATAAATCTTTTTCAATCTGCTTAATATCCTGCTGGGAATTCCAGGCAAAAGTAAAATATTCAATGCCAAAAACCTTTAGTAATTTTTCTTTTATTGCATCCAAATCCCAATCAGGCTCAATTAAAATAATTATCCGGCCAGCTACATGCCGTAACCAGATAGTACCTAAATCTTGTAAAGCTAATTCAATATTTTTAATCAGCTTATCTTCAAAAAATTTACGATTACCACCCTTAAGATAAATCTCTCCGTAATGAATAATAATATACTGTTTCATGCCTTAATTTTAGCAATTTTTAGTTTAAAAATCAAAAAGAGCCCCTCTAGGCTCTTTTCTATATTTTAACTACATTAAAATTTAAGCAGCTAACTTATCTTTACTAATCTCAGATTCTTGTTCTTCTTTTCTTTTATCATAAGTTTCTTTCCCACCTTTAATTAAATCCATCAATGCCTTAGGATCTCCCTGAGAAGCTCTTAAGGTTGTTAGCCAATTACTGGGCCTCAAAGCATAAGATCTAACAGAGCTTTTAAAATCTTCAAATTTAATACCTAGTTCCTTAAGATTATCTAAACTTAAATTTAAAACAAATTCTTTAATCGAATCTTTAATTTTGGCGGGATCAGCCCGTTCTAATTCTTCAAGCTTACCAGCTACTTCTTCTTTAGCAAGATTTAAAAATTCTCTCGTATCTTCTTTGTTTGTTTTCTTTTCTGGTAATTTTGAAATTGACGGTTGTTCAAATGACATATGTTTTTAAATTATAATATTTCTTGTAAAACTTCTCTGGCCACTTGCCGATCATCCCAGTCAATTTTCTTGCCATTTGAATCAATTGATTGTTCATGGCCTTTGCCAGTAATCAAAACCATGTCCCCTGCCTCAGCTATTTGGCAGGCTTTTTTAATGGCTTCACGACGATCAGCTATTTTAAATAAGTTTTGCTCTAATACTTTACCGGCTTGAATAGCACCCTCAGCAATTTCGCCTAATATTTTTTCAACAGGCTCTTCATATGAATCTTCATCAGTGACAATAGTAATATCAGCATGCTCACCTGATAATTTACCTAAAACAGGTCTCTTTGCATGATCTCTTACGCCACCAGCTGAACCAAATACATGGATAATCCTTTTTTTAGCAAACATTTTTAAAGTATTGAATAAAATCTCAAAAGAAGTTGGATCATGGGCATAATCAACTAAGACAGTGAAAGGCTGCCCTTCATCAATTAGTTCCATTCGACCTGGAACGCCCTTTATCTTTCTTAAAGCTTGTGCACATTGGTTGAGATTAAGTCCAAATAACAAACCAACGCAACAAGCTGACAAGCAATTATAAATATTAAATTTCCCCACCAAATTTGTTTTAAAATCCTGCTCTTTTATGCGAAAAGAAGTACTAGCCACATCTAATTGAATATCGCCGGCTTTTAAAACATGGGCCAGTGGTAATTTAGATACAAAATCAATAGCATAGGCAAATTTTTGATCGGCGTCAAAATTAAAATAATACTGCCAATGAGCATCATCCAAATTAACAACTGAAGCTTTTGGTATTTTAACTCCCTCAATCATCTTATTAGGATATTGTTTTAAACCTGCAAAAAGCTTACCTTTATCTTTCTTATAATTCTCAAATGAACCATGAGCTTCAATATGTTCTGGAGTTAAATTAGTCATTACTGCCACATCATATTCAATCCCCCAAGTACGATTTTGCATTAAGCCTTCTGAAGAAGATTCAATTACTGCATACTTACAACCTGCATCTAAAGCCTCTTTTAAGAATTTTGCTAATTCCATTCTGCCAGGCGTTGTTATGTGAACAGGATTAATCCATTCCTTTTCCCCAATTTTTAAATTAATTGTGGTGCGCATTGCTACTTTTGCGCCTGTTTCTTCTAACACCTTGGCAATTAAATTAGATGTGGTTGATTTGCCATTAGTACCTGTTACGCCAATGACAATTAATTTCTTAGAAGGATGACCATAACGTTTATTTGCTAAAACAGCCCAGGTTTTATGGTATTGCCAGAGCCATTTTTTAGGTATAAATTTTCTTAATAAAGCTTTCATAATATTTAAATATTATCATAGTAAATCCTGAAAAACAAGCTTGACATAAGCAGTACAAAACATTAAGTTTAATACAAGATCTTTTTTAAAAGGAGGCAAACAATGGGTGCATTAAAATGGCTCAAGGAATTAATAGTTGACTGCAAAAATGACAAACAGTTAAGAAAGGAGACTATTGAAATTGCTTTTCGCGTCTTAATGCTTTTATCAGCATTCTTACTGTTTTGGACTACAGTCATTACATTCTTTCTTTCATCTTCGATGCCAGAATTATGTCTTATCGGCTATATTATACCCACAGGAAAAGTATGTTTCTTTAGTTTCTTTGGAACCTTAATCACCTTTTTATTTGCTATCGCACATGATGGCAATGGGGAGCTAATGTGGCCTTAAAAGCTAAAAGGACGACTTATACAAAGTCGCCCTTTTTTATTACTATATAATTTTAGTCAAAATCATGTTTGCGGATAAAAAACCATTTACTAATTTCAATTGCTGATATTTTGACAAAAGCTAACAATATTATTATCATCCATTCTGTTGAATTTAAAATTGTTAATTCTAATAAATCTCTCATAAAAGGTGTGTATAAGGCAAATAATTGCAAAGCTAAACCAAAAGCTACAGCCATTAATAAATATTTATTGTTAAGAGTATGCGTATGCCAAATATTTTTTCTTAAACTCTTACAACTAAACACGTATAAAAGTGAATCCAATGCCAAGGCAGTAAAAATAATTGTTCTAATATGATCAATAGCGTAATCAGCATTTAATAAATAAAGAAAAACAGCAAACAGAACAACATCTGTAATAATACCAATTGCAAATATTAAAAATTTCATTTCCTTATTTAAAATTGGTGCATCTTTTTTAATTGGTTTTTGCTTCATAACATCTCTTTCACCAGGCTCAAAAGTCAGGGCTACATTTGGAAAACCATCATCAACAATATTAATATACAGAATTTGCAAAGCTGTGATTGGCAGAGGTAGTTTGGCAACTAAGGCACCTATGACTAAAATTAATTCAGTAAAACTATCTGCTAACAGATAGACAATAATTTTTCTTAAATTATCAAAAATTATTCGGCCTTGTCGAACCGCATCTACAATTGTTTTAAAATTATCATCTAATAAAACAATTTCTGCTGTTTCTTTGGCCACATCAGTCCCTGAGCCTAAAGCCACACCAATATCAGCAGTTTTTAAAGCTGGTGCATCATTCACGCCATCGCCTAACATGGCGACAACTTCACCGTGAGCCTGCCAAGCATCTACAATTCTTAATTTATGTTTTGGAGAAACTCTGGCATATACTTTGATATCTTTAACTTTTTTGACTAGTTCTTCGTCTGTTAGTTTATCCAAGTCAATCCCTTCTAAAATATTTTCGTCTTTAACATCCATACCAACCTCTTTGGCAATTGCCTTAACTGTTAATTTATGATCACCAGTTATGATAATTGGTTTTAATCCAGCCATTTCACATAATTCAATAGTGCTTTTTGCTTCTTTTCTTAATGGGTCCTTCAGTGCAAAGACTCCAATAAAAATAAAATTTTTCATCTCTGATTCTTCTAGGGTTTCTTTTTCATTGTCCACATCTTTATAAGCTGCTGCCAAAACTCGCAAACCTTGTGAAGTTAAATCATTAAAATTTTTCAAGACTTTCTTCCTTAATTCAGGGGTTATTTTTTTCTCTTGCCCATTAATTAAAATCTTATTCGCAAAACCTAGAATCTTCTCTGGCGCACCCTTTATATAGACCTTTCTTTTCTTATCTTTATCCTGATTTAAAGTCGCCATATATTTAATTTCAGTGCTAAAGGGTATTTCAGCTATACGTTGGTTCTCTTTTCTGATTTTCTCATAATACAAACCGGCTGTAATAGCAGCCTTTAATAAAGCAGTTTCAGTTGGATCACCAATAAATTCTTCTTTATATTCACCCTTTTTCTTACTAATTATAGTATCATTACATATTGCAGCTACTTTTAATAACAAGTAATGATCGGGAACATTGGCAGTGATTTTTTTGTCCGTTACTTCTACTAAATCATTATCTAAATCACAAGAACCAGTTAGTAAACTAGCAACTCTCATATCTCCTTCTGTTAAAGTGCCGGTTTTATCAGTACAAATAATTGAAGTTGACCCCAGAGTTTCAGCAGCTACTAGCTTTTTGACTAAAGATTTCTTTTTTAAAATTCGCTGCATGCCTACTGTTAAAATAATAGTAACCGAGACAATTAACCCTTCAGGAATGGCTGAAACAGCCACGGCTACTGCTGTTTCAAACATTTCAAAAACTTCCTTGCCTATTAAAATACCAAAAACAAAAAGAAATATACTAGCAGCTAAAACCAATAGACCTAATTTATGACTAAACTTTGCTAGTTTAACTTGCAATGGTGTTTTTTCAGATTCTGTTTCTTTAACCATCTGGGCAATTTCACCTAAATGAGTTTTTATACCAGTACTAGTAATTACAACAGATGCCTTACCTCTAGTAACCACTGTGCCCATAAATACCATATTTGTCCTATCTGCTAAATTTGTACCCTTTTCTAAAACCTCAGATTGTTTATCAATGGGCATTGATTCACCAGTTAAAGATGCTTCATTTACCTGAAAATCATTACAAGTAATTATTCTTCCGTCAGCAGGTACCCTATCACCTGGATGCAAGACTAAAATATCACCAACCACAATCTTTGTACTATCTATATTAATTTTGTCCCCATCTCTAATCACTTTAGAACGAAAACTAATTATCTTTTTTAAGCTTTCCAGTGTCTTTTCTGCTTTATTTTCTTGGATAAAACCAACAATTGTATTAATAAATACTGCAGCTGAGATAATAATCATATCAGCATACTCATGCAATATAAATGAAATAAAAGCTGCAACTAACAAGATATAAATCAAAGGACTTTTAAATTGATTTAACAAAATAAAAACCCAAGAATGTCTTTTTTCTTCTGGCAATTTATTTAAACCATATTTTTTTAAGCGCTCTTCAACTTCATTTTTTTTCAAACCATTTTCAGTAGTTTTTAATAACTCAAAAATTTCTTTGACAGGCAAATTGTGCCAAGGTATTTTATTCATATTTTTTTATTTTATTAATACTTTACAGTAATTATAGCATAATATTGACATTTTTCTAAAAAAGTATTAGAATATAAGGTGTTAACAATATTATTTTAATTTGTTATAATTTTATTAACCTAAAAGGTTATTTTTTATTTAATGAAGCGGGGTGGAGAAGTTGGCATCTCGCGAGGCCCATAACCTCGAGATCGGGGGTTCGAGTCCCCCCCCCGCAACAAATATAACATATAACTAATAACATGCAACCTATAGCTATTACTTGTTATTAGTTTTAAGTTAAAGGTTATTTATTATTACGACCCGGTAGCTCAGTCGGTAGAGCATCTGCCTTTTAAGCAGAGGGTCCTGGGTTCGATCCCCAGCCGGGTCACCTGCAAAAAACACACTAAGAATAGTGTGTTTTTTGAGACCCTCTGCTTCAATGAATTAAGGCCTTGAATAGTCCTGCCTGCCCGCTGAAGTCCTAATTTTATCAAGGACAAAGACAGGAGTTCGATCCCCAGTCCCAAAGGGACCCCTGTGGGGCCGGGTCACACTCCGGTCTTTACTTTGTTCAGACCTCAGTGTGTTTGACACACTCAAGAGAAGTCATTGATGAGCGCTAGCGAAGAAGTGACAGATCAAAAAATCACGTAATATTCTTACGCGATTTTTTGATACCTGATTTTAAAATATTTCTGGCATTTCTCTTTGTTCAAACTCATTCAAATCTTTTTTTGTATTAAGTGGTTGCCAAAATCCTGAATGCCTATGTATCCTTAATTTTATTTTTGGAAAAATATCATATTCAATACTACCTTTATCAGGTAATAATTCCATTAATTCATCTTTATTAAATACATACCAGCCACAGCTCACCCAGTCTTGTAAAACAGGCTTTTCTTCAAAAGTCGCATAGCCATTATTTTCCTTAACTAAGCCAAAAGGTAACTGCGGATTTGCCACACAAATTGTATTTTCTTTATATTCTTTTAAATTTTTTAAATTAATATCAGTTAAATCATCACTATTTAAAACTAAAACTTTATCAGATTGAACATGCTGCAATGCTTGTTTAATTGCCCCAGCAGTACCTAGTGGTTCACTTTCAATTGAATGTTTAATAGGTGCAGCTGAATAATTGCTATTAATAAATTCAATAACTTCATCAGCTCGATGACCCAAAGCTAAAATAATTTGATTGATTTCTTCTGAATTTAAAAAATAATCTAATTGATAAGCTAAAATTGGCTTGCCTTTAATTTCAACTAATGGTTTAGGCTTGGGATCATCCATTCTTGTGCCTTTGCCTCCGGCTAAAATTATTACATCCATATCAATAATTTATATTTTTAATCTCTAGGGCCAAATTCAGGGCCTTGCTCAAACTTTTTCTTAGCAGCTCTATCAATCTCTCCTGTTTTGGATTTACTCTCAAGCTCTTTTAGTTTTTCCTCAATTTTATTCTTCCTTTTTAGCAAACCTTCTTTTTCTTCACCTGTTGCCTTTTCTAAAGATAAAATGATGGCAGATAATTCTTCTTTAAGATTATTATATTCTGCTAATTCATTAGTGATTTCTTCTCTGGCTAATTTTTTCTCAAAGCTTAATTTCATAAATATTATATATTACTAATTAATAATTTTATTATTTTTTAACTTTTCCATAATATCTAAAGTTATTCTTTTCTTACCTTTTTGATATATTTTTTCAGCTAAAGCTTTGCCTTGTTCATAATTAACCCATTGATAATCATTAAATTCAGTTTGAGTAATATCAACATCCTGTTGGTCTGATTTAATCATATAAAATAGATATTTTTTACCTTTCATGAAAATTTTAGCACCTTGATCAGTAAATAAATCGCGACTTCCTCTATGTTTGGAAGGGAAATTTACTTGATTTGCACTAAGAAAAATAAAATCTGTTTGACAGTTATCAAAAAAAGATTGACCTAATTCTTCAATCATTTCCCTTTTTATCGCCTGACTAACACTTTCCTCATTTTTAATTCCACCTTGCGGCAAAAACCACAGGTTATATTTTTCCTTGTATACCATTAATAATTTTTGATCATTAATAATACAACCAACAATTACAGGGCGCAAGCCTTGCTGGCGAATAAGGTTTATTTGTTCTAGGTTTAATTCTTGTTTATTTTGCATATTATGTTATAATTTTAACACTAATTTTATATTTTACCAAAAATGAAAATTGCCTTAACCACAATTGGCTGCAAATTAAATCAAGCAGAAATAAATAATTTAAAGCAAGACCTAGGACGAGCTGGTTATATTGTTGTACCTAAAAATAAACCCCATGACCTACATATTGTTAATGCCTGTTCAATAACGCATGGTGCTGAACAGATCACCAGACAAAGAATAAGAAGTATTAAAAAAAGAAATAAAAATATGCAAATTCTTGTTATAGGCTGTTTAAATAAAACAATTCCTGAAATTAACCGAGTATTTAAAGATGGAAAAGAAGTATTTAAATTTATTAAACAAAATTATTCAACTAAAGCTATCGCTCTGAACTTAACCAAAATCGAACCTCGTACCCGCGCTTTGATTAAAATTCAGTCAGGCTGCAATTTTTCTTGCACCTATTGTATTATTTATAAATTCCGCGGCAAATCAAAATCAATTGCTTTGCCTAAAATTATTAGACAGATCAAAGACAAAGAGAAACAAGGTTTTAAAGAAATTGTTTTGGTTGGCCAAAACATTTTGCAGTACAAGTATCAAAATAAAAAATTCACTCAACTAGTCAAGGAAATTTTAAAGCAAACAAAAACCCCTCGCATTCGTTTTTCTTCGCTCGATCCGCGATTAGTTAATAGGGATTTTTTAGCTTTGCTAAAAAATCCCAGAATCTGCCCCCACTTACACTTAAGTTTGCAATCCGGCTCAAATAAAATTCTAAAACAAATGAACCGTAATTATACGGCACAAAAATATTTAAATATTGTAAAACACGCGCAAAAAATTAATCCGCTGACTTCAATTACTACTGATATAATTGTGGGCTTCCCTGGTGAAACAAATAAAAATTTTCAAGATACTTTAAATTTAGTATCAAAAATTGATTTTCTTAAAATCCATATTTTCCCCTACTCTATTCGCCAAGGCACTAAAGCTGCTAATTTTAAAAATCAAATCTCTCCAAAAATAAAAAAAGAACGTTTTACAAAATTAAACGCTCTAGCTAAAAAACAAAAAACTAAATTTCTAAAAAAAATGAAAGGCAAAACTTTACCAGTTTTATTTGAGCAGAAAAAGAATGGAATCTGGCAAGGTTTTACTCCAAACTATATTCATATCAAAAAAAAATCCAAACAAAATTTAAAAAATAAAATTATCTCAATTGCAATTTAATAGCCCCTTTGGTTATAAACCAAAGGGGCTAAAAATTTTTAATCCTCTAACACCTTTAATATCGCCATGTTTCTTGCATCGTGCATAAGAATCCCTTTGGCACGGACTCCATTGATAATGGCCTTTACAAGTCTTTGAACTTTTTTATTATGTGCCATTGCTACTTTCACGATGATAGCCAAATCTCGTCTTTCTTTTATTGAAGTTGTATTGGATAGAAGTTCTAAAGACTTAAGAAGCTCTTCTAGCTCATTATTGTCCCCCAGAGTTACACCTGAAAGACCTATTGAAATATCAATGACTCGTCCTTGTGCCCCTTTAGCGATTTTTTCCAGAGATCTTTGAGGATTTTCTTGCTCTGCCCACCATTCTTCGCATATTTCAATAACATTTTCTACTTCTTTTGTAAGCTGGCGAGCAATTTCCCTAATTATTGAATTCTCAATTGTTTTTACTTTGGACATGTCAAGCCTCCTATTCAAGTTACTTATATATAGAATTTAAGCTTTAACCTAATTTCTTTTAAAGTAATACTTGAATTTGAACTGATGCATAATGCTTATTAGCTTAACATTTCCTACCCCCTTCATTACAGTTTTTAATTTTTTCATTTTAAAGGTCCCCCATTTAAACTTTTTATTAATATTTTATTTTAACATTTTATTAGCCATTTGTCAATTAAGTCATGAACAATCTAGTTATTTGAAAATCTAATATTATATATATTTATAGCTAAGTATTTTTACTATAAATCCCCCAAAACAAGATTGTCAATATTAAATTATAAAAAGCGCCGATTGGCGCTTTTTTTTATTTATTTAAAAATTTATAAATCAGATCAACATATCTTTTAGCTGCTTCTTTTTCAATCATTTGGGAGATGTTACGTGATAAATTTTGTAAATCAGCAGGATTAGACATTAAAGTGACTACAGTCTGAGTGAAAATTTCATAATTTAAATCTTTTTGATAAATCACCTTAGCAGCATTATATTTGGCAAAATACTGAGCATTAATATCTTGATGACCTGGAATAGGAATTAATATAGCAGGCTTAGCTAAAACAGCTAATTCAGTTAAAACAGAAAAACCTGCTCTGGTCACTACCAGATCAGCAATAGCATAAGCATCAAAAATTTCCTGGCCTAAAAATTCATAAGCATGATAATTTTCCTCTATCATTTTGATTATACGACGAGGATAATAATCAACAAAATGTTCTTTAATTTTCTTACCCGGGCCTGTTATATGAATAATCTGATAACCATTTTGAACTATCTTGCCTATTGATTCTAATAATACCTGATTTATAGTCTCAGCTCCTTGTCCACCACCCATAACTAAAAGAGTTCTTTGACCAGGCTTTAATTTAAATATCTGGATTGCTTTATCCCTGCTGCCTTGAAAAATCATCTGACGGACAGGGTTGCTAATATGATATGTTTTTTTATAATCAAAACTACCAATAGAATCACTAAAAGTCACTGTAACCATATCAGCAATTTTACCTGTTAATTTATTAGCTAAACCAATCTGTAAATCCTGCTGATGTATCACGCGTGGAATTCTTAATAACCAAGCAGCATAAAATACTGGCACTGACACAAAACTACCAGCAGAAAGCAGTATTTCAGGCTTAAATTTAATTAAAACAAAAAAGGATTGAATAAACCCAATAAAAACTAATAAAGGTGTAAAAATATTTTTTAAACTGAAATAACGTCGCCATTTACCACTAATAATTGCTTTAAAGGGAATTTGATAAGGTTCAATCATCTTGATTTCAACACCATGCCTAGTCCCTAACCATAAAGCTTGCAATTCTGTGTCTCTTTCTTTAAGTTGTTCATAAATTGCTAATAATGGCGCTGTGGGTCCACCAGATCCCCCACTAACAAAAATTACTTTCATAATTTTTAGCTTATTGTTTATAACATATAGCTAATAGAATACTATTAACCATTTGCCATAAGCCATTAGCCATATACTAATAGCTAAGCTCTGGTTTGCCTAGAAATATTTATGATAATGCCACAAGCACCTAATAATACTGCCATAGCTGTACCGCCATAACTAACAAAAGGTAAAGGAACGCCTGTTAAAGGTAATAAACCAACCATTGCTCCTATATTAACAAAAGATTGAACCATAATCCAGGAAATAATACCTACAACCAATAATTTCGCAAAATTATCAGGAGCTGTTTGCGCAATTTTAAAACCGCGATACATTAAATATAAAAAAGCTATAATTATTAAAGCTGAAATAAAAAAGCCTAATTCTTCAGCTATTATAGCAAAAATTGAATCTCCTGCAACTTCTGGTAAATATTGAAATTTTTGACGTGACATGCCAAAACCTCTTCCCCAAAGTCCGCCAGAGCCTATGGCTAAAAAAGCCTGATTTATATGATAACCAACTCCTTGTGGGTCAAGTTCTGGGTGTAAAAATGTCATTAAACGTGCAGAACGATATGGTGAAATTTTTATTAATAATAATAAACTGATAACACCACCAAATCCAAAAGCTGCCATATGAGATAGTTTTGCACCGCCAACAAAATAGACGATTAAAGAAAATATAATTATTATCATCATTGTACCAATATCAGGTTGCAATATTAATAATAAGGCTATAATTCCTAAAACTACTAAAAAAGGCACCATGCCTTCACGTAAATCTCCAGCTTTTTTCCTGCCTTTGGCCTCAAGAAAAGCTGCCAAATAAATCAAAAATGTCAGTTTTACTAATTCAGCTGGCTGAAAAGATACGCCAAATATATTTAACCAACTTTGGGCAGTACCATATTCAGCTCTAATACCAGGAATAAAAACTGCCATTAATAAAGCAATAGAAAATATTAAAGCAGCAAATGCTACTTTTTTCCATAAACGATAATCAACTAATGAAAAAACTATTAATAAAAAAATGCCAGGAATTAGACCTGAGAATATCTGATGTTTAACATAAAAATAAGCATTGCCAAATTTTTCATAGGATAACGCAACACTAGCAGAAGAAAGCATTATTAACCCTAAAATAATTATTGCTAATAAGGTTATTAAAAAATGATAATCTGGTTTATGCCAAGTTTTATGAAAAAGTTTCATTTACTTTATTTTTAATACCTGTTTATTAAATTGAGCGCCTCTATCATATTCATTAATAAACAAGCCAAAACTAGCAGCTGCTGGTGATAATAAAAAAATGTCCCCTTTTTCTAAAAGATACTCGGCTTGTTTAAATGCTTCAGGCATTGTCTCAACAAAAACTATTGTTCTAGTAAAACTAATTTTACGTAATTCTTTGACTAATTTTTTAGTAGCCTCACCTTCAAACAAAATCAAGGCTTTAACATTTTTCTTAATAATTTGAGCTAATTCAGTAAAATCCAATTTTTTATCTGCACCACCTGCTAATAAAACAATATTTTGCTTACCAGTTTGTGACAAAGTATTTAAAGCAGCAATTGTGGCCTCAGGTGTTGTGGCTGTTGTATCATTATAATATTTTATCCCCTTAAACTCTCTTATCAATTCTTGCCTATTAGCTAACCCTCTATAAGCTTTTACTGTTTTAAATATTAAATCTTTTGAAACACCGTAAATGCTTGCACAAGCAATAGCTGCCAGATAATTAGCTAAATTGTGTTCACCTTTTAAATACAAATCTTTCTGCTCACAAATTTTAGTCTGTTTGCCATTTATTCTAAAATAAATATTATTATTTTTAACAAAAACACCATTTTGCTCAGGAAAATTTTTTTTACTAAACCAAAATCTTTGGCTAGGCACTTCTTTACCTAAATTTTTTGTCAGTTTATTGTCTCTATTTAAAATTATATAATCATCAGAAGTCTGATATTTGTATATTATTTTCTTAGCTTTAATATATTCAGAATAATTTTTATAACGATTTAAATGATCAGGCATAATATTAGTCAAGACACTAATATGTGGGCTCAATTTGAATCTTGCCAACCCTTCTAATTGCCAGCTTGATAGTTCTAAAATTACAGGAGTGTTTTTTTTAACTTTATTGATTATATCAAACATTACTATTGTTCTGATATTACCAGCCATTAAGGCCTTAGGATTCTTCTTTTTTATCATCTCATATATTAAGGCAGTGGTTGTTGATTTGCCACGCGTACCCGTAATACCAATAATTGGTGCTGGGCAAAGCTTAAAAAACAAACTTGCTTCATTTTCTATTGGCACTCCATATTTTAGTGCTTCCTGTAAATATTTAGAATTTGCTGGCACATCAGGATTTTGAATAACCATCTCTGCCTGGCGAAAATCAATTAAACGATGCTTGCCCAAAACATAATTTATCTTATAATTTCTTAATTTCTGCAATGTACTTGCTAATTGCTCTTTGGTCTTTAAATCAGTAACAGTTAATTTCGCACCTTTTTTTGCCAAATATTTAGTAATAGCAAGACCACCTCCGTGTAAACCCAGGCCCATAATTAAAATTTTTCTATTTTTAAAATCCAGCATATTAATTATTATAACATTTATATTAATAATTAAAAATCCCTCACAAAAGTGAGGGATTCTATACAAAACTAATAATTTCTATATATTTAAAGCAATAATCAAAGCCAAACCAATTAATGCTCCTGCCATCACAATAGCCACTGCAGTATTTCTCTTTTTTAATTCTTTCCAAACATCAACTTGTCCTGTCAACTTATTAAAAAGTAAAACAAATATTGGAAAAGCAATTGACAAGATAATTGCTAAAGCAAAGATCCAACCTGTAATCAATATGTATTGATTCAATAGTTGTAAAGACATAATTTTGTTTTAATTAATTTTTATTTTCTTGATCCGCCGTACCTTTAGCGTAGGCGGGATATATTAATTTTTATTTTTCCCCTAATAAATGAATTATATAACATTATAATATTATATACAATATTTTAAAACTTGACAGGAATAGTAATAATATTAATTTCATTATCATCCTGATCTAAAGAATAAATCTCCACAAATCCTTCTTTGGTTGTTTCAAATTCATATGATATTTCGATATCAAAATCAGCCCATTCACTGCCTGGTTTATTTACTGCAGTTGCAGATTCTTCAATTAAAACTGTGCCAGCAGAATTTTTAACCCTTATATACACTAGATTATCTTTAACTATTGCCTGACCTTCTACTTTAAATGGGGACGACAATTGTTCATTATTAATTGGACTAATTATTTTTATACTTTTTTCTTCCACGTTATTTTCATCCTCAACATCTCCTTCTACCTCCTCTTCTTCATTGGTTGTTTCCTGTTGACAAACTTCTAATTTAATTTTTTGGCCAGTGCATGAATTATACCAACCTTCATTTTTTGTGCCAATAGCTCGGCATTCTTTAAAACATTCTCCAGGCTGGCAATCTCCTCGAAAATAATCCCATTCATTACAAATACTTTGATCACTAAAAACACATAATGCATCAACGCCTTCTTCAGTTAAATAATCTTCCAGCATTCCCCCATCATCCTCACATTTTACCGCTGCTGGGTTAGCTAAACCAACTGGTTTATTAGTATTAGTATTAATATTAGTATTTATATTATCATTCGTATCTAAATCCTCGTCCTCTTGCTCAATACTCATGCCTTCCAGACACCAAGCTGGCAAATATTCTTCACCTTGATATAAACTTTTTATTCCACAAAATGGTGTAAATATCCTTTTCAAAATACTATTATTTAAAAACGGCACAAACAAATAAATAATTAACAAAAGCACAATAATGATTAAAATAATTATTAAACCAATATTAGCTTTATTTGTTTTTTTAGGCATAGTTATAAATTTAAATTTTTTAGTGATTATATTATAGCACAATATTCAAATAAATTAAAAAACCCATTATCAATAAACAATGGGTTTATAAAATCATATTTTCAAGGAAAACCTTGATTGTATAGGGACTAATTCAGCCAAGGGTTTATTAAAAATTAATAATTCGCCCTTGCCAGATCGAACCTTGGTATCATATTGGCCGCGGAAAAAAACATAAGTAGCTGAATTTTGAGTGTAATTTATGCCTAATTCCTTAAACAAACCTTCATCAAAGACCAATAATAATATGCCCCATAAATCTTTAATCCCACTTTTTTGGATATCATTAGGATTATTTATTACGCCGCAAATCTTAGACATTACTTCAAAACTTTGTCCGTCTTTAAGTTTAAAAGTAAAGCCTTTTGTCTCATTTTCTATCATACCTTGAATTATGGTTTCCCATTTATTGGGACCCCTAATAATCTCAATTTCAGTCAGTACGCGGCCATTAATTTCACTTGACAAATCCATGGCTGCTTTGTGCATAACACACCCCCTTTAATAAAGAACTACCTACTTTGAGCATACGCCCAAACAACCTTGCTAATTAAAAATATTAGCATATATTTAAAATTTGTCAAGCAAAAAAACGAACTTTTGTTCACTTTTAATATATAAAAAAACAAATTACTGAATTTATTTATTACCTAATATAGTTTATCCATTAAAGAAATTATAACTCCAATAAAAGCCATAACTGTTCCAATCAGCCAAAACCGCATTACTATCTTTGTTTCTGGCCAGCCTTTAGCTTCTAAATGATGGTGCAAAGGTGCTGAAACCAATACCTTTCTTTTCATTATTTTTTTTGACAGCATTTGAATAATAACTGATACAGTTTCTAAAACAAAAATAAAACCAATAATTGGTAAAATCAAGACAGAATTAGTTAACATTGCAATAATACCCAAACAAACTCCTAATCCCATAGAACCAGTATCTCCCATAAAAAAACGAGCCGGAGCAATATTAAACCAAAGAAAAGCAAACAGCGCACCGACAATCACTCCGCAAAAAGTAGCTAAATCATATCTACCCTGAGTAAAAGCAATTACACCATAAGCAGCAAAAGCTGAAGCTAAAAGTCCGCCAGCTAAACCATCTAATCCGTCTGTTTCATTAACTGAAAAAGATGTCGCTACAATAATAAAAACAAAAATAGGAATATACCACCAGCCAATTTGAAAATCGTCAATAAATGGAACACGAATTAAATCCCAGTCTAACTTAAAATAAAACCAAAAAGCACCGACTAAAGCAATTACTGTATAAATCACTAATTTGTGACGAATTTGTAAACCTCCCCCCTTAGACCCAATACCTTTAATATTTAAAATATCATCAAATAAACCAACAATAGCTGAAGCAACCAAAGCACCCAACGGTAAAAGGGTTTGCGATCTTGTCAAAAAATTAAGCCTATCAAATATTTCCCAATCAGTCCAAGCAGCTAAATAAAACAAAAATACTGCAAGAATTAAAGTCGTTAACCATACTAAAACCCCTCCCATTGTCGGTGTGCCAGATTTATGAGCATGCATTTGTGACATAACTGGCGCTTCATCAGCAGAACGAATTTTTTTACCAAGTCTATATTTATATAAAAAATGAGTCAATAAAGGCGTCCACAAAATTGTAATAATAAAGGCTAACGTGGTTAAAAAGAAAATTTTTATGACAACAAAAATATCCATATAAGCTAATTAAAATTTAAAAAGTTTGTAAAGTTAACTAACTTTCTAAACTTTTTACTTTCTAACTTTATTACTATATATTCAATAAAATAATAAAAATTGCTGCTGCTAATAAAATTACTTGAATGATTGTTTGACTAATTATAAAAATATAACTAATTAATTTTTCTTTTAAATAAAAAATGTAGGCTAAAATATTATTAAAAATTATAATAATAAAGCCTAAAAAAGGAATAACAAAGGCCATATACCAGATACCAACACTATCAATACCAAAATATATATTATAATGCAAATAAATCTGCTGATATTCTGTTAAATATGAAAATGGGTATAATTTAAAATAAAGAGCAACCCAAATCACAACATTAATAATAATACTTGAAACAAAACTAATCTTTACTATTAAATCATCTCTATAAGGATGGTCTAAAAATTTAGAAAAATTATTAAGTAACATAAAATAAAATAGGCTTGTCTATTATTAAACAAGTCTATTTTAACATAAT
>Ga0180437_10004445_pt1 | contig 19939 bp, 17 predicted proteins | sample SS_ome_4_FD_132410 | JGI IMG/M metagenome (GOLD analysis project Ga0180437, IMG submission 132410) | Hypersaline lake sediment archaeal communities from the Salton Sea, California, USA - SS_3_D_1 metaG | ecosystem: Environmental > Aquatic > Non-marine Saline and Alkaline > Hypersaline >... | reverse complement strand
GTCAGTCACTGTGATTTGGATGGATTAATAAAATCTTAGTTGTCTCTCTGAGCGGAGCGAAGAGTCTAGATTCTTCACTTTGTTCAGAATGACATTCCATCTTATTCAGTGTGATTGAGTACTTAGAATTTATCGTTGTGAGCGTTAATTTTGCACTGCTCACTCACGTTATTCACATCTTAATTCGATTGCTCTTCAACCGCCTCTGGCAGCGTGTGACAGCTGGTGCAAACCGCTTCCGTATGCTCGGCGTGGTTTTCGGGCATAGCTGGTCCGCCGCCTTCCAGATGGCAGGCCAGGCAGATCGGGAAACCGGCGTGATGGTCGGGCAGCATCAATCGTGAGGACGATGATCCCGACTCGCCCGCGGCGCCTGGTACAGTTTCCAGGATGACCGCAAAGTTGGCTGCCAGCTCGGATTCGGCCACTTTATCCGCAGTGAGGAAGATCTCCGCATTTCCATGGCAAGCCTCGCAGGATTCGTTCTGGGGCGTATTTCGCTGGATATTGTGCGGGGTGGCGTATGCCCAGGTCGGCAAGGCATCAAAATTCGGCAGTAAGTCTTCGCCGTAATACTGGTAGGAAGTAGGCGCGACCGGGATATGGCGTACCGGCACATAATCGTAGGGGCGCTGCTCATTCTGGCGAGTATTGCGTCCGATCAAAAAGGTTGAATAAGTGCCTTCCGTGCGGAAGAACGGGTTGCCGGTATCTTCGCTTAAGGCGACATGGCAGCCGTCACAGCTCGAATAGGTTACGGAATGGCAAACCTGGCAGGAGAGTTTTTCACCGTGCATCTGGTGCATCTGGATATCATCGCTGGTTACGTTTTCATGGCATGATTCGCAGCGCGGCGCCTGACCACCGTCATAGCGGTGATTGGGGGGACTTTCACCGTCATTCCCCACGACATCGCCGTGCATTTCAGCGCCGGTATGGCAGTCGGTGCACTTCATGCGCCCCTGGCGGAAGTGGACATCAGCCAATACATCTTCATTTTTTCCCAGAAATTCGTTGCCGACCCGGCTGCCGTGGCAGGCGGTGCAGTTGCGAGTCATGGAAGGCGTCTTTTTGAACAGGTGTCCTTCGATCAAGCCGCCGCCTACAGAGCGCGGCTGGCTGACATGGCAGTCTCCGCAGCTGGTGTGGCAGCTGGCGCAGTGATTACCGAACATCTCCTCTAATTCGGGATGATTTTCAGGCACGCTGCGTGCATTTATGGTCGTCCAATATCCCTCCTGGGAGGCGTGCAGGCTGTCAGAGAAAGTAGCCTTTACATCCGTGTGGCATTTACCGCACAACTCGGGGTCCTCGCTGGGATAGGAAATCAAATCCGTGTGGGCGGTCTCTTTATCTTCGGACTGCTGACCTGCGTGACACTGGCTACAGGCGAAATTGCTGTGCACATCTTCGGAGTAGGCTTCGTAATCGACTAACGCTTTTTCCCAGGGCTCCAACGGAGCCACTTCGCCGCCTCAGCCGGCGCCTTCGTTTTCGCTTTCGACCTCAACAACCGGGTCTGATGTGTCAATTAACGCTTGTTTGTCAGTGTGGCAGTCAATACAGGCGTCATCACCCTGCGCACTGGCTGCGGTATTTTCTTCTTCTTCAGCCGATTCCTCAGTTTCTTCTGCAGGCTCTGCAGCTTCATCTTCCAGGCCTTCTGACGGATCTTCGTTAGCCTGAACAGCTTCTTCTGCCGCTGGCGATTCATCTGTTGCTTCAACGGCTGCTTCAGCGGGGGATTCTTCTGGTACTTCAGTTGTGATTAGCTCAACTTCAGTAGTTGTGGCAGGCGCCTGTGTGGGGGCGGGGGCAGGTTTACAACCCCAAACGGCCAACAGCATCAAAAGAAGGAAAACTGGCGTCAGTATTGTTTTTGGTTTCATGTATAAACGCCTTTAGATCGACTAGATTTAGAATAATTATTTATTTTATTAACACGAAGTGAAAACCAAATAGTTATATATTTCACGAAGTGTGCTATAATTATATAAGAAAAAGTCATATAAGACAGTGATAAAAATAACATTTACTTATCGTTTCTGCTTATCGCAGTTTATAAGGTAATCCAATAGTAAAATACAGCTATACCTGTGTAAGATTATGGCATGTGATTTTTTAACGCTGGCAGCAGGTAAAAGCCTGAAAAAAATTACTTTACCGATTGTTGAAAAGATCCTCGTAAAAGAACCTGGAGATAACCAATGCTTGATGCCCATCAGTTGAATGTATTTTTGGTCGCAGCTGAAACCCAGAATTTCACCCAGGCTGCCCAGCGGCTGCACATGAGCCAGCCCAGCGTAAGCCAGCACATTCAATCCCTCGAACGGCACTTTAACACGAAGTTGTTTGTCCGAGCGGGGAGAAATTTGATGCTGACTGATTCAGCCCTGGCGCTGGTCCCGCTGGCGCGTAACATGGTCAACCAATCAACCTTGATCGAAGAGACCATGGCTTCGCTTGAAGGCGCGGTTTATGGACATTTAATGGTAGGCTGCAGTACAACTCCTGGTAAATACGTCTTGCCGGGATTACTGGCTGATTTCCACAGGCGCTTCCCAAGAGTAAAAGTAACCTGCCAGGTGTCCCCGCAAGCCGATGCGGTTGAGCGCCTGATTGAAGGGCAGGTGCATTTTGCGCTTACCAGTTTTTCGCAGGATTCTTATAAAGATGCCGAATTTCGCAAGTTTATGAGCGACCCGGTCATCCTGATCGCCCCCGCGGACCATCCCTGGGCAGAAAATGGTGAAATCACCCCCGAAGAATTGTTCGAGACAGATTTCATAATGCGCGAACCAGAATCGGGAACTTACAGCGCCGTCCAGGATGCGCTGGGTGAGATCGATATTGATATCCACCAATTGAAAACACTGCTGACATTGGGAAATTCCGAAGCGATCGCGCTTTCTGTCCAAGAAGGATTGGGGGTTGCATTTGTATCCCAGATTGTCGTTAACATCCTGAACCCGGGTCAGGTCATCCCGGTAAAAATCCGCGGGTTGGATATCAATCGCGAGATTCAAATCGGACGGCACACACGCCGACAATCTACTACAGCCCAGAATTCATTCTGGGAGTTTATCACCGGCATGGAATTCACTATGGATGGAGCAGTCCGGCAAGTCCAGCTGGTATATGACAGCGCGTAATTAAAATCCAGTTTGACTCTCCGTGCGGGAGAAGCTCTGCGCTTTTTCAGCATAGCGTTTGAAACCCACGATTTTGGGCAAGTTCTTTAGTAATATGGAGTGCGAGAGCCAGGTTTCGGGGTCACTGCGCACTAACTGCAAAGCAGCCGGTGCAATGGGCAACCGCAGGATTTGGACAGTTGGTCATTAATCCAAAATCCCCGCCTCGATCTGAAGCGGGGATTTTTTCTTAGGGTCAATTGGGCAGAATCTTATTCAGATGCCTTTACAGGTGGTCGGGTCATCCCGCCAACATCACCGCCAACTGCTTGCAGGCTGTCATACAGCACTTGCATCATGTACATGCCATTGTGCGCGTATGCACCGGGATCCTTTTCAACCCAGGTGTAGTTATAAGCAGCCCGAAGCAGATTAGGTGTCCAGCTTACATAAGCGTTGTCTCGGACAGCTTCTTCGCCAACCGCTTCACCGTCCTCATTGGTATCAATGAACCAGTAAGGATAACTACCAGGATTAAATGCGATTGCAGCGCCGGCTGTTGTTGCAGCGTACTCCTGTATGGCAGCATACAGCGCTTCTTTCATGGTTTCAATCTCACCCGCAATTCCCTCAGTCTCATCGCCGTCACCGTCAAAGTCGCCGGCTGTAATGCGAATCGCCTCAAGGTCTTCCGCAGATGCCACATTGGTGTGGCAGGCGCTGCAGGCTTCAGCTTTGACTTCAAGGGCATGCGATTCGTGGCAGTCCTTGCAGGTTTCGAAACCCTGAACGTGCAAATTGCGCCCGTCATAGGATTGGCCACCAAACTCGTAGGCGCCTTTTGCCTCTGTGCCAAATAGAGTCGCTCCAGCCGCGAAGTAGTGCGGGTTAGAGAAACTCAAACCTTCTGCAGCCGCGTCGCCGCTGAGATCGCCTATTCTGGCATCAAGGCCGACTGTGGATTGACGCCCCTGGTGGCAGTTGATGCACAGGTTGGAGTCATTCATTTCTCCAAAAGTTAACACTGCACCGCTCGGGAATTCGACTTCATCCACTGTATAGCGAGTAAAGGTTGTGAGGTCATCATGGCAAGTGCTGCAAACCAAACCGTTCGCCAGGTGCTCGGAAACGTTGACGCCTTCCTTTAGAAACCTGGGCAGTCCGGCTGCAGAGTGACATTTAGCACAAGCACCCTCAACCTCGCCGTCTTCGTCCCAATGGCGGAAAGCCTCTTCCGAACCGGCGAAGTGACCGGCATCGATGCGGTTGGCAGTCGACAGGTCAACCGGGGTGGAGATAGCTTCGTTCAAGTCCTCGATCGAGTCGTACAGCAGTTGGATGATGTACTTGCCGCCGTGGGCATAAGCGCCCGGGTCTTTGGAAGCGACCTGGAAGTTGTATGCAGCTTTGAGCAAACGTGGCGTCCAGGTTGCATAGGCGTTGGGGAAAACAGCCTCGTCTTCACCAGCTTCACCATCTTCGTTGGTATCGATAAAGAAGTAGGGATAGGCAAGCGAATCATATACAATCGGCGATCCGGCAACTTCAGAACCATAAGCCTGGATAGCTGTGTTCAGCATATCCCGCAGACCGTCGATCTCAGATGCGATGCCCTCTTCAATGTCGCCGTCACCGTCGTAGTCCTTCAGAGAACCCGCCATGCGAATCGCTCGAACATCCTCCGCACTGGCTACACCGGTGTGGCAGGCTGCGCATTCGTCAACCTTTAACTCAAGTGTGTGCGAATTATGGCAGGCGATGCAGGTGTCATAGCCTTCGACATGGTCATTCTTGAAGTCATATGACTTGCCTTCATATTCGTAACCGCCCTTGGCAGCTGTCCCGTAAAGGGTCGCACCGGCAGCATAGTAGTGGATGTTTATAAAACCCAGATCTTCACTGGTTCCGTCGACATCTTCCAGAAGACCGGCAGCTTCGATTGATTCATCCACCTGCACCTTGGAGGCGCGCCCCTGGTGGCATACCATGCAGCGCGCTTCAGCTCCCAGACCGGTGATCTCCGACCCGGAGGGGAAGGTGACCATGTCTAGTTCCTGGGCAGCCTGGTTGTGGCAAGCCTCGCACGTAACGGTCTGCCCAATGGCATGAGGGGTTTCTACTGTGCCGGCTTCTGAACCATCGGCGCCGAGAAAGTCCATGTAGCCTGTTGTTGTGTGACAGGCTGCACAGCTTTCGGGTACTTCAGCAGGATCATCCTCATCCCAATGCACGAATGCCTCAGCTTCAGCGTCGTTATGCGGTGATGCAGACCATGCTTCCTCTACTTCTGCAACCATCGGGGCTGGTTCTTCCGCCTCTGGACACTCAGGGCATTCAGGAACTTCAACTTCTGGGCATTCGGGGGCTTCCACATCCGGGCACTCGGGACATTCCGGACAGGGTTCCGCGGGAGGAGCCTGAGCTGGCTGCTGGCAAGCAGCTAAAACCAGGACGAGCAGGAGCAGAACTGCACCTACAAGAAAATAAGTTTTTTTCATACACATTCTCCTCTGAACAATAATTTTATTCTCACTCGAATTTTTCAACATTAAATTTGTTCTACTGTTTCTCCTTTCTGTTTTTACTACAAAAACATTTTTAGATTGGGCACCTGTAACTTTTATTCCATTGACCCTAGATAACCCAATATGGATATTATAATGTATATATTAGGAAAAGATGAGCGAGATTGCTAAAAATCATGTTTTCTAATCTAGAAACACAATAATATGTGACATTACCTAAAATTTGTTGCTTATAAATGATGGTTCGTTAATTGGTTTTAATACGGTGGATTGTGAATATTGAATATGCGTCTTTGCCAAATGAATTTGGCAGGCGATAACCGAAACCTGTTGAAACACGTTGAATTCCATCAATCCGATAAATCGAATATCATTTATATGACCGTGATTTCTTTAATGGCCTCGTGATTGATCATATGTATAAATTTTGCGGACTACAGGAATCATGTAGCCTAATTATTACCGGGCATCCCTGTCTGGGGGGAGATGTAATTTATTCAGGTGCGCCTGACATGATCCATTCGGTAACCAGATCTAATTCAGACTGCGACAGCTTTCCGAAGTGCGGGATATCGCCAGAATACTTGATCACGACCAGGCTGTTCTGTGCATCTCCCGGGATGACAGCAGGTCCGGATTCTCCGCCTTCTAAAATTGATTCATAATTTGTCAGGTCCAGACCACTCTGACCGTCTTGCCCGTGACATAAACCGCACCTTTCCTGGAGTAACGCACCAATCATTTCATGATAGGTTAATTCGCCATCCAACGAAACTGGTTGCGGTTCTGGTGATTCGGGTAATTGGGAAAGTAATACTTCCCGTAAACCAGGCGCATCAAAACCTGCGTAAACCCATTCCGTGCCGTGGCAGGCGCTGTTTGAACAAAAGGAGGAATTGTCTGTCCCGCCGGGGTTGCTGGTTGTATGGCAGTTCTCGCAGGTCGCATCAAATACCTGGTGGTGCAAACTGATCCAGTTTTCATTCAGGTGCGACTGAGGCTCCGGCCCGCGGCTGATCTCAAGGTTAGCCGTGAAATCGTATGGTCCGGCTACGATCGGGATGGAATGGCACAGGTTACACTCCAACCGGATTGCTTCCTGCTCGGTATTCAGATGCTTGCCGTCGTGGCAGCGAAAACAACCGGGCGAATCCTTGTGACCGATATTGTTAGGATGTGAGGTCCAATCAGAATTTTGTTCCGGGTACACGCTGGCAGAATACGCATCTTGGAGTGCTTCAATCGCGGCGGATATCTTTTCCTGATTAGCTGCGTAATAGTCCGGGTAATAAGTTTTATAATATCCGTCCAATCCAGCAATATTGTTCAATCCCATCTGCGTCGTCTCAAATAATCTGGTGTATGTTTGGAGTGCCTTATTCCTGATCTCAGGGATGTCATCTGGTATAGCGTCCCGGGCGATGAGCTGGTCGATGGTATCTTCTGGCGTGGGAACAAGGTGGGTGATGCGGTTGTGACAGGTGATGCAGTCCATTTCCTTCAATTCTGTTTCGTCAATATCTGCAGGATCAAAATCAACTTCAGTGTCGATATATTCAGACACATTGCCTTCATTGTCGACCATTTTTACGTACGGAATTTCCTGATTTTCAGGATCAGAGGCAAAATAATATACCGGGTTCTCAATATGCCAGTGAATGCCGCGCCCCAGTCCCTCGCGCTGGCTGCCGCCTCCGGTCTTCATGGTTAAATAAGTTGAGATGGGTGTATTATCCACATCGTTTTTATAACGTTGGATCTCGCGTAAACTGTCATCCGAAAATTTTTCCGGGAGGTGGCAAAGTTCGCATGTCTCGCGTGCTGGCTGCAGGTCGTGCGCCCGAATTGGAAATTCATAGTCATGAAAAATTGTCTTGGTGACATGTTTGAGGTCGCCAGCCTTACGGGTAATGCGCGTGGCGATGAAACCCTTCCCGATATGACAATCGACGCAGTCGATGCGTGCGTGCGGGGAGGTAAGGTACGAGGTGTACTCCGGCGGCATGGTGTGGCAGGCTTGCCCGCAAAATTCCGGAGAATTGGTGTACTCCCAACCATAAACGCCGGCTGTCAGAAGCAGTGTTGTCAGAACTCCCAATATCACATAGGGGAGTAATTTAAGCCAGGTGGGTGTGCCCTCCGGAGGGAAGAAAAAATTTTTAATGCTGGCGAAAAATCGCGTCATTGTTTGCTCCCATGTCTAATCTAACAAACCATTAATATACCATACAAGGTATTATAACCCGAGTTTATGAGATTTACTATGGGTATATATGGGCAGGATTGGATAACCATAAATGCGCGAAATCAATAATGGTCTGAAGATTAATAATCCGAGGAAATCTTGCAGACTGGGATGTCACGCACGAACAATACTCATGTAGCCCAGATTTTAATCCTCCGAAGGGGGAAATCCCTTTCTGGGGGAGACGCTTCAGCTAACATTGCGGACAGGGGATTCACGATAATACTCATGCAGTCACGCAGTAAATCGGTATTTTCCCAATCAAGGAACTGGCGCGACTCTTCTCGAGCTTGCACCATGGCTAACCATTCTGCATTAGGTTCCGGTCTGGCAGTCGCTTCCAATGCTCTATCTCTTTTTGCCTGAATAGTTTTTTCCTACAACCGTTTCGGGGATGCCTTCATGTGCATCTGGTATATACCATTCCCCCAATTCATCCAATGGAAATCTGCTGCCGGTTTGGAAAACCTGGACTGCGCAATTCTGCAATATGTTTACTGTGTCGTTGCCGCGCACAAAACAGCAGGACCGGGAAAAATCAATGATCAAGGATGTATTTTCATCGATTCCGACGATGTTCTGGTTGGATGGGGTCATTTTGCGCAGTCTGTAACATCGATATTGACCCATGCAGCAGCGGCTGGTATGCAGCACGCCAACACAGTCGATGTTATTCAATTTAGTAAATAAGAAGTTCTTGCCTTTAGTTTATTAGCCGGTAATTTTCAACCAAAAATACCTTGCATAACCTTGACAAAATATTAATTATATGTTAGTAATATTATATATACTATTCCTAAGGAGAATACAAGCATGAACATAGAAAATATATTAACTTATAGCATTGTTGAGTATCAAATTGTCGCGCAGGTATTGGTGTTAGGCTTTGCAGCTATGGCAGGTGGATTTGTGTACTTCATTTCCACTTACCGGAACGTTCAACCGCGTTTGCAGGTTGCTTCCATATTGGGCGCAATTGTGATGGTATCCGCTTTCCTGCTGCTCCTGGCGCAATCGATGAGCTGGCAGAGCACTTTTATTCTGGAAAACGGTATATACGTGCGGGGTGACGACATTTTTTCAAATGGTTTCCGGTACTTAAACTGGTTGATCGACGTTCCGATGCTTCTGCTTCAGTTAGTGATTGTGCTTGGTATCACTGGCATGGCTGCCCGCCGGTTGAGTTTTGGTTTTGTTGGGGCAGGAATTGCAATGATTTTGCTCGGTTATGTAGGCCAATTCTATGAAGTGACAAGCCTGACTGCATTGTGGGTTTGGGGTGGCTTGAGCACCATCTTTTACGTGGTACTTCTTTACCTGACCTGGACTGAGATTGGGAAAGCACTGCCAAACCTGCCCGAAGAGTCTGTGGGAACAATGAAAGCCATCCGCTGGATTTTTATTATTTTCTGGACTTTTTACCCCATTGCATACCTCATTCCTGCTTTCGCCCCAACTTCGGAGGGAGTGGTTGCACGCCAAATTATCTTTACCACGGCTGACATTGTATCCAAGGTTATTTACGGTGTGTTAATTACCAAGGTGGCTATGGATATCACCAAACAGGAAGGATACCAACCTAATTCTTAACTTCGATAATAAAATTGCGTAGATTTACTTCGGTAAAAGCATCTAAGGGATAAACAGAAAATGATCGAAAACCTGAATACAGACCTGGCTGGTGAACTCAGCGCTATCATACAATACCTGGCTTAGGACGTATGAACCACCGGGTCCTACCGTCCGTATCTGTTGAAGAGTTTCCTGGTCGAAGTTCAGGATGCTATCCTGGGGACCCAGTTCCTGGCAAACAAAATCGTAGCTTTGTGTGAGGACCCGACGATTGTTCCATGAACAGTCCCATAAGCTGCTACAAAGCGTGAAATGCTGGACGCTGTGCTGCCTGATAGACTTCAAGTTGGCAAGGACTGCATCCAAAGAGCGTTTGAAGCGGATTAATTTGGAGACAAATGGCTGGTAGTTCCTCTGGTGGACATGGTGCGGGATAGAACCGGCCACTTCGGAGAAACCGATCATATCCTGCTCGATTGACCTTAGTTATAAAAAATATCCATAACATAAAGGTAAAGTGTAGCTGAAAGCGGGCAATAAATTTGGCTGCTTTCTTAAAACCATCTAAGCACTCTTAAATTGGGATAGCTTCTTCACTACTGGTACCAGGTTTTCATGAAAGATCAAATTCATTTTCAGAGGCGATTCAATGAACACAGATACGGGTAAGATTCTGGTAACTGGAGCTACTGGTTTCATCGGAAATGAAGTGGCTCACCAGCTCTCCAGCATGGGTTTGAAACCAAAACTTATGGTGCGCCGGCTGCTGCGGGCGGCTGTCCTTTCCCCGCTTGATGCGGAAATGGTCCAGGCTGACTTGCAAAGCCCAGCGAGTCTGGAGCGGGCGGTGGATGGGGTTGAGACTATTATCCACTTGGGCGCCAGGGCGATCTTTGAAGAGTACTCCCTGGTTCGGCCAACGATTGTGGATGGTTCAATCGAATTGATGAAGGCTGCGGCAGAATCTGGTACCCGAAACTTTGTTTATTCCAGCAGCCTTCTAGTGTACCAGAGTCAAGACGCGATTGTTGACCAAGACACTGTTGCGAATTCGAAATTAGGCTACGGCAGGGCAAAACTGGAAGCTGAAGCAGCTTTATCCAGTATGGCAGAGAAAGCTGGAATATCTCTGGCTCTGATCCGCCTGCCGCATGTCTACGGCGCCCGCGACCTGATGTTTAACCAGGTACATAAAAGTCGCGTACTATTTCCTGGAAATGGTAAGAACAAGTTTGCCCATCTGCACATCGAAGATGCTGCCAGAATCCTGATAGCTGCAGCACAAAAGCAATGGAGCGGGACCAGCCCTGTTGCGGATGAACTGGCAGTAGATTGGAACCAATATTTTGCTGTTATCAAGGAATATTATCCGAGATTCCGGAGTTTAGGAATGCCGATGTGGCTGGCTTTAACTGGTACATACCTTTTAACCCCTTTTCGCAGATTAAGCAGGTACCCTTCCCTCAACACGCCGGATGCTGTAAAGGGATGGAACCTCAATATCCAGGTGAAGAAAGGTTTGCTGTGGGATGACCTAGGGATTAAGCCGAATTACCCTTCTATTTACCAAGGTATCCCGGCAGTGTTGGACGACTGTATCGAATACCGCTGGATGCATCCCGTCGAAGACAGGCAGGGCTGACAGTTCATACCAGACCTGGATGAACCCGGTAATTTGATTTTTGTAGTCTTCGGGATAGAATTATAATCCAGTTATGGTGTTCGTAAACGCTAAAAACCGGGCAACGAGCGCTTCGGGTTGATCAACATGGATATCATGGGCAGCACCGTAGAACCAGGCTACCTCAGCATTCTCAAGTCCGGTAAGGGCTGCCTGCACCTGTTTGCGCTTCTGGACCGACCATTCACTTCCATCATCCGCTGCACAAATCAAGACTGGTTCCTGCACCCTGGGGTAAAGAATATCAGGATCCTGCTCATACAATGCCTTCAAAATCCGCATGTGGCGATCTAATGTAAGCCACGGCTGCACGGTGCCGTCTGGAAGTTTCTCAAAGTTGGCCATTGTACCTTCTATGCCATCTTCTGACCAGTAGGGGTGGGATTTTTTAATTTGTGAAACCATCTGGGTATAGGGGAAGCCGCGCAAATCAGGCGGGCGCAATTCCAATGAGATGGTTTCCCAAGGCCCGCGCTGCCACAAATTGAGAAAACCGCCATCCACAAATATCAGCTGTTGGGCTGTTCCTGGGAAGCGCGCCCCAAAATCCAATACGACATTGCCGCCCCAGGATTGGCCTGCCAGCACCGGCCGGTGCAAGCCCAGTTCACCCACTATCTTCCGTAGATCCATTGTGATGGATTTGAAATTATATCCATTTTCCGTCTTCTGGCTGAGACCGTGACCGCGCTGGTCGAGCGCAACAGTTGGATACCCCCGTTGCGCCAGCAGCCGGGCGACCTGGTCCCAGGTACGGGCGTTGCTGGCCAGCCCGTGAATAAGAAGATAGGCAGGCTCAAGCGTGTCCGACTTAGGAGGAAGCCACTTGCGGATATGTATTTGGATACCAATATCGATAAAGCTGTCTTGTGGTTTCAATTCTCTATCTCAAAGTAAATTAACAAGGCCTGAATTTCTTCAATCGTTACCAAGCGGTTCCAATTGGCTGCCCTGCGGGGTATCTTTTATCTGCCATCCCAGTTTCTCTACCTGGTCACGCATCAAATCGGCTTTTTCCCAATCTTTATCCTGGCGCGCTTCCTCTCGGGCTTGTAAAAGGTCCAGGACTTGCGCGGTTGGCTCAGGTTTAGCAGACAATTCCAGCTGTCTTTCCTCTTCAGCCTGAATAGCTTTTTCCCAGACCTGAGAGGGTATCCCTGCATGTCCATCTGGTATATACCAATCTCCCAGCTTATCCATATGAAAACTGTTGCCTGTTTCGTATATGAGGGTTCCACCATCACGCAGAATAGTGACTGTATCGTGGCCACGCACAAAACAGCAGGACTGTGCAAAATCAATGATCAAGGATGTGTTTTCATCGATTCCAACGATCGTTTGGTCGGGTGGCAGCATTTTACGCAGCAGGTTAAATCGATCTTGGCCCATGTAGCAGCGGCTGGTATCCAGTTCTTCACCGCCATCGGTGTTATTCCAGTGGGAGATAAACGTGATGTTCAAGCCATAGGAACTGAGAAAATCTAGACCATCCATCCAGAACAAGTCCTGGCCTACTTTATAAACTTCATAAACGGGCAGGGTGTAAGTGCTGAAAGAAAGCGGGGCGGAACTCGACAGGAACAACATGCCGCCGCGCCGCTGACGGGCGGTGATCATTTGGTATGTAATGCTGTCACGCAGCTGGCGCACGGTGTAGGTCGGGCTGCCGGGTCCGAGTAAGATTTCATCCGCTTTTAGGATTGGGGCAGCGATTTTTGGGTCATCTGGACTAAATGGTGTATCCCGGTGTCGGGCAGGCAATACGTCTATGGCTGGCTTGTAATTCTGCAGGCGCCGCTCCAAGTAGGTTTTGATCTTACCGGCCACCACATCCGAATTTGGCTCAAATCCAGCCGGGGTTTCCAACACTACAATGCGCGGTTTTTGCGGTAGACGCTGCGCGGCATATTCGTGCGTTTTTCCGCTGGATGGCAATGTTTCTCCGGAACCCAGTAATACAACGAGACCTGGTTTGATTTCTGACATGTTCTAACAACCTCTCTACTGTTTTACACCGCCTATTGTAATACCTGCTACAAACTCGCGTTGGGTGAAAAAGAATAGCAGTACTACCGGTGCAACCACCGACAGGGATGCAGCCATCAAATACGCCCAGTTGACCTCAAATGAACTGCGGAAAAAACTTAGCCCTAACATAAGGGTGTATTTTGACTGGTCCTGCAGGTAAATGAGCGGTGCTAAAAAATCGTTCCATGCGAATTGGAAAGTAAAGATGGCAACTGTAGCAATTGCTGGGCGCGATATGGGAAAAATGACATACCATAGTATTTGCAGCAAATTTGCGCCGTCGATGCGGGCGGCGTCCTCCAGATCGATAGGAATTTGCAAAAAGAACTGGCGCAGCAGGAAAATAAAGAAAGCATTTCCTAAAAATGTTGGTACGATGAGGGGTTTGAAACTATTTACCCATCCAATCTCGGAGAATATGATGTACTGGGGGATCATAACCACCGGGTAAGGGAGCATCAGCGTTGCTAACATCACGACAAACAACACGTCTTTGCCGGGCGCACGCAGGCGGGCAAAAGCATAGGCAACCAGAGCGCAGGATAGAACATGCCCAATGACAGCCCCGACGGCGATAATCAGGGTATTGAGCGTATACAGGCCAAAAGGGAGTTCAGTCAGGGCATCGATGTAATTCTTCCAAACTGGTGGAACTGGCCACCAGACCGGCGGTTGGGCAAAGATTTGGTACTCAGGCTTTAAAGAAGAAGATACCAACCAATACAAAGGAAGTAGAAACAACAGTGCGGTAAGGCACAAAAGCATATACCGTAAGAACAAACGCATGCCGCCCAGGCGCAGGATATACGGGTCACGCTGATCGTAATTACTCACTTAACCTCTCTCCTGAATAGAAAACCCAGAAGCGCTGGCTGCGAAAAACCAACAGAGTAAAAACCAGAATAATAGCAAACAACACCCAGGCCAACGCAGCGGCATATCCCATACTTAAAAATTCGAAAGCCTGTTTGTAGAGATACAGCACAAAGAACAACGTAGAATCCAATGGACCGCCGTTGGTCGCTACAAAGGCATTGGTGAAGGTTTGAAAGGTGCTGATTATGCTTAAAATCAGGTTGAAAAAGATGGTCGGTGTGAGCAGCGGGATAGTGACATAGACAAGGTTTGACCAGGCATTCGAACCGTCGATTGCGGCAGATTCATACAATTCTGAGGGTATAGCCTGCAATCCTGCCAGATAAATGACCATGGCTCGACCCCAGCCCCAAAAGGTCATCATCAACAGGGCAGGTAAGGCCCAGTCGGGATCAAGCAGCCAGCGCGGCCCATTGATACCAACCTGTGCTAAAGCCAGGTTAACCAGGCCGCTTCGCGGGTTGAGCATCCACAACCATACTACTGCGAAAGCCACTCCTGCCAGCACGGTTGGCAGGTAAAAAATGGTGCGAAATACGCGTATACCGCGGATGCGGTTCTGCACCAGTAGCGCCAAAAACAACCCTCCCGCCAATTCCAGGGGTACATAGGCGGCAGTGTAAATTAAGGTCACTTTTAAAGACTGCCAGAAGCGCGGGTCGTTGGGCATTTTTCGGATGTAGTTATCCAAACCAATCCATACTGGATCTGTAAGCAGGTCCCAGTGGGTAAAGCTTACATAAAGCGAGTAAAGCATGGGTACTGCAGTAAGCAGTAGAAAGCCGATCAGCCAGGGGGAGATCAGCAGGTAAAAAGAAAGTGCTTCTCTCCGTCGTGCAGGTGAGAGACTTGTCCATTGTCGTTTTCTGCCAGTCATGGGAAAAGGATCACCAACCAGTGAATAGTATGATATAAACAGTCAAAGGTGTCGCAGCAGTTGAGCAGTTCCGGGAACTAATAAAAAATCCTCAGATAGAAAGGATTGTCCCAAAATACCGAAAGTTATTGGGACAATCCCGGTATCAGGTCATTCTTCTCGGATAATCTCTGGAATCCGGGTAATTACTCTGCTAAAAGTTCATCAAGTGCTGTCTGGGCTTCTTGTGCAGCCTGTGCCATAACTGCAGCTACATCTGCTTCCGGATCAAGCAAGATGGTTTCCAGTGCTTTGCGTAGCGCTGGATCAGCGCTTTCATTCCAGTAGGGTGTAAAGGTATAGGCGCGCGGTTTCAAATCGTTCAACTCGTCGATCCAGACACTGTTGAGCGGGTCATCTGATACCTCAGGCATTTCTGCAACGGAAGTCACCGCCGGCAGCGCCCAATCCTTCCAAGTCTGGGCTGCTTCAGGTCCCGCATAGTAACTTAGGAATTTGCAAGCAGTATCCAGATTATCTGTAGTGGAGGAGATGCCAAACCCACCCCAAAAAAGGATATTGGCTGCCTGAGCGTCTGCGGGCATCCCTACCACACCCAGTTCGATGTTGGGATTCTCAAGCATGCCAGCCTGCGGCCAACGCCCGAAAATGCGCATGGCAGCCTGCCCGTTGTCGAATTCGCTGTTGCCGCCCCCAAATGCGCTGAAATCAGCGGGAGGCGGGGCAACCTGGTGTACATTGTACAGGTCGGCGTAGAACTGGGAAGCGCGAATGGTATCATTGGAATCCATGAATCCCATATAAGTAGTTCCGTCTTCGCTGATCAAGCTGCCGCCGGCAGCTGCTACCCAGTATTCAAATCCAGTGGTCCAGTTGGCGGGTAGCTGTATACCCCAAAGATCGGTTTGACCATCCCCATCCTTGTCTTGTGTGAGCGCCTGGGCAGTGGTTAAGAGGTCATCCCAGGTCCAGCCATCTGCGGGATATGGTACGCCCGCTTCATCAAAAATGGCTTTATTATAGTAAACCGCTAGCGTTGAGTAATCCTTTGGGAGGAAATACAGTTCGTCGTCGATGGTGCCGGGTTCCAACAACCCTGGTAGGTAGACCGAGGTGTCAAAATCCAGGTTTGCCAGACACTCGTCCAGGGGAAGAAAAGCGCCTTTTTCAACGAAGGATGGTACAGCGTCATCGCCGATGTTCATAACGTCGGGCGCGCGGTCAGCTGCGATTTGAGTCAGAATGCGAGTGTAATAATCACGCCCGGCAATGGCCTCCAGCTGTACCAGCACGTCCGGATTCTGTTCTTCAAAGTCAGCGATGATACTCTGGTGTGGGTTTAAACCTTCACCGCTGTCTCCGGTGCCTGCACGTAAAACAATCACATCTGGTTCAGCTCCGATTTCGGAGGCTGGTTCTGATTCACTTTCTGTTTGCGCTGGGGGTGCAATAGGCTGGCAGGCGCTCAAAACTAGCAATGCAGCCAGCAGCAAAAAAACAGTTGAAAAATTAAGCGTATTGTTTGGCATTTATGTCCCCTTTTAATTTGTTTTGGAATTTGTTGAATATTTTTTATTCAAATATCTAGGTATGTTAGAGAAAGAAAACCATTTCTAACTTATCTTCCATATTGAATTATACCTTGAGGTCGAATTGAATCCACAGCTTTGTATTTCTTATGTACAACATTTGCGTGATGAATGGAGGTAAATTATAAAAATTGTAAAAAAACAGGAACACATTGTGATATGTATTCCTGTTCCCTGGTTATTTATGACCGATATTATCTTAGGTTTCGCTTTTACCCTCAGAGATCCCAGATTGCCAAGCAAAAAGCACAATAATCAGGATAATAATCTGTCCGACCACCATACCCATAAGTTCCGGCCAGCGTGCGGAGAATTCGATCAACAACCCGCGCCCGGTGAATGAGGAAGTCCTGCTGGTTTCAGAAAACCAGTAAATGATTTCACTCAGGTTCTCGGTTGTATAGGCAGCCATCGTCAGAGCCAGGACAGTAAACGGCACCGCCAGCAGCAGTGTCCAAAAAACGGCAGATACTTGAATATTACGCATTTTTAACCTCCTGCACAAGGAAAGATCGAAGTTGTCACTATAGCAATTAGCTATAAATAATAATTGTAATTGCTTATAGGATACAGAATTCACCCCTGAAAGTCAATAGGCTTGATTGAGTATTTTAAAATGGGAGGTTTACCCTATATCAATGAAATAATGGGACGGGTAATTGCAAATCGAGTAATTGCAGCGCGATGGAGAAATGTTGATCGCTTGATATGGGCTGCGCCGCAGCCCTGGGTGTTTGAATATATGCTGTGTTGGATAGGTGAGGCTGGTTATTTAAGGGATAATTATTCCCTTCCGGATGGCATATTTAACCAGTTCGCTGCGGTTGTGCAGGTTCAACTTGTGCATTATGTTTTCGCGATGCCTGGCAACGGTATGTTTGCTTATGACCAGTTCATCGGCGATCTCTTCGTTTGTGAGTCCCTGGGCCAGTTTTTCAAGCACTTCCTGCTCGCGGGAGGTTAATCCGTTCAGCGTTTCCTGGTTTTGCTCTTCTGATTTCCGCCCTACAAAATCTGAAACAAGGGCTTTCGCCAAGGATGGATATAAGTAAGTCTCACCGGCATAGGCCGCCCGAATTGCGCTGATTAAATCCTCCGGCGCAGCACGCTTGGGAACGTATCCCGAAGCGCCGGCTTCCAGCATTTTAAAGAAATATTGTTCATCGTCATGAATTGTCAGGGCAACCACAGCAACATCGGGATATTTTGATTTAATCCGCTCAGTAACCTTGATCCCGGACATATCCGGGAGGGTGATATCCATCACAACCACATCCGGATGATATTCATCAACAAGCTTGATGGCTCGTTCACCCGTGTCGGTTTCTGCAACGATAACCATATCCGGCTGTTCATCCAGCAGCATCTTTAATCCCGTTCGAACTACTTCGTGGTCATCAACCAGAATTAAGTTAATATCAGCCATTACATTATTCTTGCTCCAGCGGTACTTCTGCTGTAAATATCGTTCCTTCGCCCGGTTTTGAAGATATTCGCAGCTCACCGCCAACCAACTCCGCTCTTTCCATCATCCCGAGCAGTCCCCAGTATTCTCGCTTCACGGCTTCCTGCATGGTTTTATCAATATCAAATCCGCTGCCATTATCCTCAATAGACAATCTTACCAAACCAGCCTGTTTGGTCAGGCTAACAATAACTTTGCTGGGATCTGAATGCCGTACAGCGTTATTGACAGCCTCCTGTGCGATGCGAAAGAGGACTACGCGCACTTCAGGGGGGAGCATTCCGTTATCTTCGTTTCCCCGTACTTCAATTGGGATATCGTAGTGTTCCGAGACTTCGCCTGCGCACCAACGCAGAGCCGCCAGCAGACCGAGGTCATCAAGCTGCGGCGGACGTAAGCCAGAAACTAAACGCTGCAATCCAACCAATCCGGATACCGCCAGGTTTTCCAACTGGCTGGCCTGGTTTACAGCCTGCTTTGGTTTTGTATCAATCGACTGTGATAAGCCCCTTAACCCCAAACCAAGCGCGGTGAGCGTTTGACCGATCTCATCATGTAATTCGCGCGCGATACGCGTACGTTCCTTTTCCTGTGCGATCACTGTGCGGTGAAGCAGTTCAGCGCGCGTATCTTCCAAGCGTTTGCGCTGATTCATTTCTTTTTCGTGCAGTTCTTGAATTCTGCGCCGGGTTTCAGCTTCAAAGGCGCGCATTGAGCGGATTATGAATACAGCCACAAGCACCGCCATAAGCGCCCGAAAAAATTGGACCGGAATCCCGAAAGTACGCACGAACAGGTCCTGGTTCAGGTATTCGGATGGAAATATCAAACTGGATGATGAAAATAACTGTCCCACGCATCCGTAAAGCGCAAAAGCTACCGCCGCAAAGAGCACATCCCTGCCGAAATCCGGTAAACGCATTCGGATAAACCGGCGGCGCTGGAGAATTAATCCCCAGGCGGCTAAAACTGCGCCTGGAATGGCTAGCGAATAGCGGGTGTACACATCTGCAGCGACCATACGCTGGGGACTAGGCGGCTGATTATACAATACCCACAATAATCCAAAAATCCAGATTACCAACAGTGACAGCATCATAATCCACTGCGTTTTACGACCGCCCGGTCCGGCGATTAATCGGGCGCCGAATGCAATCAGCAGCATAAAGGAAAGCGCCAGAAGGATAATGCGCAGGGAGGACAACCATAAATTGGATAGTCCATCCTGGAAATCACCCTGTATTAACAGGAACATCTCGATCCATTCATGGGCGCCGTGTACCAAGCCGAAAGCGGCTAGCGGCCGCAGCGCATAGGCGAAATCCATCTCAGAGGTATGACCCAGTTCTAATAGAATCGCTAATCCCATAGAAAAGAAAGCCAGACCGTATATGAAGTAAATTAGGATTATGTTTTGGTTGAAAAAATCTGCGACCGGGATCACAGGATTGCTTCCCGCTGGGATCAGCGTTCAGGTGCGCCGGATGAGATCCATTCGATGACTTGATTTAGTTCATCAATGGTCAGTTGGCCTGGGTGACCGCCGATAGACTGTACCTGAACGAGGGTACTGGCGTCGGGATCGCCGGGAACGATAGATGGACCAGAATCGCCGCCTTCCAGCGCTTCCTGGTAGGTTGCCAGTGAAAGACCGCCAACGGAGGTAATGCCATGGCAGCTTCCGCAGCGGTTGCGGAACAAAGCGCTATATTTTCCTTCCCAGGACTCGGGCGATACGCCTTCCTGCAGTTCAGGGGTAGGTGTGGGTTCGAGCGTTGGCCTGGGTGTGGGCGTCAGCGGTACGAACACTTCTGCAGTCTCAATTTTTGGGACCGTTGTTATGGCGGTGTCTTCAATGGTCACAAATTCATACATAACAAAAACGGAAACAATTGTAAAGACGGCTGCCATAGGAAAATAAACCCGGCGCCTTTTCTTGATGATTTCACC
>Ga0180437_10004444_pt1 | contig 19941 bp, 34 predicted proteins | sample SS_ome_4_FD_132410 | JGI IMG/M metagenome (GOLD analysis project Ga0180437, IMG submission 132410) | Hypersaline lake sediment archaeal communities from the Salton Sea, California, USA - SS_3_D_1 metaG | ecosystem: Environmental > Aquatic > Non-marine Saline and Alkaline > Hypersaline >... | reverse complement strand
GGATGGGACGTTGAGGCAACACTCGAAACCCTGCAACCGGGACAATGGCTCGAAGGAAAGGATAAGGATGCGGAAGCGTCAACGGATGACGAAGATAATTTTTCGAGAGCCGGGAAACACCTTATCCCGGACGAACTTGTCGGAACAATTCTTAAACACTTAAAAGAAAAAGGCGAAAGCCGTGAAAGACTGGAAGCGGACGGATATGTTCTCGTACAAATTGACGATATGTTAACCGCCGCCGGCATCCGAATGAAGTTGAAACCCGATACGTTCAGCGATATTTCAAGCGATCCGGAGGCTCCGAGTTATATTGACGCAGGGCTTTATAAAATTCGATACGAATACAGGGGACCGAGGGACGAAAAAAACCGAGATTTTTGCGGTGCGGTTCTCGATATGAATCTTATTTATCGCAAGGAAGATATTGATACGATGACGAGTAACGTAGCGAATCCGGAGTTCGGTATGTATTCAATTTGGGATTATAAAGGATCGTACGGGTGTCGGCATAAATGGCATCGACTGGTATTTTTCCGTAAAAGGGAACGAGGGCGATTCCTTCCGAACGAGGGACTTGAAAACGACGAACTTGTTTCACCCGGAAACGCCCCTGCCGAGGTAATCCCGGACGATCAAAAGGCAACGACAGTAAATAAAGACTTGTAAACATGGCACGAAACGAAGCGTTAATAATTTCCGAAGAACTGTTTAAAGCGTTGGCACCCGTTACTGGCGATTTGGACTGGTCGTATATTTGGCCGCATATTCTTGCGACGCAAGATAAATGGATTCAACCGACACTCGGGCAAAAGTTATACGAGAAAATAATGACCGATATTGACGGGTCAACACTTGCGGGCGTTTATAAAGACTTGCTCGAAGATTATATCGCACGGGTTTGTGTTTGGTTCACCTGTTATGCGGGGCTTCCGTTTTGGGGCGTTAAAGTGGTAAATTCGGGTATTATTCAAAGGATTACAGACGACGGGTCGCCGACCAGTTTCAACGATATTGATAAACTTGCGGAACTTTGCAGGGGACAAGCCGAATTTTACAAGCAACGATTAATCGCATACCTTTGTGCGAACTCGGTGGATTTTCCCGAGTATTCTGTAACCGACAACGGTGAAGTTTCGCCGCAATCTGTTAATTATTCCGGGGGCTTAAACCTTGAAAAATATACGTGATGCAATGCGGATGCGAAAATAAAAAATGGTATTTAGGCACGCCCTTTGGCGGCAGTATTTTACTCGAATGGATTTTGGCGTTCGGTATTTGGAACGATACCGGTGTTTGGATTGACGCCGAAACATGGAAGGATAACTAAAAAAAAATAGAAATTATGTCGTGCGATTTAACAAGTGGACGTTTAATAAATGATTGCGCAACCGGAAGGGCGGGAATCAAGGTTTTATATATAACCAAGTTAAACGACTTTTCTGCGTTGACTGGAATAACTGAAGCGGGCGGGGAAATTACTTCGCTCGGGGCCGATCCTTTAACAGTTTTTAAATTTGAAATGGCCGACAATGTAGGTTCCGTCGAACAGGCCGTAAATTCCGTACAGGAAAATGGCGTATCGTTTGTCGAGCAAACTATTTCGCTAACGCTTTACAATATTTTACCCGCCGATATGGAAAATATCAACAATTTAAAGCGTGGGCGATGGACGATATTTGCACAAGATTACGATAATAAAATTCGCCTTTATGGAAGGGCGAACGGATTTATTGCTTCGGGTGGCTCCGACCTTTCGGGGACGGCTCCGGGGGACAAGAAAGCGTACGAACTTGTTTTGACTGCGTTGGAAAACGAATATGCGGTTTTCTTAGCAGATTACACTACGACACCGTTTGATAATTTTGCGAATGTCGACGTTAAAGTATTTTATTATTCCGTCGAATGGGACGAAGATTTCGTTGCGGCGAATCAACCGCTTCCGTGGGGTGCTTGGACGCTTGTGGGAACACCGACAACGGCTGAAATTTTGTCGAATAATTTACACTTGTTATCGAACGCTTCAAGTCAAGGTGCGAGAAGGCCGTTTAATAATGTTACCGGACGAAGGTACAAGATAACCGTTACCGTAACTTCGGCTCCGTTAAGTGCTTATAAATTCGATTCGTTTGGATTGACTTTCGACGGTACTGGTACTCGGGCGTCGTTGCCGTTTACCACAACGACGGTAATTTGGGCGACCGGAAACCGAACACAAGTCGATAACCTTGCGTTTTATTCAAATACGCCCGTTTCCGAAATAAATATCGACAATGTTTTAGTCGAATACATTTAAAAAAATAGCGTTATGATCGAAACAATTAATAACGGCGAGAGCGGCTTAATCGTACGAGGAAAACTGAACGAGAATTTTGCCGAATTATCTTTGGGGCTGGGCGAGGTAATTGAATACGACGCTTCGGTTACTGATTACAGGGCGTTAATTCAAACGGCTTTGGATAACAATCGTATCGTTATTATTGGAAATGATGTTTCCGAGGTGTTCCCGATCCGACGTGCAATATATCCGAACGACAACAATATTATTATAATTCGTGGAACACTTAAACAGACGGATGCGGTAATTCAATCACTTACCGCCGACGTTGCTTTGGGATCGACCGACATGGAAGTAACCGACGGAAGTGCGTTTGAAATTGGCGAATACGTTGCGGCTTCGGACTCAAATCAACCGGCAGTCGGTGGCGGTGCTGGTCAAACCCGTTTAATGTCGATTTCTCGTAAAGTAAGCAATATCGTAGGGAACACTTTATCGTTTACGGAAACGGCTTACGTGGCTTTGGTGGCGGCAGATAGCGGCGATTGCGGAAGTGCGAACAGTATCTTTATCGTTGATACAAAAACGAATGTACGGTTTTACGGTCAAGGAATTATCGACGGCAATAAAGCGAACCAATACGACCACGGATTTTGGACGGAAACCGGAATGGAAGAAATTTTTTCCGGTGGTGGAATTTCCGTTAAAGATTCAACGTATATTTATTTTGACGGGTTCAAAGTTATCGACTGTAACTTGCACGATATAACAACGTGGGGAACGTCTTACGTTTGGGCGAATAAATTAATTCTCGAAAGCGCCGATAACAAAAACTGGTTATTTTATACAACTTCCGACGCTTTTATAACTGATTGCGTCAGCGACCTTGCAGATTACGAGGACGGATTTATCTTGTATTACGGAAATAACCGAGTAAAATTTTCGAATTGTTCTGCAAAGGAAAACGGGCGGCTCGGGTTTGGTATCAATTCAACGAACGTCGATTGCGATCTTGTAAATTGTTATTCATATGAAAACGGACAAAATCTTTATATCGGTTTAAGTCAAAGGATAGCGATTAATAATTTTCATTCGATAGGCGGTGGCGAGTTAAGGCATAATACGTCGGTACCTTACAGGCCGGTCGATATTAAAAACTCAAATAATATTTCGATAACGAACCTTTTTGTAAATGGATGCGACGACGCTGTAAATGAATTAATTGCGGTTCGAGGGGACTGTTACAATATATTTATAAACGGTGGTGAAGCGGCGAATACGATAGGAATAACGGCAAACGGTATCGGTGTTCAATTACTTGCATCGGATGGGTTTACGCCGGTCGGTGTTGTATTTACGAACTTTTCTTTCCGTGAATTAAAAACGGGTGTAACTTTAATAAATGATACGGTCGCACGACAGATTTTTCGGGATTGTAAATTTATAAGTTGTACGGTAAATGTTTCAGCGTTAAGGGATTCGGGAAAGTTCTACGATTGCGAAGGAATTGTAACAAGAAATTCCGGCATCGTTACAATGGGCGCCGCCGTTACGTCTGTTTTTGGAACTTCGGGAACGGAAGGGCGACCCGATATTCAAAGGTTCCGGGCTTGGTTTGTTGAGGACGGCGGTGGTAATTCGAAAGTAATTTACTGCGATTATGTAAATTCAAACCCGACGAATAATTTCAGATTAAATGTCGACGTGGCTCCCGGTGCGGATGTTCAAATCGCATGGTTATACGATCATAATATTGGACTTTAAAAAATTTTAAATAATGGCAAAGAAAAAAACTACGCCGAAAACGGCTCCGAAAGTTACCGAAGAACAAGTAAAACAAGCGTCGGAAATGATTGCAGGGGAACCGGTAAAATACGTACCAAAACCCAAAGCAAAGAAAACACCCGACGAGGGAAAGAAAAGCGAAAATACGATGACCCCTTCACCAAAGGAATCGAAAAAAAAGGTTCCCGCCTTCTTGAAGGATGACGTGCAGGCGTATGTCGTTGGTACGGAAGATTACAAAAATCTAATCGAGGACTTTAACAATCGGAATGCGACTGCGTATAATCCGTGGCGAGTGCGTCCGCAAATTTTGTATGTTATTTGGAAGGAACAAAAAGATTTTTACGGTGTGAAATGACAACGGAAGAATTAAAAAACCTTCTTGAATCGAAACAATGGTCGCAAGATATGCGGCAACAATTAGTTTCGGAATGGAACAAACGTCGTGACGATGTTCTTGAAATTGGAATAAATCACGTTCGAACACCTTGTCGGCTTCGGCAAATCGTGTCCGCTTTCAAACTTTTTTTATCGAATAATTCTTCGTAAGTTTGTTAAGTCGTGAATTTCCATACTGATTTTTAAATGATTATTTAGCGAAACCCCGGAGAAATTCGGGGTTTTTCTATTATAATAAAATACTTCAATGTCTTTTTTTACACCCTTGTAACGCACTGGAAATCAGGCGTTTCGATTATCGCAAGCGGTGTTATACAAACATACATTCGCACCCCAATCGACCAGTAAAACGGCTAAAAACGACCTTATTCGGCAAACGTGGGGTGTACCTGTTTCCGGCTTTACCTGTAACTGGTCCGCAGTCTATTTGCGGTATTTTCCTTTCCCTATAAATAAGGTGTACTAAAATATCGTAAGTCGCTGACGGTTAGCGTATTTAGAATCGTTATAAATTTACACAAAGTGTTGTGTATGTCACACCGTTTGTGTATGTTTGTACCAGTTCCTTGAAACACTGGTTTTTTTTCCTGCAAGTTGCCCGCAGATTTTCGCCCGGCAACGTAGTGGCTCCCGAAACTGAAATGAAAGAAGTAAGGGGTGTTGGCAGAAAAAAATTTTCCAAGTGATTGAAACCAGAAAAAAGCTGACTTCGCTCAAGCAGACTTTTAAAGGGTTTCATTTTTTACCCCGTAGATACCATAAGCCTGTTACCCTTGAATTTTTCAAGGCTGAAAGCAAACACGAGTAAGCGCATAGGATTACAGATACGAAAAGAGACGGACGGGGGCCGATCATTTTGGAAATCAATTTCGAATGCCACGACACCTTATTTATAGGGCGAGCATGAAGCGATGAAATTCACGACGAGCAGTTATTGCGGGGTTCGATTCCCCGGATCGACACTAACTTATTTTTTAATTCAAACCTTTTAAACTTTTCAAACATGGGAACAACAATCGAAACAATCGAAACCGAAGTACGCATCTTAACTGAAACGATGTTCGGAGAAATGGCCGAGTATTTTATGACCGTTCAAACTGACGACGAAGCAGAAATTCAAAACGCAGTTTTTGAAATGTACGGAGAACTGGAATACGAAGTCGTAAATGTCAACACCTATTTAAACGCTTGTTAATTATGGAAACAACTTACAAAGAACGCATCGCAACGAGTAAGACTATTTCGATGCAGGGTGTTGAATTATTCGCACTACGAAACACCCTTCCAATATTCCGGAAGGGGTTGCAACTGAAAGACTACGAAATTGAAATGCTATTCCGGGAATCGAAAAAACAATGGATCGTTAAATACGATACCCTTGAAGATAGCACGGAGCAATTAATTATTTTAAAATCTAAATTTTAATTTTTAAACAATTCACGACATGAAAAATTCAACTGATTACAGGAAAGACGCTCGCCAACGAATCAAAGCAAGACGGGCGCAACTGCGAAACGACATGAACGAACTAAAAGGTGCGGAGCGCAGAACGGACGCAATGGCACGGGTTCTTGAAACCCTGCCGCAGAAAATCAAATCGAGGGCAAACGTGGAAATAAGTATTTACGGAAGTTATGTTTACGCCACCGTTCGCCCCGCTTTTGAAAGGTTCACCGCAAACGATACAATTTTGATAACGGACTGGTGCGCTAATAATTCGAAATTCGAGTTTGCGAAAAGAGTAAATTCCGGTTCCGGTACTTGGTATCACGAACTGAAACGTTGGATCGGGTTTGCGCATTATAATATTGAGTTCGCCACGATTTCAAATATTGACGGTTGCGAACTGATTGAAACCGAAACGACCGAAGTTGTTAAACGGTACGAAGTTAAATGTTAAGTTCACTCGGGAGCCGGTGAAAACCGGCTTCCATAATTCACCAAAAAAATGAAAACAGAAATCAATTATTTCACCAAAGCAATCGAGAAACTTCAAAACGAAGGAACAATTACGAACGTAAATGATCGTTACGAAAATTACGAAATTACTGGCGAACTGGAAGGTAACCCGGTAATCGTTAGACTTACTACGGAAGGCGGTATCGAACACGCCTTGAAACTCAATCCGCAAGGAATACGCATACGGATTATTGTTGCCGGTGCGGTTGTACTTTACACCCCTATCGAGATCGACCAATACCCGGACGTTATTAATGTTATGCGGGACTTACGAGATAAGTTCGAAACCGAGCAAAGGGACAAGGGGCGAATTTATTACGATGTTTTATTCAAATAAAAACGACATGGAAAGATCGACATTACGACCGACATTTATTACGGACGAACACCTTGAATATTTGGACGACCTTCGTGACGGGGGCGAAACGAATATGTTTGGAGCCGGACGTTATCTTATGAAATCGTTTAAACTTACTTCGCCAGTCGCAAGGGAAATCCTTACGTACTGGATGAAAACCTACGGACAGGTATCACGTTAATTAATCATTTAAAAATCAAAAAAAAATGAAAACAGAAAAGCAGATTTTGACCGACAAACTTAACGCAAAGTTAAGTAACAGACGCCACGACATTTTGGATGCGATGACGCATATCGAAAAAAGTGGTGAAATGCTGAACGACTTTATCGTTCCAAGTAACAAACTTTTATTCGCCAATGGCGAGGATAAAAAAGTGCGAATGGGATTTGGCGAGGAAGCCGTCACCCTTCACCCGAACGCAGTTTCTCAACTTGCCGGAAGGTTCAACGTAAATGCAAAGGACTTGCAAAGGGAAATAAACGGGAGCGACTGGGAACGGCAGGTATTTGTTAACCGGATGCAAGCGTACGCAGACCGTAGCAGAAAACAAAACCTTTTAATTCGCAAGGTCGATGAAATGGCGAAGGGTGTTTTATCCGATAAATACAAGCGATTGAATACTGCCGCAATCTTTTTGGCTTTCTTACAGGCCGCCGTTGAAGCCGGAAGCGTACTTGTGGACGCAATGCACGGCGAATTGCGGGATTTCTTGGAAGTTATACACCCTACGATAGTTGAAATTCCGACCGAGAATAACGGGACGATTCACACCGTATTCGGGGCGCAGATAAGAAACTCGGATTTCGGGGCTTCGATGTTACAGTTGAAAGTATTTCAAATGAACGTCGTTTGCTTGAACGGTATGGTTTCGAACTCAATGATTGCAGAACGTCACCTCGGATCACGTATTGAAGAAAGCGGAAATATTACCTTCGCATCCGACACCGTTGAGGCCGACACCAAAGCGAGATCGTTACAGGTGCGGGATATTATGCAGTCGGTTTATAGCGAGGAAAATTTGACCGCAGAACGTAAGCGTATAATTGACGCAACCGAAATCGAACTGGATTTCAATCGTGAAGTTAAGGCACTTCCGAAATCGGGTATGTTACAGGGCGAGGTCGAAATGCTGAACAAAGCACTTTACGAGGGCGACCCCGAGAACGGATTGCAGGGAAAAAATACGCTTTGGAAACTGGCGCAAGGAATTACGCATATCGCTAACGAGGTCGAGAGCAAAGATCGCCGCAGGGATTTACAAGATTTGGCGTCACAAATGGTTTCGAATTATGTCACGGGTTGACGATTTGAGTTACGGCATTGATGGAAGGGGCGACTACGCCCTTTTCATTGAGTCGTATCACTTCACCGACGATCAATGGGGTGTCGATGACGAGGCTCGAACAGGCAAAAGCGAAGCTATTTTCTTCCGGGTATTATATGAAGGTATTCCGGGAAGCGGACACGGATGGATTGAAGATAATAAGGTCGTACAATGGGGGTAAAGAAGCGGACTTACGATGACGTTCTTGCGGACTTGAATAAAGCGAAGGCAAAATTAAAGGACGTACAGGAACGAGGAAACGAAGCTATTTCCGAATACGATTTATCCTTTGGGTATGATGCGGATTTTTATTTGAACCGTTGCCCGTTACTTGCGAATCACGTAAGGTATTTTGAAAATGAATTAAAACAATTTGAAGCGAAACAATTAACACTATTTTAAATGGATTCTAAAAAATTAGCGAAAGAAATTGCCGGAAGGGCGATTGATTCTGAAAAACCGTTTATGTTCGTTGGTGAACATGACGGGCAAATTGCGATTATGATAACAGGCGACATCGAGGCGTTAGTTCATAAACTTGTAATCGCAATGAATAGAACCGAGCAACTGGCTGAAATCTTTACCGATGCGGTAATGATTCACAAGCTAAAAAAGTTACTGGACGACTTTGAGCCGGATTGCGATTCTTGTCCGAAAAAAGACGATTGCCCGATAAAGGGCGGTATCGAAACAATGGAGCAACACTCGGGAACTTGTGATGCGGCAAGGGATTTAATTAACAAACATAAAAAACAGGGGAAAAACTAAAATGGCAAATTTTAATAACGACCGTGAAGTAAATATCCGGTTTATGGTATCGGAAGACTTGCACCAAAAAGTTCAAAAGGCGCAAGGATTATTCACCTTCAAGGAAGGTAAAAAAACACCGATAGGCAAAGTTTATATCCGACTTGTGGAACGTGGGCTCGCCGAGATTGCAAAACAAAACAGAATTTAATTTTAACCTTTAAATCAAAAAATCAAAATGGAAAAAGACGAGAAAAAAATCGAGGAGAAAATTACCGGGATTGTTACGGCACTTGGTATTTTTCAAAATGAAGTTCCGGCAATCAGTAAATCGAGCGAGGCCGGACAAGGAAATTTTAAATACAAGTACGGATCGTTGCCGCATATCATTGAGGCAATTAAACCGCATATGAAAAAGGCGGGACTTGTTTTTACGCAACCGATTGTATGGCGTGACGGAAACGAGTTTATTCATACGACCCTTTACCATACCAAAACGGGCGAGAAGATCGACAGTAAAATGTTACTTCCGGAAGTTGAATTTAAAGGTATGAATATCGTACAGGCAAAAGGTGCGATAATTACTTATATGCGGCGGTACGCACTTATGGCGATTCTCGGACTGGTCACGGATGACGACGACACCGATGCACAAGGTCAAACGGAACCAAAAAAGAAAAGCGAACCAAGCGTGAAGGCTGACGAACTTCCGTGGTTGAATCCTTCACCGCCGGAGAAATGGAACGCCGCATTAAAGTACCTTGCGGACGGTGGTAAAATTGCCGAGATCAAAAAGAAATATCGTATCGGTAAGAACAACGAGGAAAAGTTATTGAACGAGGCGATGACTTTTGACGACCTTCCGTTTGATCGCAAGGACGTTGAGGACGCAGAAATCGAATCGACCATTGAAGGCGACGCCACAAATCAAGCGAACATAAATTTTGAAAACCAGTAAAAACCAATTAAAAAAAATCAGTTATGAATAGAGCGATGACAATTATTTCGGATATTCCTTCGAACAAGGAAGGAATTAAAATCTTTGCGGACGCAGTTGTAAACGCAGTAATGAACGGTGACACCGATCCGCTTGAAGTGCGGGCAAAGATTGATGCAATCGAGAAGATTATAAAAGCAGTAAAGGACGACGTGGCTTTCCGGGATGCGGTACTCGACCGTGCAGATTTGGAGCCGGATAAATCCTTCGACTTTCAAGGGGTGAAGTTTACCAAAGCTGAAAGTGCGAGATACGATTATTCCGACGACAAGGTTTGGAACGATTACAAAAACGAAGAGGACGAGATCGCCGCATATCGCAAGGAGCGTGAAGAACTGTTAAAATCGTTGAAGGAACCGACCGAGATTAACGGGGTGTTATGTTATCCACCGGCAAAGAAATCGACGACGTACGTGCGTGTGACGTTTTAAGAAATGACACGCTACGAACAAATGTTGGAAAAATTCAAGGAATACGACCAACAACACCCGGACGTATGGCAATTATTTGTACGGTTTAGCTTTGAAATGATTCGCCGAGGTTTCAAACACTACGGCGTTAAATCTGTAATCGAACGAATCCGTTGGCATACGTCCACGCCGGACACGGAAGGGAAAGACGTTTTCAAAATTGGAAACAATCACGCCCCTTTTTACGCCCGTAAATTTATGGCTTTTTATCCCGATCATCGAATGTTTTTTCGTACCCGGGAACAAATATCAAAGCGGGCAAGTGCGACGGAATTACCGGAGTTACGACCTTCGGATTTTCCTTATACAAATCAAGTCGAGAACGATCAATTATTCATTAAATTCAATTAACAATTCAAAACAATGGCAGACGGAAAAAGTGAACTTTTGAAAATTACCGGATTATGGAAATCCGAGGATCGTAACGGGAATATGGTTTTAAGTGGAAACTTAAACGGTAACGCCCGGATCGTTATCTTTGCAAATACGCACAAGGAAGCGGAAAATCAACCGGACTTCAATATGTATATGACAAAGAACGAAAAGAAAGACGAGTAATAAACCGAGGGGCGTATCTTAACAGGGTGCGCCCCTTTTAAAACCAGTATGGAAATGACGCAAAAAACGCCGCAGTTTCCTTTTTACTATCGAGATTTCTTGCACGCCGTACGGCATATGGAAAAGGTCGAGGCGTATGATTACTTGCTTTTATTATTTGAGCAAGCGGATAGTATTAATGGAAGTATACCGAAAAAGGTATTCGAAAAAATGTGTACGAGTGATGAAATCCGGGAGAAATTCGAGGAAGATTCGAACGGGTTCTTCAATGTTCGTATGCGAGATATTTTACATAAACGAGATACGTACAAAGAAAGTCGAATAAAAAATCTTAATCCTAAAAAAAGGGTTTCCCATATGGGCGACCATATGGATAAGGATAAAGATAAAGATAAAGATAAAGATAAGGATATTGGAAAAGGGAAAAAGATAAAGCCTTTCACGGCTCCGATTACTTATCCATTCGACGACCCTCTTTTTATAAACCGTTGGCAAAGTTGGAAAGATTACAAGGAAGAACAATTCGGATTTAAGTATAAACCACGAGGCGAACAAGCCGCTTTAAAATCACTTGGAGAAATGGCGGGTACGAATTTAAAGGTAGCCGTAGCGATTATCGAGCAATCAATGGCGCAGGGTTGGAAAGGTTTGTTCGAACTTCAAAGGGGAACCGATAAGGCAACGGCAAAAGTCGCATTCGACAAAGCGGATGAAATAATGAAACGACACGGATTATGAACGAGATACGAAAACAGAAAAAAAGCGAGTTAGCAAACCAGTCGACCGGAATGCTTAAACACCAAACGCCCGAGCAATTTAAGGAATTACTTATGGCGATGGTTTTGAAATCTATTAAATTAAATATGGATCCGATACCCGACCCGGATAGTTTGGTCGGACTTGTCGATGAATTATTTGATTTACTTCGTGTTACATGGCCGGGGGTAAAACCCGAGCAATTATGGGCGACCTTTAAAAACGGAATGGCGAAAGGCGGTGCTTACAGGGTTCGTATAAATTACCCGACCGTTGCGAACTGGCTCGTTTATCATAAGGTTTTAACAACTGCCGAACAGTCGCAAAGGGAAAAGGAAATCGAGAATTTTTCCCCGAACATTAACGAACAGGTACGAGATTTGATTTCGGGATTGAATAAGTACCGGGAAAGGGTAAAAAATGACAGCGAGAAAATTTGAACCGAAACGAAGGGGCGACCCTGCAAAATACCGGGAGGCGCAAAATTACCTTCGGGCTTTACCTTTTAACGAATGGATAAAATTCGAAGATATTCCCGAACATATCTTTGACGAGGTATTCGATTTACTTGACGAAAATTATATTTGGGATTTTTGGACGGACGATTTCGATACTGAATTTAAAAAGCGATTGAAAGGTGAACAAGATTAAAATTTATTTCCGCAGGGGTGTTGGTTCAAACCGGCACCCCTTTTTTTATGTCCGGGGTTAACGGCAAAGTGTCACGTCGATACTGACAGGTCAAAGCGATGATATTTCGGCACTTTACCCCTTGACTGGTATGTTGGTATCACTTTTAACGATCGACCGGGATTCGGGAGATAAACGTACCCTATCGGATTTCGGCATAAAAAGATAATCAAGTCTTTTATTATACCCTTGTAACGCATTGAGTATCAGCGAGTAACGTGATCGCAAAGGAACGGCACAAACATATTGCTCGGTATGTAAATTGATTATTCGTGCGCTATCGTTGTTGTGCGGTATTTCTTTAATTCGTATTTTTGTGAAAGCGAAAACGGATGGCTATTGAAAAGGGGCACGAATACTGCCGGAAGGAAGCGGAAATCGCCGCACTTCAAATTGAAGTGAATACCATAAAAAAATTTGTTATGGGAAACGGAAAGGTCGGACTTGCTGAAAGTGTTCCGAAACTTGCCGAGAACGTACAGGATTTACGAATGACCGTTGCAAATTTAGATCGAAACCTCGACAGGGTAATCGGAAAACAGGATCACTACGAAGGAGAAAAAGCGGGTAAAACACAAATAAGAAACCGCAACCGGTGGATTATTGGAATACTCGTAACGGTTTCCTCGATACTTATTACGATCGTTTTATTTATGCTTGATAAATTGATTAATCACTTATAATTTAAACCTAAAATTAAACGCATGAAAAAATTGAAAATGTTTTTCTTAATGGCCGTTGTATTGTTATTCGTACCGATTGTTGCCGTGCTTGCGCAGGGTGAAGTTCCAACGGTTCCGGACTGGCAATATTTATACGACAACTTCGGAACACTTATGTTTTCGTATTTGGGCGTAGCGGCGATCGCTTCCTTTGTGGGCGAGGCGGTTATTCGTATAATGAAATTGACGCAAAAAGTCGCAAAAGTAATCGTCGTAATGATACTGGCGGTCGGCGTGTCTTTTCTCGGTCAAGTAATCAACGTCGGTTATCTTGCCGAATCTGTTTGGTATCAAACGGCTTTATGGGGCTTGTTAAGTGGTGCCGCCGCAAATGGATTGCGCTCGGGAAACTTGCTATTTTTCAAGTCGATAGTCGAATTTGTTATCGGAATAATTTTAAACAAGGAACCGAAAGAATAAAGGATTCGGAAAGAATCAAGGCAACTTTAACCGGTTGCCTTTTTTTTTCACCAATAAAAAACGAGCATGAAAAAAGCAATATTATTCGCAATTTTGGCACTTTCAATCGGATGCGTTACTTCGAAAAGGTGCTTTGATAAGTTCCCGCCCGAGGTTATAAACACCGTCGATACGATCCATGTAATCACGTACCGAGATACGATAATCGAGAAATATCTTCCGGGCGATACTGTTTATGCAGGGGAAAAGATAATCGTTATAAACGATACCGTCGTGCGTGTATGGCGACCAGTTGAGGCCGAAACAGAACTGGCACAAGCGAAAGCGTGGATTGAAAACGACCGGATGAAACTACGATTAATTCAAAAGGATTCCGTTTTGCAATTTAAACTCGATTCGGTTATTCGAGTAAGTTCCGATACGATCAAAATTGTAAATACTGAAATTCACGAAGTTTACATTAAGAAACCAATAACGAAATACGTATCGTTTTGGGTAATTATCGGGGCGTGGTTTCTTTGGACTTTAATATTCGTTTTACTGTTATTCCGAATACGATAGCGTACCGAAAACCGTTGTGAAAATATATTTCACTTTCCCCGAGGTTTTGTGAAGTCAATTTTTCATCGTACATTCGTGCTATGATGAAAACACTCGAAACAACTTTCAAAAGGTGCGGATATACGCAAAACCTTGTTAAAAGAAACCGGGACGTTGCAATGTATACCGTTGAACTTCCTACGGGAAAGATAATCGGATACGAGGTATTTATTATCCGAGAACAAAAAGAGTTCGTCCGAATAATTGGCGGCAATGAAGTAAGGTTCGAAAACAAAGAATTGAAACCCCGGAACGAAGATTTTGGAGAAACCGCCTTCGCCCCGTCGGTTTTGGAACGAGCCGAAGAACATTTCAAAACACTAACGGATCGAGTTAAGCGCAGAAAAAAAGTAACGGCATGACGCAAAGAAAGATCGCAAAGAAATCACTTAAAAAGTGCAAATGGCTTTCGGTTGACCTTTGTCGGAAATGCGCCCGACAGGACGATAACGCCGACTTGCTTGTTTTAGGTATGTCGCACGGGAAGTGCGTACATTTTATTCATTGACTTATGATCGTAATAATTGATACAATGAAAGGCGAGGCGTATAACTTCAAAACGAGGAAGGACGCCGGACGATTTATAGGGGTGTCGTTACCGACCTTACGGGCTTGGTTAACGCACCCTTTTTTTTTGTACCGAACATTAATCATAACGGATACCGGAAATGGAAAACTTGAAAAAAGTAAACGTGCGTTACTGGCGAAGGTTCGACAGGATTATATCGAAGCTGAAAGAAAACGTATCGAGAAGGTTCACGTTCAAGGGCTTTTATATCAAGATCGGGACGCTCGAAATAATGGTTCACGACCCAAAGAAACGCCCAAAATGGACGGCAGTAAATAACCAATTAAACGTATTTGAATATGTGGAAACTCGGAAAAGGAAGTCGAAAAGTGTACGATTCGGGCGTGCATCCGGACTGGCAGTCGATCGTCGATTTAGCTTGTAATGTTTGCCCGATCGAGTTCACCTTAACAGACGGGGTGCGGACTGCGAAGAAACAATTCTCGCTATTTAAAATTGGACGTATTCAAGTGCCGGGAAGTGCCGACCCGTACGATCCGGATAACTGGAAGGAAACGGGCGGGGGTGTTGTCACGTACTGCGATGGATTCAAGAAGAAATCGAAACACCAAAAAAAGAACGGCTACGGCATGGCGATTGACCTTTGTGCGTATATCAAAGGGCGACCGGATTTGCGATACGACCGAGTTCATATGGCGGCGATAATCGGATCGTTTCTAACGTGTGCGATGGTATTGCATGGCGAAGGAAGGATCGACCATATTTTGCGAAGTGGCGCAGACTGGGATCGAGATACCGAATGGCTCGAGCCGGGAACATTTATCGACCTGCCGCACCTTGAATTGATAAAGCCGTGAACTGGCGAGAGCGTAGACGAAGAAGGAAGTTGCGCAAGCAGATTGCGAAAACTTTTCAAAATGGCTTTCGGTCGAAAAAATGGTGTTTGGAGCAAGCGGATAAATATATTCAAGAACATTATAATTTCAATTAGATGCAAGGATACGTTCGAAACTGGCTCCGGCATACAGGCTTATCGCCCGAGGAAGTAATCAAATGTTCGAGGTGTCCGAAACAGGATTACGTTATAAACTTTGAACTTCACCACAAAGTTTTTCGTTCACAAGGCGGGAGCGATGAACCGGAAAATCTCGAACCGCTTTGCTACGATTGTCACTATAAAATACACAACGGATAAATGATAAAATTAAATACGATAACCGAAAACCCTGCGAACCCGAGATTCATTGACAAAGGAAAGTTCGAACAGTTGAAAAGTTCGATCCGTGAATTTCCCGAAATGATGAAACTGCGACCGATAGTGATTGACGACAAGCGTGTTGTTTTGGGCGGCAATATGCGGCTTGCGGCTTTGCGTGATATGGACTTTCAAGAAGTACCGGACGACTGGATCGTAAGCGCAGACGAGTTAAGCGAGGCACAAAAAAAAGAGTTTATTATAAAAGATAATGTCGGCTTCGGCGACTGGGACTGGGAAATTTTGGCGAACGAATGGGACGTTCAAGATTTACTCGACTGGGGGCTTGCGGTTCCAAACATGGACGAGGGCGATCCGTACACGAATAAAGTTGAGGCTCCGAATTATGAACCGAGGGACGAGAAGCCGGACGTTGCGGATTTGGTCGACCGAACGAAATATGCGGAACTGATTGAAGAAATCGAAACGGCAAAGATTCCCGAGGACGTAAAGGACTTTCTTGCGACAGCAGCGACCCGTCATTTTGTTTTCAATTATTCGTGGATTGCAGATTTTTACGTACACTCGGAAAAGGAAGTTCAAGAATTGATCGAGCGTTCCGGGCTTGTAATCATTGACTTTAATAAAGCGATAAAGGAAGGATACGTCGAACTATCGGAGAAATTGAACGAACTATTTACGAATGATGAAAAAGGATAAATTCGCCGCATACATTTTGACGCACGGCAGACCGGATGGCGTTGTAACTTATCGCACTTTGCGGAAGGGCGGTTATACTGGTGCGATCTATTTGGTTTGCGATAATGAAGATTCGTTCGTCCCGGAGTACGTACAGAAATACGGCAAGGAAGTAATCGTTTTTTCGAAAGCGGATTATGAAGGGCGGTTCGATATTGCAGATAATTTCGATCATCGGAAAGGTGTTGTTTACGCTCGTAATGCGGTGTTCGATATTGCAAAGGAAGTCGGCACGAAATATTTCATTGTACTCGATGACGATTATACTGCGTTCAATTATAAGTTCGATACGAATAACCAGTTTGGCGAATGGAAAATAAAAAACCTTGACGGGGTGTTCGGTGCTTTGGTTGAATACTTCAAAAAGATTCCGGCACTTTCGATAGCGATGGCGCAGAACGGTGATTTCATCGGAGGCAAGGAATCCGGCATGGCGAAGGGACCGGCAACGAAACGCAAGGTAATGAATACGTTTATTTGCAGTACGGATCGACCATTTCAATTCGTTGGAAGGATTAACGAGGACGTTTGTACGTATGTCAATCTCGGGAGCCGTGGCGAACTTTTCTTGCAGATAAACAACGTTGCGATAATTCAAAAACAGACGCAATCGAATACGGGCGGTTTAACGGAACAATATCTCGATATAGGTACTTATATCAAATCGTTTTATACGGTGATTTTTAACCCGTCGAGCGTTGTTGTGGCGTCTATGGGGGCGCATCATTATCGCCTTCACCACAAAATTAAAAGATTGAATACGTACCCGGAAATAATTGACGAACTTTACAAAAAATAAGTTATGGCTACGAGGTCACAATCTGCACACTTAAAAAAGGTAATGATCGAGGCGCTTGAAAAGTCGCTCGGTGTTGTGACGACTGCGTGTAAATTGACAGGGGTTTCGAGAAGGACGTACTACGACTGGTTAAAGCACGATAAGAAGTTTGCGGAAGCGGTTTCCGAAATGGACGAGATCGCTTTGGATTTTGCCGAAAGCAAATTGCACCAACAAATAAGGGACGGCAATCCGACTTCGACTATTTTCTTTTTGAAAACCAAAGGAAAGCGTCGGGGGTATGTGGAACGAACCGAAGTTGCGAATATTAACGCACCCGTATTTGTAGTGAAACCGGAGCAAAAGGGCGTAATGAAGGTTTTAAAAACGTTGGATGAACGAAACAAAAAATCCGGAACTTGATTTCGAAGTAACTGGAATCTTCGACCATATGGCGAACCATATGGAAACGAGAATAGTTTGCTTGTACGGTGGATCGAGTTCGAGTAAAACAATTTCCGCACTTCAATACTTGACGATCATTGCTGAAATGTCAACGACCCCGCTCGTTATTACGATTATCGGTGAATCGTTACCAGTAATTAAGCGTTCCGTTTATCGGGACTGGCAAAGGATTATAATGCGGGGACGATATGACCGAGAGCGATTCAATAAGAACGATAATACGTACACTTTTTCAAGTGGTGCAATTATGCAATTCATTCCGGCAGACGACGAGGCTCGGTTCTTTGCGATGCGTCACGATTATGTATTGATCGACGAGGCGTACAATGTGAAGAAAGGAATATTCGACCAAGTTGAAATCCGTACTCGGGAGCAAATTATTTTAACATGGAATCCGGTATCGCCATTTTGGGCGACCAAGTTACAGGACGAAAGGGACGACGTTACGATAATTCATGCAACGTACAAGGATAACCCGTTTATCGAGCAAAAAATTATCGACGCTTTGGAAAAAAGGGCGACTACGGATCCAAACTTTTACAGGGTGTTCGTGCTTGGGAAATACGGATCGTTGGAAGGGCTTATTTTCGAGGAAGGGCGCAACTGGTTTAAATGTGAAGAAATGCCGAAGGAATCGAAACGAAGGGTGTTCGTTATCGACTATGGATTTTCAGCCGACCCGACTGCGATACTGGAAATCAAATACGTGAGCGGTGAATTTTGGATCGACGAGATTGAATATAATACGGGGCTTTTCAATCGTGATATATTTGCGATCGTTCACCCGGAGGCGAAAGGAAATATCGAAGTGATTGCAGATTCGGCAGAACCGAAATCGAATGCTGAACTTCGGCAACTTGGTTTAAATGTTATCGGTGCGGTGAAGGGGCCGGATTCCGTAAAATATGGATTGCGAACAATGAAGGAATTTAAACTAAACATTACGAAGCGGTCGATTAACACGATAAAAGAGTTCCGCAATTATTCATACAAGCAAGACAAACACGGTGAATTTATCGACGAGCCTTGCGATAATTGGAATCACTCGATCGACGCAATCCGGTACGGTATCTCGCATATTCGAAGGAATCCGACATACGGAAAATATTCGGTGTCGTAAGGTGTTTTTTTGTGTACGATTATTCTGCGAACTTTGTTAAAATATAAAATCCCGAAATTATGACCGTATTAAGTAATTCAAGTTTTAAAGTTAAGGCGGGAAGCGTAGCAACTTCCGCAGGTATTGAACCGGAAGCCGGGGCGTTGTTATTCGACAGGAATTTAAACTCGCACGTACTGGGAAACGGCACGGCATGGGTTCCCGTAATTGTCGAACCTTATAGCGATACGTACTGGCTCGATATGTTAGGGCCGTTAAGTGGTGTAAATCTCGATTCGGCAGCGACGAGATATTCTTTGAACCGATTTAATGGGGCAATACAATTCGATTCGGATGCACGGTATACGAACGAAGTTGTAATTATGCGAGTTCAAATACAACACTATTGGAAACTGGCAACGAATGGACGACCGCACCTTCATTGGAAACAACAATCGGCGAATATTCCGAACTGGTTGCTCGGGTGGAAACTATCGAACAATGGCGAAGCCGATTTGATTGAAACCGATTACACGAATTTCAACTTTGGCGTTTTGCAGTCGCACGCCTTTACTTATACGTCCGGGGTGTTAAATCAAATTTCATTATTTCCCGACATTGACCTTTCGACTGCGAATATTTCTTCGATGTTAATTCTTGCTTTATGGCGTGATACGACAAACGCGAGTACGTTATTTGCAGGTGCCGACCCTTCTGCATTGGATGAAATGGCGACCGATCTTGACGTTCATATCGAGGTCGATATGCCGGGAAGCCGACAGGAATATGTTAAATAATAAAATTTTACAATTATGGGAACGACGAGAGATTCAAGTTTTAAAGTCAAGGCCGGCGTTATCAATGGCACTCGTGCAAACATAGTACCGGAGGCCGGGGCAATTCTTTTCGACATTTCATCGAGAACATTTATTGCGGGTGACGGTTTTACATGGAACGAAATGGGCGCCGCCGCAGTTGCGAAATCAAAACTGGCTACGACTTTGGAAACCGCCGCCGTTACTGCCGTAGTCGCAGGGGTCGAAAAACAGGCT
>Ga0180437_10004441_pt1 | contig 19959 bp, 25 predicted proteins | sample SS_ome_4_FD_132410 | JGI IMG/M metagenome (GOLD analysis project Ga0180437, IMG submission 132410) | Hypersaline lake sediment archaeal communities from the Salton Sea, California, USA - SS_3_D_1 metaG | ecosystem: Environmental > Aquatic > Non-marine Saline and Alkaline > Hypersaline >... | reverse complement strand
GGCCCCGGCGTCGACGGGTTCCAGCGCTTGATGGCCCAGGCCGACGCCGAGCTGGAGGCCGCCCTCGACCACGGCACGAAGGTGCAGCAGATCCGGACCTTGCGAGACCGCACGCTGCTGAGCCTGTACTACTACGCCGGCCTGCGACGATTTGAGCCGCTGACGATCGACTACCCCTCGGGCCTGCGAACGCGCCAGATCACCGAGACCGACGCCGACGGCCAGCCGGCGGCGCGCACGATCTACGAGGCGCACATCGTCGGCAAGAAGCGAGACGGCGATCGTGAATGGATCTCGATCGGGCGCCAGGCCTGGGAGCACGTCGAGCAGTGGGTCGCGGTCCGCGGAGACCAGCGCGGGCCCTTGTTTCCTGGTCGAGCCGGCAAGGGCCGGCTAAAGCCTGGGTCCGTCAACAAGACGTTTGCGGGGCTCGCCGCGCGCGCCGACGTCGACAGCACGCCGCACGGCCTGCGTCACACCGCGATCACCAGAATCCTCGACAAGAGCAACGGGAACATCCGCCTGGCCCAGCAGTTTGCGCGCCACGCCAGCCCCGCCACCACCACCGTCTACGACGACAACCGAAGATCCGCCGCATCGAAGGCCACGGAGCTACTGGAAGATGACTGACAAGAAGAGCAAGAATCGACACACCCGATTCCGCGACGACAGAAGCAAGCTGCGTGCGCTCAAGGCATGCCAAGACGCACTGCGACCGCTCGACCACGAGAGCAAGATCGCGGTCTACGCCGGCTTGCGCGAGTACGTCATGACCGACCAGCTCGACTTTTTGGACATGGAGGACTCCGACGTTGGATGACCACCGCACCGCCCTGTTCTTGGCGACCTTCGGGGCCAAGGCCTCCGACCCCTCGGCTATGCGCGCTCGACTGGTGCTGCCCGAGGTGCTGGAGTTCTTCTACGCGTGCGGTCTTCTGGTCGAGGTCATGCCCAGCCAGGGCGCGGTCATTGTCAGCGCGCTGACCACAGACGAACACGACGACGATCTTTGGACGCCCATCCTGGCGATCGACCTGGGACACGCGGTCCGCGTCGTCTGGCCCAAGGGTCAGGCCCAGAAGTTCGTGGACGCGCAGCCCAAAGAACGGATGAACGCCAGCCAGGGGATCTGCTACGCGCTTTTCACCCTGCTACACGACGACTTCGAAAACGAGAACGAAAGCGACGAGGACTGGAAGGTCCGCCAGTCCGTTCAAGCTCAGGCACGCAAGAACTTTGCTCGGCTCCGCGAGGTGTGGACCGAGCAGCAACGCAGCTAGGACAGCTTCAGCCACTTCAGGAGAAACGACATGCAACACAACAAGACTTTGTGGGCCGCCCTGGCCCTGGTGATTTTGACGGCCTGCTTCGAAGACACCGGCATGACCGCGTCAGGAGACGACGGCGGCGACACGTCCGGCGACAGCTCGGGCGACAGCTCGATGCCGGACGTCGGCGACGGTGACGGCGATGGCGATGGCGATGGCGACGGCGATGGCGATGGCGATGGCGACGGCGATGGCGATGGCGATGGCGATGGCGATGGCGATGGCGACATGTGTCAGGATGCCTCCGCTTGTGGATCGCCTTTCTCGTCCTGCCTCGATGACGCGACGGACGAGCGCGAGGACTGCATGGTCAACGATTGTCTCGTCGGTACTTGGTGTCAGCGCATCGACTGCCAGCTCGCTTGTTGGCGCTCCTGGGAGAAGGACGTCGAGTCCTGTGACGCGACGTACACGACATGCCTCGACGGTTGCGACCGAGACCCAGGTCTGTCGGTCAACTTCACCTGCGTCTCAAACATCGTCAATGGCATGAGCCAATGTATCTCCGATGCCAAGCTTCAGGACAAATGTCTGGAGATCGGTTCGAAGTGCCGGAGCGGCCTGGCAGACGATGCACTGGCTTGCTTCAGCTAGCGGATCAGCCACTTTTCGGTGTTGAAGGCCTTTTCGAAGAGGCTCGCGTAGCGCATCTGCACGAGCCTCTCCGTTGTTTTTCCGAGCTGATTGCCGATGGCCAGAAAAGCGTCTCGGCTTGGCGTTGGGTTGGCGTCGACCACATATATCCTACCCGTTCCTTTTTCGCGCAGAACGTCGATCTCACCGTAGTCCAAGCCTAGCGAAGCACAGAAGGCCTCAAGCTTTCCGATTTCATTGGCAAAAAAAACCGTCGAAGCCTCGACCATGGTCACAATAGACCCAGATTCCTTGATCATGTTTGGCTTTCTTTTCACAAACGCGATCTCGATCTTCCCATCGAACACTACAGGTCGAAGGTCGACGAACATGCCTGATCTTTTTGTATCGATCTTTCTCTGCTCAAAATAGTGAGGCCTGCCGGTGCTTTTTGACTCGACAAACGTCTTCATCGCCTGGGCCTCCGGCTTCACCAGGCAGTCCTCTCCGTGCTCGGCCTTTGTGCCGTACCCGAAGACCTTCTTGAACGCAGAGTCCACGTGACTTTTGCGTGTGTCCGTGCAGCTCCCGTTGATCGTCTTGGGCAGGATGCTCGTTGTGGGAGCATCGCGTACAGGTTTTCCGTCCATCTTCAGAATCTTGTTGTTCTTGTGCAGAGTATGCAGGCAAAAAAAGATTCGAAGATCGTGATCGTCGCTAGACCCCACCTTCCAGCCGAGCGTCTCCATAACGACGCGTAGCTTGGGGTAATACCAGCGTTCGAACCCGTGTGGATAAACCCAAACCTTCACGGACAATCATCCTTTGATCGAGATCGTTTCGTATCCCATGGGGTGCGCGATGCTTCGAAGATCTTCCCAGACGACTTCTCGCTCGGCCGGCGTAAGGTTCGCCGCTCCGCTCCCGCGGCCGTCGAAGATTGCTTGGCTCACCTGGGCGTCACGACGAGTGTTGTGCGCCGACTTGATCGTCTTGGCGTACCAGTTTCGACGAACACGTCCAACGTCAAGCATCGCAGGTTCGTACTCGACGCCCAGGTGGTCGCATACCTTGCGCGCACAGGCTTGTGGATCTGCGACGAGGTCTTCGTACCGCATACGGTGAATCCGTTTGTCGTCCGAGTGTCGAAGCATATTTCTGGCACGGCTAGCGTAAAGCTCCGTGTTCAAGCTCAGCGACTCTTCTCGTGATAATCCCCGTTCTGTCATCCACCGAAGGATGCGACTTCCGACCACGTCCAAGGGGTGACGCATCACCCAAATCACTTTTGCTTCTGGCGCAACCATGAACAGCTTGCGAACCAAGCAGCAGTGTTCTGGCGTCTTTTCAACCCAGTCCCCGTAGGTACTATCCCACATACGAAGCGTTTTTTTGATCGACAGTGTGTCTCTGAACAAAATGTTTGTTTCACCAGGGATCGCGCTTAGGCTCGGATGCGAGTCTAGTATTGCACATGTAATGGACGTTCCGCTGTGTCCGACGCCGACAACAAAGCATCGCAGGTTCACGAGGACACCTTTCGAAACGCTTTGTTCTTTTTGATTTCCTCGTATCGATCGTCTTTTCGAACCAACGCTTCGACAATCATCTTCACGTGGGGCTGATTGATCTGCCGAGGCGTGTACCATTTTTCCGTGTCCGTGAACTTTTTCGGGTTCATCGACGGACTGGTCGCCAACGTCCACCAGTAGTCGTCGAAGTCGACCACGCCTCCGACTTCCAGCAAGCGATCTACTATCAGGAACGCCAGTGCGTCGACGTTCCACGTGTGAGCGCCATCCAAGAAGACGTAGTCGAACTTTGGTGGGTCTTCTTTGAGAAGCAGCTCTCCCAACGGCCAGCAGTAGCTGTTCATCAGCTTGCGTTCACAAGGGTACTTCTTGACCTCGATGTTGGTTGCGACCTTCGTGATCTTGGCAACCACGTCGGGAAGCATGTCGTCGAAGTCGAAAAGGTGCATCGTCGCACCTGCTGGAAGGTGCTTGGCCACTTCGACCGCTGTGTGTCCCTTGTAGACTCCGATCTCGGCGTAGTTTGTTGGCTTGGCTTGCTTGACCAGCTCGATGGTGTCTTGGTTGGCCCATCCAACAGCCAAGTTTCTTGCGTAGGGTTCGTTGCTCACGATTTTCTTTTCTCCGCTTTGTGAACGCGCCAACGTCCTTGGCCTTTGATAGCTCGTGTCTGGCGAGAGCTGCTGTCCATGAACGTGGCATCTTTTCTAATCGAGGACTTGTAGATGCTCCGCGCTGGGTCAAGCCCCTGCTTGACCCATCCTTTAGATCTTCGAATGGCGACCATCGGAACGGCCTGTTTCTGAGCCGCCAGGGCGAAGAGAATGTCGGCCATGTTTGGAGCTGTGAAATGTTCGGAAGAAATCCGAATCGCGTCCGTGTGGTACAGCGACGTTCCGGTTCCGAGGACGTGCACACCTCTGTCTTGGTCGAGCGCACTGTCGAACATGAAAACAAGTCGGCTTGTTTGCATGGAAACGAAGGGATGACGGAACAGATAACCATGAACTCCGACGACGGCCGTACATCCGTAGGCCTCGCACGCGCGAACCATTTTTTCGACGTAGTCGCTGGGGTACTCAAGGTCGTCATCACAGGTCAGCCGAAACCCTCGTTCTTCTCTCTGCGACCAGAAGAACTTTCCGGCATCCCCTCGATCTCCGAAGCTGGTGTTTTGCGACCTCGCAACGAAAACATTTTTGTGCGAAGCAAGCTGTTTCGGTACTTCACGATACCCATTGAGGTACACGAACATCCTATCGACCTGCGGAGCGATCGTTTCCACGACGCGACGCATGGCGACGGTTCGGCTTGGAATACTTGCCATGGACGCGATGGTGGTCACGGTGCAGCCCTGACTTCTACTCTGTGCGGAGCTGGCCTGAGCGTGAGACGTGTTGCCTCCCCCTCGGCCGCGTCTGCTTCGCGCTTCGTCTCAGCGTTCGCACGGTTCCGCTCCGGTGAGTTTCGCCTGGTCGCGGGGTTGCCTCCCGACAACGAGCCAGGCCGACCACGGTGCTTGACGCATGGCTCCTGCATGCACAACACCTTGTGATTGTTCTTTCGAACCCGGACCAAAAAATCGTAGTCGGCGCCGCAACGAAGCTCCTTGTATCCTCCCAGCTCGTCGTACACAGACTTCTTGACCGTCCAAGAGCTATGCGTCATGACGTTGGTCATCTTCATGAGCTTTCGTATCCGAAGCGCCTCGTCAACATCGTAAAACCACGAACCAACCATCTTCAGATCGGGATCTTCGGCGAACGCTCGCATGGCAGTCATGAATCGTCCGGGCAGCGAAACGTCGTCGCTGTCGAGGACGGAAATGTAAGCCCCACGCGCGTATGTCAGGCACGTATTCATCGTGCGATACGTTCCGACGTTTTTTTTCATCCACAGCAGCGTCACTCTGGGATCTCGACGCGCAATCTCGCGTGCTACATCGAGGCATTGAGGATCGTGGTCCACCCCGATGATCAGCTCGATCGAGACGGCAGGACGAAGACGTTGCCCCAGAACAGAACCGGCCGACTCGGCCAGGTATTTGCTCGTCTTGTACGCGCTCATCAACACGCTTACCTTGCCTTTGGCGTAGCGTGCTGGTCCAAGTTCGTGCGTATGTTGTCGTTCTTTGACATGCGCGCCTGTGCTGCGCGACGCAGATCGACGCAAAAATCGAGGAAACGTCTCTCTCCCGTGCCTCATGACTCTCTCCAGCTCACCGATGATTTCAAAAAGTCCGTCCATCTTTGGCCGAACACATCGCAGCTCAGCTCTCGGTCCACAAACTCCTTCGGCTCTGCCACGTCGAACTTTTGAGCGCGCATTACAGCTCCGGCAAGGTCTTGTCGAAGCATGCGGACGCGGGCTGTTTTCTGCTGATGCGGCGTCATGTTCTTGTGAAGCGCAGCGTGTATCCGCGTCACAAAAGACGGCTGGAGTTTTGCCACGCCAACCAGGTCGCTGACCACAGGAACACCTGCGGACCAGGCCTCGGCGATCACGTAACCGAAACCTTCCTGGGCCGAAGGTACGATGACGACGTCCATCGCTCGGTACAACCGCGCGACATCGGAGCAAAAGCCTAGCGGAACGATTCGGTCGTCAAGTTCCTTGGACGATCCCCACACATTTCTTCGGTCGTCACCAGCGACCAAGAGCGTCCATGAATCGGGAAGCTGCCTGATGGCGGCCAGGGAAATCTCTGGTCCCTTTTCATGGCTGGTTCGGCCGACAAACCCCAAGACGCTTTTCCTCGGGTCAATGCCAAAGCTTTTTTTCGCCTGTTCTTTGCTCAGCTCCGTCTTTAGACGGGACGTGTCGACGCCGTTTGTGATGACGATCGTCTTTTTCTCAAAGCGTTTCGGAATCGCTTTGAGCGCCTCTGGTGAGCACGCGACGAACGCGTCCGCCCTAAAGCTCTTGCGCAACAACGACTCGTTCCAAGCGTTGGATGCGTCAAAGTGGCAGGCGAACACGAGCCTAGCGTGGGTGTTCGGGGACCACCGCAGTGCGATGTCGGTCCCCCAGGTCAGCACGACGTCGCAGTTCTCTGCCAGGTCAGCAACATGTCCCGATCCGATCCGCACACGCCAGGAGGCTCCAGCTTTTCGAATCTCCTGAATGGAGGCATCCTTGCTACGCAGAACGACCAGGTCGGTCAGCTCGACGGGATGCTTCACGTGCCGACAAATATCCTTGATCCACTGCTCCGCACCGCCTTTCCAAAAACATGGGGTGACGATGCCGACCTTGATCGGTCGATCTACGACCTGGATCTGGACACGAGCTTCAGACGAAGACGGTCGACGCGCAGGTTTTGGCGGCGCAAAAGATGACCTTCGCGCATCATGAAAACGCATGCCGAATGAGCGCCGTTTTCGGTTGGTATGCCGTGGGGCCACAGGTCGTGACCATACCAGAATTGAGTAGTCAGGAACGCATAAGTTTACGCTTCAACTTTGCGTAGTCGCCACCGCGCGCCTGGGACGGGTTCGCGGCCGGCACGTCGCACCGCACCTGGTCCAAAACATCGGCCACCGGATACGACCGCGGGTCCACCAGCTCGGACGGCTCCAGCACGCGGATGGTCGTGTGCACGGGCTGAATCTCGTGCTCGACGTCGAACAGGTACTCGACACCGTCGACATCGTCTTTGTCGCAGCCCAACAGATCTTCGGCTGCGTAGATGCCTGCGGCGAAAATGTCGTAGTACAGCAGCGCATCGTAGCCAAGTCGCTTGGCTACGCGCCTGGTTGCGGGCGCGTCCGCGAATATGTAGGTATCGGCGAGCAGACGATCGCCCATGTCGACGCCCTCGTCGTCCCAGTCGTCGCGTGCCCACGAAATCGGGGATGAGAACATCCCCCAGTCGCTCCATCCAAGCTCGTTTCCGTCCTCGTCGAACAGACTCACCTTGAACTCACCGCCTGGCACTTTGCCGACGTAGCGGTTGTGCATGTAGTTCAATATCTTGCGCGCGTCCTCATCCGTGGCCCCGTTGGGCTCTCCGTACTTCAGCTCTTCTAGGACTTGGCCAAACGAGCACCAGGTGTCGCCGCCGCAGATCTCCAGAATCTTTGCGCCTGGCTTGAGCGTGCCTTCGTGCAACGTCGAGTCATCGACGAACTTCGCGGGCTCACCGATTCTGCCTGGGCGGCTGGCGTACACAACCGCGACCGACTTCGACGGCGTCCAAGAGGTCAGTTTTTGCCGACCCTGGACCTCCGGCCGCTGCGTGCCGCGGTACAGCTTCATCGGTCAGGCCAGGTTGCCGAGCAGCTGAGACAGTACCTGCTGAACCCGTGAGCGTCGCGTGGCGCGGCGCCGGGCGACCGCCTGTGGGCTCGGCATGGGCGCCTTGCTCAAGGTCACGGTGTCGTTGTAGCAGGCGTCGAAGCACTCCTGCGCGCTCTGCCCCGAACCGCTTTCCCAGCGGTTGAGCCACGAGCAGGGTGCGTTGGGACCGGACTTGCGCTGGCACATGAACCAGGCCAGGCGGTGCACGGGGTCGTTGGGGTCGAAGCCCGGCGGGAAGCCTTGCACGGACGGTCCGCCTTGCGCCGCCGCGAACGCACGAGCGCCCGAGGGCACACGCGTCGGCTCGGGGACGAGCACCCAGTTGGCGCAAAACGTCAGCAGCTCTTGCATCTGCTCGGGCGTGCATCCCCCTGGCATCGCGCGGCACACCGCGTCGACGCGCTCTTGGCACTGGGCCTCTTTGCTGCGACGCGGGTCAAAGGGCGCGGTGATGATCTGGAAGATCATGCGCGCCGAGGCCATGAGCTGAGCCATCTGACCCGCGAGTGTCGCCTGGGCCGCGACAGGTTGAACGGGCTGAGCTGGCGCCGCCATGGCGCGCTGGACCGCAGCAAACTGGCTTGGCCCCGGCTGGACCCCGAGCTGGCTCGGGCCGGGCTGAACGCCGATCGTCGCCGTCGGCATGGGCGAGACACCGGCTTTTTTCGGCGGACCAGGCAGCGGGGTGAGCGTGGCCAGCGGACCCGAGACCTGCATCTGAGCGGGGTTGCGACGCCCCATCGAGAAGCCGCGTTGGGCCATCATCGGTGCGCGAGCTGCCTGCTCGGGTCGAGCCGCGGTGAGGTTGACCGGCACCGCCTGAGCCGAACGGGTGCCGCCGACGGGCACCGGCCGGTACTTGAACGGCATCGGGTTGGCCTGGGGGGTCGGCGCCTGAGGGATCGTCGGATCTGCGCCCGCCTCCTGCCAGTTCTCGATCTCGGCGTCGACGTCCATGACCTCGTCGGGTCCGTCCTTGAGCCTGATCCGGAGCGTGAAACTGTCGATGTTGGCGAGCAGATCTTCTTTGGTCTCCGCGTCGAAAAATCCTCCGGCGCCGAAGCGGGTGAAGTTCGTGTCGTCGGTCGTGTAGAGCCCGAACGTGGATACCGTTTGCGGCCCGGTCGAAACGACAGAGATCAGCTTGTCATCGTCCTCGGCGGAGCCGAATAGACCCATGTTCGCGTTCAAAGCGATCACCTGGCCATCGCGCTCGATCGAGATCGATTCGACTTGGTCGACGGGCAGAGGCGAGATCAGGTCGCCCGACGCGCGTCCAGCTCCGACGACCATGGAACCAGGGTCCATGCCGGGGAAGTCCATGCCCTCGCCCTCGGACAGCTCTCTGCCCGTCACCTTGATCGTCGCCGAACGCGGCAGGTACTTGTTGGCGGACCCGTCTTCGTTGCGGGCGGCCTCGGCCTCGGCCTTGGCTTGCTTGGCCAGCTCTTGCTTTTGGTAGTCGCTGTAGGCGTACAGGCTCGCGGCACCGGCTGCGGCGCCCAGAAGCGCAGAGCCCCAGGCGGGGTTTTGTTTGACCGCGCCATTGAGCCCCTCGACGGCGTCATCGATCACGTCCTGGGACCACGAGCCGCGCACGGCGTAGGCGTACACGTCGTGCACGTCGATGACCGCCTGGTGGATGTAGTCGATCGCCCACTCGGGCATCTTGGCCTGCGGGTTGTCCCGCAGCAGCTGCTCCAGGTAGCCGGCGTCGTCGATCGCCTGCGCCAGGTTGCCGTAGGTCATGTACCCCGAGGGCTTCGCGCCGGGGTTGGTCTCCGGCGCCTGACCGTTTTGCGGCTTGTTCTTGGCGTAGAAGGTGACGTCACCGAGCCGCTGGGTGGCGCGCACGATCTTGTACACGGCCCACGGCGGCATCTGCCCGACCTTGCCGGAGTTGAGCAGCTTGGCGCCCTCTTGGCCGATCGAGTTGAGCGCCCCGATCAGCATCTGGTTCTCGTAGCTCGGCGTGGGCATCGGTTCGCCCTGCGGCTTGGCCATCGTCTGTGGCATCGACGCCTGGGCCACCATGAACTCTTCGATCATGGCGTCGAGCGGCATGCTCGGGTTACCTCGGCGCCCGCCGCCGCCACGGCCGGGTCGACCACCGCCACCGCGGCCGGGTCGACCACCGCGGCCACCACGTCGACCGCCTCCACGGATCGGCGCGAGCTGGTCGCCTCGCCCGTACCGGACGCCGCGTCCACGACGGCCACGTCGTCGCCACCAGCCGCGGCCGTAGCCCCAGTACGGATACCAGTTGCCCCAGGTGTAGTAGTACGGCACGCCGTAGTACCAGCAGATCCCGCTCGGATCGCAGACCCAACCGGCTTGTCCGGTGTAGGGCTGAGCGGTCGGGTAGACGTACCCGTAGTTGAGGGGGACCATGCTGTTGGGCCGGTACGGGACGCCGTAGTATGCCGGGTACGCCATGCCCGCATCCTACCAGATTGTCTGGGAGCCTGCGCTCTGCCCGTCCTGTCACGGGTCTGGTACGGACTGCGTACCGGTGGACCATCCGTTACAGGGGCTGGCCGAGGTCAGCGTCATGTCCGATCACGACGGCTTTAGCATCTGCTACCTGCCCTGCATCCGCTGTTCGGGGACCGGGTTCGCCGAGCCTCGTGCGCCCCGCAAGGCGCAACGGTCTTTGGAGCGCTGGGCGAAGAGCACCGCGTTCGCGTGGCCGGCGATGCTGCCGGGCTGGCGGGTCCGCGGGCTGGTCGACCGTGCGGGCCTCGTCGAGGACGTCGAGTCCGCCTCGGGCTGCATCGGCGCGTGAGCGTCAGCACCCGTCGACGGAGGCCGGCGGGTCTTCGCCCCTCAGCACGGCCCGGCAGTCGTCGGGTGCCATCATCCAGTCGTGCGTGCACTCCAGCATGAAGCGAGCGCGATCGATGTCCTCGACCGGCTCGACGGGCACCGCCTCGACGTCGAGCATCGCCAGCTTCCAGATCCCAAGCATGGCCATCAAGCCGAACGCGAAGCCCAGCATGCCGGCCCCGAAGATCTCTCGTGCGTCGTTCACGTGATCGGGCCTCCCGGTGCCCAGGTGTCGCACGTGCGCAGCGCCGAGCATTTGAAGTCGTGCATGTGGCAGTAGCCGACCTTGCCGTCCGCCGTCGAGCCGCCACACGCCTGCATGCCCGCGCTCACGTCGTAGGCCTTGCAGTTGCCGCACCGGCGAAGATGGGCGAGCACGACGGGAAGCTTCCAGCGGTACGACTTCTCGACCCAAAACTGCTCGTTGGGCTGCATCGGATCTTGCGGACCGTAGCCGAACTGTTGGGCGGTTCTGGCTCGGTTCTGCGCGTTGAGCTGCTCGTTTTGGGTGGCTTCCGGACACAGCATGCCACCAACGTAGCACGGCCTCAGGTCACGTTGGTGTAGCGTCGCACGACGACGTGTGGCGTGGGCTGTCGACCTGGGCGCTGTCCGACGGCCGCGGCGCCGCGAACCTCGACCATGTCGGCCAGGCGTGGCGACGTCCACACGCGGCGAGCGGCCCTGGTGGTCTCGTCGTACAGCTCGGGACCGCAGCCGCCTTGGACCAGGGCGGCGTCTGGCGCGACGTCCGTCAGCGCATCGATCGCGGTGCCGTAAAGCGCCGGACCCCAACCACGCCCGCGGTAGTCGGGCACGATGATCGACTGGTCGACCACCACCGCGCGATCGATCGGGCGCCCGACGTTCACTGCGAGCTGGTCGAGGTCGCGCCGGCACTGCGCGTCGAGCTGAGACTCGTCGACCTCCGAGGCCGAAAGGCGTCCGACCTCCACCCGATCCACCATCATCCGCGCGACCAGGTCGAGGTCGCTGTCCACGCTCGCCTCGACCTCGATCGTCTCTCGCGGATTGAGGCGACGGCCCATCATGCACTGGAGGCCTTTGCCCGGCCACCGCATGTCGTAGAGCATGGGCTCGCCCATGAACGCCTCGGCCGCCCGATCGGCACCGTCCTCAGCAGCCTCAGGGTCGAGCCAGTGCCCGACCTCGTGCGCCATCAAGCCACGTCGATGCTCGGGCGGGAGCGTCAGCATCGCCCGCGTGACCTCCATCTTCCGCGCGCCCAAGGTCACCTGGGCGTAGTTGCGGCAGTTGACCTGGTGGTCGCGGTCTTTGGCCGGCGACAGGTACAGATCGTAGGTGCCCTGCATGCCAGCGCGCGCCAAGATCTCTTGCAGCTCGCGTCCGAGCTGAGCCGGCGAGATCTGGCGAACCACCGGTACACCTGGGCACGACGGGTACATGGTCGAACTACGTGGTGGACGTCGGCGTGGTCTTCGTGATCGGCTGGACGTTCGTCGGTCCGGCCGGCGCGTTTTGGTTCGAAGCGTCGGGCGACGAGGCAGGTTGCGTCTCGCCGGTCGAATCACCGGCGCCCTCTGCGGTCCCGCCGTTGCCGTTGCCGTTGCCGTTGCCGTACTTCTTTTCGATACGGCGCGTCGCGTAGCGGTCGATGTGGTGACCGATCGTCCACTGCATGATCTTCCAGACCATGAAGCTGATCGTGGCGCCGGCCGCGATCCGTCCGATGTTCTTCCAGTCGATGACGCGTTCAGCCACGACTCACACCTGTCCCGATCTCGCTTTGCCGACGACCTGCTGCCAAGTGTCTTGTCCGAACAGCGGCAAAATGTCCTCGGACACTGCCGCCATGGCGAGCACGGTGTTGTCGTCGATCTTGTCGTTGACCTGCACCTGCGCGGGCGTGACTTGCTGCCCCTGGTTGTTGATCACCGCGTTGGCGACGATGTTGTAGTCCTCTTGCAGAACACGCACGCTGTTGCGGGTGGTCTGGCTGCGGACGTTGCCGTCGCCCGAGACGCCGTAGCCCGTGAACGAAAGCCACTGTTCGAAGGCCTGCTCGTTCGGGAACAGGTCTTGGCGCGGCCAGCTGTAGCTCGGGCTGCCGCCGACGTAGTTCTCGGAGGCAGCCTTGGGTCCGTAGATCCACTCGATGACGCCAGCCGCAAACGCCTCGGGCAGCGCCGAGGCAGGAAGCGCCTGCATATACCCAGGCGTGTACGAGTCTCCCAGGCTGTAGCTGCCGATCGCTTGGCCTTGGTTCCAAGCCTGAGCGGTGTAGGCGTTGGAGGTCGGGGTGCCGTGCACGATGGCCACCGTCGGATAGCCGTACAAGAACGCCCACCGGCCGATCAGATTTTCGAGGTCCAAGAGTTTTTTGCTCTGTGCGACCTCTTCCGTTGTCTGGGGCACAAAGAGCACGAGAACGCCGCGCTCGTACTCTTCGATCACCTGGCCTTGAATGTCCGAGGTCGGGTTACTCGGCCATGACAGGCCCACGAGGTCGGGCTGCCCCGACAGTGCCGGGTTCGCCGAAGGCAGTGGGGGCGCGGCCGGCAAGATATCGTTTCCAGCAGGCTTGGCCTTCGGGGGTTGACCCGTCCCTGGGGCCACGGGGGATGGGCGTGCTTCCTCGGGCGGCGGGCTCGGTGGCGCTTGTCCGTATCCGCCGGGCCCTTCACTGCCGCCGTTGGTGCTTCCGTTGGTTTTCTTGCGCCTGGGCTTCGGCGTGGACGCGAGCAGCTTGTATAGGCCATAGGCGGCGCCACCAAGCGCTGCGATTTGTAGGAAGGTCGCCATGTGGGGATCCGTTCTTCGAGCTTCAGCCGCCGATGATGCCGCCGAGAATATCCAGCCACGGCATCATGTTGTAGACGGGCCGCACGCCGCTCGTGACGTAGTCCATCGCGCCGCGAGTGTTCGGTCCAATCTTACCGTCCACGCCGATGGCGGGGTAGGTGAACTCCAGGCCGCCCTGGATCATGGCGTTTCGAACGCGGTTGAAGTCTTTTTGAAACTGCCTGACAACGGGCCTGCTCTGCGCGTCGTTGAGCCCCGTAACATCGACGGAGTATCCGTTGTTTTTGAGCCAGCTCTGAGCGTTTGCGATGGCGTCGCTCGGCGTTGCACCGCCGCCGCCGCCGCCGCCCGTGCCGCCCGTGCCTCCGTTGGTGCCTCCGTTGGCTCCGCCGTTGGTGCCGCCGTTGACACCACCGTTCGTGCCGCCGTTCGTGCTCTTTCGCTTGCGCGTCGGCTTTTTCTTGCCGCCGAACACGGCCCATCCGAGAACGGCAGCACCTGCCAAAGCGAGTAGGGTTGCGGGATTCATGATCTACACCTGACCTTGCGCGTGAAGTTGTTGGACCTGGCCAAAGCCTCCGGAAAGCCACTTACCGTTGAGGAAAAACTGCGGGACCGTTCGCTGGCCGGTGGTCGACATCAGCTGCTGCACGAGCTGCATGTTGCCGTCGACCACCACCACCTGGTGCCGCACGCCGTTGGCGTCCATCCATCGCTTGGCTTGAACGCATCCAGGGCAGTTTTGCCCGCTGTACATGACCAGACCTTGCATCATCCGAAAGTCTCTTTCTTGGCTGCGAACCACTCGGCGGCCACGCCCTCGGCCGTGCCGGGCTCGTCGTAGTATTCGCTGACGTACCGATCCGAGAACTGGCCCGCGATGTCGGCGATCGCTGCGGCGAAGTAGCGCGGCCCCCCCTCGACCTCCAGGTCTTCGTAGATCCGGATCCGGAACTGGGGGTCTTTGTCGCTGCGCGAGATCTCCTTGACCTCACGTCCCTCGGTCGCCCACAGCCACGGTCCGCTTTGGACCTTGATCGTGCCCAGCGTTTGTTCGGTAGGTGAGCTGGCCGCCAGTTTGTAGGTGCCGGGAACGTTGGCGTACAGCACCAGCATGGGCCGGTATTCGAAGGCCGGCTCTTCGTTGGGGGCGCTCACCCGAAGAGGGTACTGCACGATCCCGGCCGGCTCGATGCCGTCGACCAGGTCGCCCCACGGTCGAGTGATCGTGGCGCTGACCGTGCTCGGGTCCACGCCCGGTGGCAGCTCAAACAGCGCGGCGTCGTTCTCAACGAGGTTGAGCTGCTCCGTGTCGCGCAAAATCGGATAGTTTGTCATCCACGCCTGCGGGCGCGGAGCGATGCCGGTCGAGTCCGCGTCGACGATCTGCACCATGCGCTCGACCGAATCGCGCATGGCCTTCATCGACGGTGTCCAGGCCTGCTCGGGCACGAGCCACTCGCACTCGGGCGCCAGCTCTTGCAGCGTCTTGATCACGGGCTCGGTCTGCGGCTCGTTGACGCGCAACGACGCGGCACGCATGAAGGCGTCGGCCTGGGCCTGCTCGGTCAAAAAGTAGACGGGCAGCTGCCCGTACAGCGCCTGCGCGCCGGGGTTGAGCTGCGTGAAAATGTCTTGGCGCAGCGGCAGTGCCTGGCGCGAGTACACGGCCTGGAGGCACGGGTCGGGGACCGGTCCGAACGCAAGCTCCAGCACTTTGGGGCTGGCTTTGCTCGGCGTCTTTTTGCGCGCGCGTCTCCGGCTTCGGTTGGCGGACGCGACCCCGGCGACAGCCAGCGCGGTGAGGGCCAAAACGCCTGCTTGATTGACGGCCATGATTGGCTCCGAGCCTATCACAAGCGCAAGCGGCGCTCTAGCGCGGCGCGTCGAAGATCTGACAACGCAAAACGCATCGGCCTGCCAGCCTGATCTGGCACCTGGTACGCTAATGCCCCATGGCCAACGCAAAACACCCCGTCGACCAGCTCAAAGAGCAGCTCGACCCGAAGATGCAGCAGCAGGTCAACGACTGGCTGGCCAAGCACATGCCCACGCTGGAGGCGTTTGAGGGCAAATTGCAGGCCCAGGACGTCGACCTGCTGACCTGCGTCAGCGAGATCGCCCTGAACGTCTGCCACATGTGTCACATTTTGCAGATCGACTTCGAACCCGAGGTGGCATCAATCCTGCTCAACCAGGTGGCGGCCAAGATGGCGCCGAGGACACCTCAGTGGCGCCAGTACGCAAAGCAGACCTCTCCGGCCGTGGTCGCGCGCCGGGCCCGTGACCGAGAGACCTCGGGCAGCAGCTAGTCGATCTTCGGGAGGCGGGCGAACGGGTCGGGGTTCTCGGCGTCGAACAGCTCGTCGACGCGCTTGCTTTTCTTGATCGCATCGGCCTTGATCCGGGCAGCTTCGACCGACTCTGGCTCTTTGATCTTATCCGCCTTGTTCGGGTGCGCGGCGTCGATCTTGTCCGCGATGTAGTGGACGCCGTCGCTGATCTGGACCTGCTGCTCGACGGCGACCTCGCCAAGCCGCTGGACCTTGTTTTCCAGGTCCACCACGCGCTCCTTGACCGGCAAAGAGGCTTTGGTCGCTGCCTGGTCCGCCGCCTGATCCGCAAGCTGCTCCGGCCTGGGCGACGCGGGCCGGTTGGCGATCTGGTATCCGGCGACACTGCCGCCGCCCACGATGAACGCGACGAGAGGGCCTGCGATGTATCGCATCACGAACTGCCAGCGCTTGGCCTTTTGCTCAGACTCGTGCGCCTGCTGTTCCAGCATGGCCTCGACAAGGTCTTTGACGCACTTGTCCTCTTTTTTGCGGCGCACCTGGCTGTCTTCGATGTGGGGCAGCAACCGCTCCACGATCTCGCTAAGCTCTTCGTCCGTCACACGGCCTCCTACACGCGTCGTGCGCGCCAAGTGTACCGCACCCCGATACCCCGCGCCGCCGCTCGCCCAGCACGTCGAGGTCCCGAGCTGTACCATCGAGAGGTGAGCGCGGGCACCAGACGTCGAATTCCTCGCAAGTCAGGCTCTGACTTTGCGGGCCGAAAGATTGCAGTGTCTTACAACCGACACGAGTGCCTGGTGACGCACCCGGTCGTACCTGGCGAGCACTGCTTCCCCGTGCGTGAAAAGCCGTCGAGCGGTTCGAAGGTGCTGGCCTACGTCGACGAAGTCTGGCTCAAAGACGCGGTGTTCTTCGTGCAGCCTGGCGGCCTTCGACGGATCCAGTCGACCGGCACTCGCTCGCCGATCGCGTTCGTGTACGGCACGGCGCTGAAGTCTCCGCCCCGCGGCGCCTCCAAAAAGTCGGGCTGGTTCGACGTCCGCTTTGAGCCGTTCGAACACGGGTGCTTTTTCGACGCCCGCAACGCCGCATGCCTGACCTCGGCCAAGTACGTGCACCTGGGCAAACGCAAGATCCGGGCACTGGGCTCGGAGCAAGGCGATTCGGTGACGTCGCTTCGGCAACTCAACCCCGCCGTACCGCTGATCACGCCGCGACGCGAAAAATGGATCGGCGACATGGGCGGTCTCAACTACGCGTCGCCAACGTCAACGGCGCTACGAGACGCGAAGCGCTACGTGTTCGAACGCTACCCTGGCGCGGTGATCTTGGACGGCACGGACGACTGGGACGCGCCGGAGGCCTACCGTCCGAGCGCGTTTTTGCCTCGACTCGGCGTTCGGCCTTTGGCCTGGTGGCACACCGGACAAAGCGGCGCGCTGCCGACCGGCGCCGTGGTCTCGGATGACGACTTGCCGCGTCTGCGACGCGCCTACCGCGAAGTCTACGGCGTGGACCTGGGCCAAGTCGCCGTCACGCGTCCGCAGGCCGAACCTGGTTGCGGGTGCTGGGACGGTTCGGCCGTACGCGTGATCTCTGAGCCCTAGCGTCGGCGCGCGCCTTGGCTCAGGACCAGGCCGATCGTCGCCACGCCCGCGCCGATGATCAGCGCTTGCTGGACCGGCGTAAGGTCGTCCCACCATACGCCGAGCGGCGAAGGCACCGGGCTCGACGTGAACTTGGACGTGGCTGCCCGAGGCGGCGGCGGGACCTCTTGGACGGGATCAGGCTCACCCGGCACGGGGTCGGGCAGCGGGGGTACGCTGGGCCCTGGCGGAAGCTCGCCTGGATCGGGGACGGGGTCGAGCGGCTCGCCGTCGGAGGTCAGGCCGCGGGATTGCTGCTGCTGCTTGAACTCGCGCTCATTGAGGTAGTGCGTGCAGACGACGTGGGCGGCTTCCTCGGCGCAACGCGCCCAAAGCATCGCCGCGAAGATCAGATCTTTGAGCGTGGACTCGTCCTCGGCATGGCGTCGGCGCTGTTCTTCGGTCGGACAGACCAGATCGACGACCGCGTACTCGTCTCCGTCGAAGATCAGCACGAGCTTGACGGTCTCGCCGGCATCGCGGTCGGCACATACCGGCGCGACGGCATCGTAGCGCCCCACACCCAACGGCCAGCTCGGGATCTGGGCCTCGACCTGGGCAGGCGTCATGCGCACGCCGTCTCGCATCTGCGTGTAGTTGTCGTAGCCTGGCTTCCAGGTGTTCGCCCAGTGACTCGCGAGCTGCTGGGCGACGGCCAGGTAGTATTCCGCCCGCTGCACAAGGTGCAGCACGGCCTGACGGTTTTTCGGGTCGACGACCCCGTACACGGCGCCTGACTGCTCGCCAACCGTCTTGGGCCCGAACGACGACTGCCGCAGCCGCACGGGGAGCGCCGGGTTTTCGCCCTCGATCGTGGCCGTCGCGTTGCGAGCGGCTTGCGCGGCCCCCTCAGCGAACGCTCGACTCCCGATCTCGTCGGGGTCGCCGCGTCGCGGCATCACCGGTTGCCAGGTCGAGACGTTGCCGACGGCTTGATTGACGCGGGTGTCGTGGGGGTAGCTCGCGCCGCACGCCTGGTTGGTGCCCCCCGCCAGAGGTGTTTCCTCCGAGGGCAGCTCGATCGTGATCGACTCCAGATCGGGGCGCTGCGTCATGTCGAGACTCTACCGCGATTTGCGCGACTTTGGCAGGCCACCGCGCGACTTGGCACGCGCACGTTTCTGCGCTGGCGTGAGCGGCCGTTTTCGACGGATCCATCGGTCGCCGCGCTTGTAGTAGTACCGCTTGACCTCCGACCAAGCGATCTGCGCAGCTCGTGTGGCCGCTTGCTTGGCGGGCACGCCGTCGTCGAGCAGCCGCCGCTCGGTTGCTTCGAAGACTTCGTTGAGCTGGCGCGCCCCCTTGGAAGGCAGCGTGCCGGGCTCTAGTGGGTTGCGCGCTATCGAGGCTGGCATCCGAGTCCTGTAGCGCTCCGAGAACATGTCGTAGGCCGCCCGGTCCAGCGCTGCGCTGACCTGCCTGGGCTCGATACCGCGTTGCTGCTCCAAAGCCGTGAGCACCTCCTGGGCTCGCTGCTCGGCGCGCTCGATCCATGCGGGCGACCTGGTGGCGAAGCTGTAGACGTGGTCGAGCCTCGTATCGTCGTGGAAGCGACACCAGATCGGCGCCCATTCGTAGGCATCGAGCGGCGTCGCGAACACGTCGGGGCGTTCATCGAAGTAGGTGTACCAGATCTGCTTGGCCGATTGTGAGACTGGTCCCCGAGCTGGCATCACAGATCCAGCAAGCGCCAGCGCTGCGTCGTAGGTCGCGGGCCCCCAGCCACGCTGCGCGACCGAGGTGTCGATTTTCCAGGCCTCCGCCTCGATGCACTCTTCGGGCGCCAGTGTGATCGCGCCCAGCAAAGCGTCTTGGTCGACGTCGACCTGGCGATCGCCAGGCTGCACGCGCGCGCTCGCCTGCAACCGGTCGGCGTCGAACAAGATCACCACACGAGGAAACCCTTTGAGGTCGACGTCGAGCAAGCCGACGTCCGCATCCTCAAAGGGTCTCTTCGCTGGGTTTCGTGTCGCGGCTCTCATGCCTGCCAGCGCGTCGCGGTCACCCGCGATTGAGCTTGCGCTTGAGCTTCTCGTACTCTTCGGGGCTCATGCCACGTTGCGCGTAGGATCCGTGTCCCATGTTGCGCGCCGCGGCTCGCGGGTTCGAAGCGTACTGCCGGCCGCTGTCGCCACCCGGCATGATCTCGTATCCGCGCGTCGAGCTGTACTCGTGGACCACGACCTCCGGGTCCGACGACATGCGTGCCGAGGCCACGTTACGGCGACCTCGGGTCGAGGTCTTTCGCGTCGTCTTCTTGGTCGTCTTCTTGCGACCGCGCGTCGTCGTCTTCTTATTCGTGGTCTTCTTGCCACCACGCTTGGACGTGGTCTTCTTGGTCGTCTTCTTCTTGGCCGGCTTGCGCTTGGACGTCGTCTTCTTGGCGGTCTTCTTTTTCGCCGTCGTCTTCTTGGCGTTGCGCTTCGTGGTCTTGCGCGTCGTCGTCTTCTTGGCCGGCTTGCGCTTGGACGTCGTCTTCTTGGACGTCGTCTTCTTGGTCGTCTTCTTCTTGGTCGTCTTGCGCTTCGCGGTCTTCTTCTTCGCGTTGCGATTGGTCGCCTTTTTGGCCGCTCGCTTGGCGGTCTTCTTGGCAGTGCGCTTCGCCGTCTTTTTCGCCGTGCGCCGAGCGGTCCGGCGGGCGGTTCGCTTCGCCGTCTTCTTGACCGACTTCTTC
>Ga0180437_10004438_pt1 | contig 19970 bp, 8 predicted proteins | sample SS_ome_4_FD_132410 | JGI IMG/M metagenome (GOLD analysis project Ga0180437, IMG submission 132410) | Hypersaline lake sediment archaeal communities from the Salton Sea, California, USA - SS_3_D_1 metaG | ecosystem: Environmental > Aquatic > Non-marine Saline and Alkaline > Hypersaline > Sediment... | reverse complement strand
TCTTGTTTCTCGTTTTGGTGTTCCTCGCGATGTGCTCGGGCGGCATTTCGCGGTTTCAGACGCTGTGGCTCGGGGTCGAGACGCTTCCCGTAAACGACACAATTAGGGCCCAATTCGGCATAAACAGGAAAGGCGGGGTGCTGATCAATAAGGTTTACGAGCACTCGCCCGCCGAGACGGCGGGCCTCAGAAGGGGCGACGTGCTCGTGAACGTCGACAACCTGCCGATTTACGCCGCACGCGACGTACGAACCGTTTTGGAAGGCAAGTCCCTTCGAGACTCGGTTCCGGTGATCTATATCCGCGACGGCGCGGTGTTTGCGACGCGGGTGGTGTTGGGATATCGTGCGCCGCACGCGAGCGCGACCAGCGTGCGATCCGTTTACCGGTATGACCTTACGGTTGCCGATTTCGTCGAACTGCTTGCGCTGGGACTGGTGGCGGGCATATTGAGCGGGATGATCGGTTGCGGCGGGGGCGTCCTGAAAGTATCCCTGCTGATCGTGTTGTTCGGGTTCGAGATTTTTCTCGCCAAGGTCGTTTCGCTGGTGTCTTGCGGGTTCATGAGTTTGTCTTCGTCCTATCGTTACGTGAAGCAGGGCCGGGTGGACGGGGCGGCGCTCAAGTACCTTATACCGTCGTCCATACTGGGGGCACTTGCAGGGGCGGGGGTGAGCATCCTTGTCGATCGACACGTTCTCGAAGTCACGCTCGGGGTGTTCTTAATCTACGCGGCGCTGGACGGGGCGTATCAGATCTACGGCGAGAGACGTGTGAAGGGGAACCGACGGCCCGATCGCGAGGACGGGGAGGCGGCCAACGCGGCGCAATGGGAAGCGGGGGATCGATCGGTTCTGGTTTTCGCCGGTATCCCGCTGGGCGTTTTCAGCGCTGTACTGGGGATTACGGGCGGCGTGATAGGCACGCCGCTGCAGCGGGCCCTCTACAGGGCGCCGATCAGGACCTGCATTGCCAACACGCTTGTAACGGTGGTCTTCGTTTCGTTTCTCGGGGGCGGGGTGCTGTTGGTCGAGGGGCTGATCCGCGACTACTTCTCGTTTCGGACATTTGTCAAGGTATTGTTGGCGATCATGCCGGGTTCGCTAATCGGCGGGCAGATCGGGGCGCGGCTGAACGAGGAACTGCCGACGGACTACATCAAAGGGGTTTATGCGATCGTGGTGCTCTACGTCGCTTACCGAATTCTGGCGGCAGTTTGATTTCGTGCGCGCTTTGGATTAGGGTTTCTGCGTTCTCGATCGAAGCGCTCGTGCCACGGAGCGGTTACCGGGAGGTGGGCATATGTCCAAGGCGCTTATCGTATTAGTTGTCGAACCGATGCGGACGAGCGGCCGCCGGATACAGGAAGCGCTGCCGCAGTTCGACGTACTCGAGGCCAGGGCGCCCTTTGACGCACGCCAATTTGCCGCGGAGCGCGAACTGCTGTTGGCGTTTGTAAGCACGGATTACCGCAGGCAAGCCGGCCACAAGTTGTGCCGCGAACTCTCCAAGACGGGCGTTCCCGTAATCCTCCTCGAGAACATGCCCACGCAAGAAACGATAGTGAACGCCGCCTACTATGGCGCGATCGACCTGCTAATTTGCCCGCCGGAGCGCAAAGTCATCATCGAGCGCGTCCGAAGGGCGTTGATTAAGTGCGGCAAGATACTGCCGAAACAAGATCAAACCGCCAAGATTCAATTTCCCGAGGACGTCAAGGACGCCCGCAGCCGCGTCGAGTATGTCATCGATAAGGCGCCGAAGCTGCTGGCGCTGCCGCACGCCGTAAGCGCGGTTCTCCGGCTCTGCTCGAGACCGGACACCGGAGCGGCGGACCTTGCAGGGCCCGTCAAGAGCGACAGCGCCCTGACGGCGTCCATTCTTCTCTTGGTAAACTCGGCCGCCATGGGCGGAAGGCAGGAGGTTACCGACGTTCAAGCGGCCATTGCACGGCTCGGCATGAAGGCGACGGCGAACCTCGCGATGACGCAATCCCTGTTCAAGATGTTTGAGAAGAAGGGGGATACGTTCGGTTTCGATCGCACGCAGTACTGGATCCACAGTCTCGGGGCCGCGTGCTGCGCCCGCGCCTTGGCCGCGGCCAAGCGGCTGGGGGATCCCGAGGACGCTTTCCTAGCGGCGCTTCTCCACGATTTCGGCAAGATGGTGCTCGACGAGCATTTGCCGTCGGAGTATCAGCAAGCGGTTCGAATCGCCAACGTGGGTCGGGAACCGGTTCGGCGCGGAGAGGCCGCGACGTTCGAGGTGGATCATACGTACGTCGGTGAGCGAATAGCCGACCACTGGGATCTGCCGGACTACCTTTGCCGGGCCATCGCAGACCATCATAAACACGCGTTGCTGTTGAAAAAACAGCAAACGGACGTTTCCGGCAAGGACGATTCGGCCGGTATCGTGCGGTGCGTCTGTCTGGCAGATCAATTGGCCAAGGCATTCGGGTTTGGCCACGCGGGCGATCATATTGTCGAGCGGGATGCGTTGGCGTTGTGGCGGGGCGTCAATGCCGTCCCGGGGGGCTTTCCGGCGTTCTACGCACGGGTACGCGAGGAATTGTGCAAGTTTCTCGGGTTGCTGCAAATCCCCCTTGGCGTAAGGGCCGAAGAGCCGCGCGTGGAGCGGGTCCTACTGTGTTTTCCGGAGGATGAGCCCGAGTACAGGATGCTACTCGAGGCGTTTTGGGCGCGATATGGGTATCCGACGGTGCGGCAGGCGACGTTGAACGACGCGCCGGTGGAAGGGCCCGAGATGGTCACCGGGGTAACGCACGTTTCTGGAAGCCTCGAGGACGTGGCGCGGGCAGCGGATACCTTGGGTCGGCTGGCGCGAACCGGCATGGTGATCGCGGACGGCCTCGAGGGGAATCACGAGGGCAAGATGGTGACGGGATCGGTGCGGGCCGTCGGACCTGCGCTGGACTTCTACGTTCTTAATCGTTGGCGCCGGGCGGTGTCCGCCGCGCATTCCCCGTCCCCCGTGAATTCGGATCGAGGCGAAACGGCGCTACGGCCCAGCGACTCGAGCTCGGAGGAAACATGAATACGGCCGTACTGCGGCTCAGGAAGTCTATTCGCGAGGGACTCGTCCGGAAGGTCGAGCTGAACCGATACGGCCTGCTTTATCTGACCCTGATTCTGACGGCGGTGTTGGTGACCGTGATACTCGTTGTGAAACCACGCCTCGAGAAAGCCAATGGCTGGGTCGGCGTCGTGGTGCGCGGCCATCCCGCCAGCGGGACACTCGTTGTCGAACAGGTGGCGCCGAACTCTCCGGCCTACGACGTCGGAATCCTGGCCGGCGACCGAATATTGTCCTATGAGGGCATTGCCGTATCCGACATTAACACGTTTAAGATGTTGGTGCGCGATTCCTACATCAACGAATTGGTTCGACTGATCGTCGAGCGACATGGCGTGCGCCTTGTGGCAGACACGCGCATCGCCGAAAAACCCAAGCGCATGACCATTTTGCCGCCGATTATCCCGATCGCCCAAGGGGCCTCGCCGCCGCACAACGATCGCGGGCTCTGCATAAACTGCCACACCCTTGTCCCGCCCGCGCGCTAAAGGTCCGTCTCTTTGCTGCCGGCCCCCTATAAGCGTGACGCGAAGCGCAAGCCCGGGTACAATGCTTGCCAACCGGCGACGACGCCGGGGCAAGTCGACGGCGGAGGCTAAAGGCGCCCAGGCCGGAAACGAGACGTGCCTGTTCCTTTGTTGCGCTCGTGCTTGTCCGGCGATTAGGGTATGATCCCCTTTTGCGGAGCGATTTCCTGCAAGGCAACTGAGGAAGGATGAGAAGGATGTGGATACACTCGGCTTTCGCGGCGATCCTGATTGTGGCGTTTTGCAGTACGGTGGGGACTGCGTCGGCGTTGGCCGACGAGATCACGTTGTACGTTGCGACGGACGGCAACGACGGCTGGTCCGGAAGGCTTGTCGAGGCGAATGAAGGCGGCACCGATGGGCCGCTGGCGAGCATCGCCGGGGCACGGGACGCAATTCGCCGGCTCAAGGCTGTGGGCGCCGTCGAGGGGCCGGTGACAGTACTCATTCGCAAAGGCACGTATCGGGTCGCCGAGCCGATCGTGTTTACGCCGGAAGACTCGGGTGCACTGAGGATGCGGATTACGTACGCCGCGCATCCTGGCGAGGCGCCCGTTTTCACCGGCGGGCGACTTATCGCGGGCTGGCGCCGGGAAGGCTATCTGTGGCGCATCACGTTGCCGGAAGTGCAGCGGGGCGAGCGGCGGTTCAACGCGCTGTGGGTGAACGGCGAACGCCGTCGGCTTGCACGGACGCCGAACGACGGCTACCTCTACACGAACGGCGCAGTAAACCTCTACAAGGATTCCGACACGGGGTTGTATATCGATCCGTCGAACCGTTCGTTTTATTACTTCCCGGGAGACATGCCGGCGACGGCACAACCGGAGGACTTGCGCGTGTGGATGTTCCACGGGTGGTCGTCGAGCGTACGCTACATCGCCCGGCATGAGAAGGACAAGATCCTCGTCCTCCTCCGCACCAAGGCCCACTGGCCCACCGAGTACTGGGGGCCATTGAATCGCTACTACGTCGAGAACGTCATCGAGCTGCTCGACGAACCCGGCGAGTGGCATCTCGATGCCGAAACTGGCGTCTTGTCGTATTGGCCGCTCGAGGGCGAGGATCTCGGCCGCGCGGAAATCGTGGCGCCCCTCGCCGAACAGTTGATTCGGATCGAGGGCCGCGCCAAGGACGACGCCTACGTCGAGCACCTGACGTTCCGCGGGATGCGGTTCTTGTACACCGAGTACCCGATCGGCTTCGAGGGGCATTGCGATCCGCAGGCCGCGTGCAGCGTGTCGGCCGCCGTAGAAATGCGCGGAGCACGATTCTGTGCCTTCGAGAACTGCGAGATCGGCCACGTCGGCGCCTACGGCCTCTGGTTGGCGGATGGCTGCGCAGACAATCGGGTGTTCCACTGCGAGTTTCACGACCTCGGCGCGGGGGGCGTCCGCGTCGGCGCAGGCGATCCGACACCCACGCGCAACGTGATCGACAACAACTTCATTCACGGCGTAGGCAAGACGTTCCGAGGCGCGCCGGGCGTGTTTGTCCAGCACGCGAACTACACGACTGTGGCCCACAACGAAATCTGCGACACGTTCTATACGGGCGTGTCGGTGGGCTGGTCCTGGGGCTACGGCGAGAACCCTTCCCACCATAACATCATCGAGTACAACCACATCCATCATCTCGGCCAAGGCGTCATGAGCGACATGGGCGGCATCTACACGCTCGGCATCCAACCCGGAACCATCGAGCGCTACAATCTGATCCATGACGTGTACTGCTATCAATACGGCGGCTGGGGCATCTACACGGACGAAGGCTCGAGCGACATCCTCATCGAGAATAACGTCGTGTTTCACACGGCCAAAGGCGGGTTTCATCAGCATTACGGCCGCAATAACCGCATCCGCAACAACGTGTTCGCTTTCTCCGCCGAGGAACAGATGATTCTGAGTCGGATCGAGGAACATGTGTCAGGATACTTCGAGCACAACATCGTGATGACCGACAATGGGCGCGTCCTCGGCGGCTACAGCAAGTGGCCGAAGGACCAGCACTGGACGGACTCGAACTGCTACTGGGACACCGCCGGAAACGCCTTGGATTTCGCGGGCAGGACGTTCGAGGCATGGCGCGTCGAGGGACACGACTGGCAGAGCGTCATCGCCGACCCAGGTTTTGACAGAAAAGACCTTATCCGGCTTGGACGCAGAAGCGGCAAGACGCGGCGCGGGCGTGCGTTGGGCTCGACCGCGCCGCTCAAGGCGCTTGGATTCGAGCCGATTGACCTCAGCCAAACAGGCCTGTACGGAGAGAAGCAATGGGTCGAAAAACCACAACGCCTGGTCTTCGAACCCGTCGTGATACCCCCGAAACCCGAACCCAAGCCCGAAGAACAACCCAAGCCCATGTCCATCAATGACGATTTCGAGAGCACCGCCGTGGGCGACTTGCCCAAAAACGCCGTGATCTGGGGCGGGGCCAGTCCGTCCACCGCCCTGGTAACCGACGAGACGGCCGCCGCCGGAAAGCACAGCCTCAAGTTCACCGACACCCCAGGGCCGCAACACGCCTGGGAACCCGAAATGGGGTATCACGTCGCGCTTTCCGGCGACGGCGCAGTTGCCAGCAGTTTTGACGTGCGCATCGAACCGGGCGCCGTATTCTTCCATGAGCTGCGCTCGACGCGCGGGCCGGGCGACACCGGCCCCCGACTGGTATTCAACGAAAAACACGAACTGCTCGCAGACGACAAGGTGCTCATGCACGTGCCGATCAAGACATGGTTCCACGTCGAGATCCGGTGTCCGATAGGCGTGAACGCAGCCGGCGTATACACGCTGACAGTCACGCTGCCCGGCAAAGCCCCGCGCCGGTTCGACAAGTTGCCCTACTTCAATCCCGATTTCGGCAATGCCGAGTGGGCACTGTACCAAGCCTTCGCACAAAAGAACACCGCCTTCTACCTCGACAACGTCTGCATTGAATACGGGAGATGAACGGGTAAAACGAGTCTACATCGCCAGGGAGTTCTGTCAGTCCTCAGAATACGCTGCCGTGGTCATATTCGAAGAGGGCGTGTTTGAGACCTATGAAAAGGCTCACAAGTTTATCCGCGACATATGCGCAGAGTACGACGGCGAACTGCCATCAGACGAGTCCTGCGCGACTTCACAATTCGAAGATCTTCGTGCGAAAGGTCCGGATGCTCGAGGAAAACGACTTCGAGGACGCGGATAAGGCAAAGCGACTTTCCTAAGCCGGTGCCCTGTGGAACCCATCTGCTAAATAGGAGGCTGGGACCACCCCGCGAGCTATGGAATATCTTTCGGGGTTCGGATGACGCTGGCAATGAGGCCGTAGTTGACGGCTTCGTCGGCGGTCAACCAGAAATCGCGGTCGCTGTCGGCGGCGATTTTCTCGATGGTTTGGCCCGTTTCCTGGGCAATGAGCCGGTTGAGTCGGTCGCGGATTTTTAGGATCTCCTGGGCAACGATCCGTATGTCGGATGCTTGACCGCCTGCCCCGCCGCTTGGCTGGTGTATGAGAAACCGCGTGTTCGGCAATGCCAATCGATCCTTCTTGTCGGCGCCAAACAGAATAGGCACGGCGATGCTGGCGACCCACCCTGCGCCGATCGCGATGATGCGCGCGTCGACAAAGCGCATCATGTCATAAATAGCCAGGCCGGACTCGACGTGCCCGCCATTTGACGTGATGATCACGCGGATCGGGTCGTGCGATTCCGCGTCAAGCACGAGCAGTTGCGATATGACCCGTTCGGCGAGTTCCTGATCGATCTCGCCGTTGACCAGGATAGTCCGAACCTTTAGCAGACGCGCGACCAAGTTCTCCTCGGCGGGCGTTCGTTCTTCAATCACGTTCCATGCCATGTGCAGTTCCCTCTCAAGTCGGCAAAACAGCGGGTATTGTGCCACGCCGACGAAAACGCAATCAAGATTCCGACGAAACCCGGGCCAATTGCAAAGCACCGGGCCCAGTGGTAACATACCCGGACCCGTGAAAAAGGGCACGGGGTCGTAGTCGGCGTTGGACGCGCTAGAAAGTTGCCCGGGGGATCTACCATGCGATTAACCGTCTTGGGCGCCAATTACATTGGGCTTGTTGTGGGCACGGGGCTTGCCGAGAAGGGCCATTTCGTAACGTGCGTCGATCGAGACGAAACCTGTATTCGGGCACTGGCCAACGGAGAGTTGCCGCTGTACGAACCCGGGCTGGAGGAATTGGTGGTTCGCAACGCCGAAGAGGAACGGCTGGCGTTTAGCACCGATTTAGCGCAAGCGGTGGCGGACTCGCTGATGGTTTTTCTGTGTCTCGAGACCCCGGTGGCAGAAGACGGCGCGCCCGATCTGACGGGGCTTTGGGGTACCGTCGAGGAAATCGGCCGGGCTATCACAGGCTACCGCATCATCGTCAACACCTGCATTTGTCCCGTGGGCACTGCCGAAAAGATACGCGACACCATCGCGGGGCTGACGCCGCATGAGTTTGACGTGGTAGTCAACCCGGAATTTATCAAGAAGGGGAACGCCATCGATGATTTTATGCGCCCGGATCGCGTGGTGGTCGGGTGTGAAGACATTCGCGTCGAGGAGATTATGAAAGAGCTTTACGCGCCGTTCCTGCGCACCGGCAAGCCGCTGCTCTCTATGGATCTCCGGAGCGCCGAAATGGTTCGGCTCGCCGTAAACGCCATGCTCGCCTCACGCATCTCGATGATGAACGAGTTGGCGCAGCTTTGCGAGGCCTACGGCGCGGAGATCAACGCGGTTCGCGAAAGCATGGCGTTCGACAGCCGAATCGGTTCCGGCTACTTGTTCCCGGGCATCGGATTCGGGGGCTCGGCACTCCCCCGGTGTTTGGCGGCCATGGCGCGACTGGGCAAAGAGAAAGGGATAGACTGTACCCTAATCGAGGCGGCCGCGACGGTGAATGAGCGGCACGAGCGCGCCTTTATCCGGCGCGTGCTCGAGTATTATGGGAACGAGATCGCGGAGAAACGGATCGCCGTTTGGGGCGCGAGTTACAAATCCCGGACGGACGACGTCCGGGGGGCGCCGGCCCTGAACGTGATTGACGCGTTGCTCGATGCCGGGGCCGCCGTGGCCGTGTACGATCCCGTGGCGCTAAAGAAACTCCACGCGATATACGGCGATAGGGTGACGTTCGCTTCGAAGAACTACGATGCCGCGGAGCGCGCAGACGGGTTGGTCATCGTGACGGAGTGGAACGAGTTTCACCGGCCGAATTTCGAACGGTTGGCGAGTCTTATGCGGGAGAAGGTCATTTTCGACGGCCGCAATTTGTATAGTCCGAAGCTCCTGGCCGAGAACGGATTCCGCTATTTCAGCGTGGGAAGAGCCAGCGTCTGAAATGAACCAGTCATTCGGGGACACCAAAACGGCCCGATTCGTCCGAGGCGGGCTTGCGGCAACCACGGCCCTGGTCGTGCTGACCATGTTCCCGTACACGATCCAACCCACGGTGCATATCAAGGAGCTCCTCTATACGCTTGCGGGCGCGTTATTTGCCGCCGTGGTGGTCGTGGATTCCATGCGGCGCGGGGCGCCGCTGCGGCGTCCATCGGGCCTCCAGTGCCTGTGGCTTGTGTTCTGGTTGCTTAACGTAATCGCGGGCTTGCACTCGTCTTTCGCGTCCCACAGTCTCTTGGAAATCCAGAAGCTGACCAGCCTTCTGCTTCTGTACTTCGTTGCCGCGCAGGTGTACGGTGAGCCGGAACAGGTGCAGCGTCTCCTGGCGGTTACATGCGCGGCAGTCGCGTTATCTTCTGCCTATGCGCTGTGCCAATACCTGAACCTGGATCCATTTCCGTGGGCGGATCGGACGAGCGAGGTCTACGCGGGCCTGCCCGGAACGTTCGGCAATCCCAACTACGCGGCCCACACGCTGGTGCTGTGCGTGATCATGGCCGTCTATCTCGGAACGACGAGCAAGTACCGGTGGTGTCTGGCGCTGACGCCGGTTTTTCTGACGCACTTGTATTGCACGAGCCAACGAGGCGGCCCCTTAGCGCTGGGTTCGGCGGTTGTGTTGTGGGTAGCGGCCAGGCTGATTGGCCGCGTCGTGAAGCGGCCGGGCCGGGCCGTCGTCGCGACGGCCATTGTCCTTGTCGCACTGGCCGCAGCGACCGCGGCCGGCGCAATGGCCTTGACAAAACTGCGGACGGGCAACCCGTTTCCCTTCGGCGAGTCGCTCCACGTGCGGTATCATTCCTATTACAGTGTTTCCCGCATGATCCTCGCGCGCCCGATGCTAGGCTACGGCCCCGGCAATTACCGAATCGAGAACGTCCGGTTCTGGACCCCGTATGAGCAGCGCTGGTTCGCCGATACGCAACAGATGAACGCGCACGTGCATAACGACATTCTCGAGGCGGCGGCCGACGCGGGACTTCTCGCCGCCGGCCTATACGCGGCGTTTTTCGTTCTGGCGGTGGGCCGCGCCTTGCTCATGGCGTTTGGGGCCGCGGACGGCCACCGGCGTCGGCTGGGGTGGGCGCTCGCCGTGTTGTTTTTCACCTACCTGGTCGATGGCGCGTTCGGGTTCAACTTCCGCGTGGCCCCGTCGGCGCTCGTACTGATGCTGCTGGCGGGCGCCCTTGACGGACTCGATGCGGCGGTGCGTCCCGCCGCGGCAAAAGCCGGCCGGCGCGCGATACGGATTGCATGGCGCTTTGCATTGGTGGTCGTTGGGCTCGCAACCGTAGTGTTCAATGCGCGGGTATTCGCGTCGGAATACTGGTACTACTGGGGCAGCAGCGCGGCACATCACGGTAACCTCGGCCCTGCGCAGGCGTGGCTGGCCAAAGGTGCCCGGTTGGCGCCGTGGAACTGGGAATTCGGCCGACAACAAGGACTCGCATACGCGAGACAAGGACGTTTCGCGGAGGCCGTCGGGGCATTTGACGTTTCCCTCGAAAAGAACCCGTACTTTATTCCTACGTTGGCGCAAGCGGCGCGGACCTACCTGGCCCTGGGATTCAACAAGAGAACGGCGGGAGCTACTCTGGACGCGCAGCGTGCGGCCATCGATGAGGCGGAGCGGCTAGGCCTGCGCCTGCTCGAGTTGTGTAACGCCTTGCCGGTTGCGGAAGAAATTGTCGGGCGTACGGCGGCGTTTCGGACGCTGCTGCTCGAGCAGGAGGGCGCACCGGCCGAGGCCATCCGCGCCGAATGGCAAAGGGCCGAGACCCACCTGGCCCGGGCCATCGAACTGGGTGCCGGCAACCTGGCCTCGCTCTACTGCGCTATTGCCGAAGCGCGAAACGGGCAAGACGACGTTGCCGGGGCCGAGCAGGCCTATCGCAGCGCGGCCCAGGCGGAGCCCGCGCGCGGCGAGACGTGGCGTCTCTTCAGCGCATTCGCCGAGAGGGCGGGCCGCCACGCCGCCTTTCTCGACGAAGCCGCGCGCCAGATGCGCCGACTCGAGGAGGCGGGCGCGGATGAGGGCGCCTTGGCGGCGTTGTGCCTATGGCGGGCCAGAATCCTGTGGCAAGAAGGCGATGCCGACCAGGCGGCGCAGGCGTTCCGGCGGAGCGTCCTGGCGAATCCACTGGTGCCGAGCGCCTGGAACGATTACTATCGGTTTGCGCGAACGTCGGATCGCGTTGACGCGTTCCGCCGGACGGTGCTCGAGGCGGCGGCCGAGGCCGAGGCCAAGGGCAAATCCGTATTGCCTGGTGTACAGGCGGCGGCGCTCGTAATTAAGGGCGGAAAGGCAGGCCCGGCCAATGCGGCGGCGCTGCTGCTCGATGCACTGGAAAAACGGGCCGAATCGGAAAGCGGCGTGCCTCCGCTGGTTGCACTGGGCTGGGCGGCGGATCTGCTCGGGGCCGAACTCGAGCAGGCTGGACCTCAATTGGCGCGCCGGGGCGAGGCGCTATTGGACCTTGGCAAGGTCATGGACGATTTGGGGCAACTGGCGCCCGCGCAGACTGCCATAGCCGCAGCCATACCGCTGCTGCCGCCAACGGAGACGCCGGCCGCGGTTGCGCATTGGGCCGATATCCTTGTGCGGATGGGCCAACACGAACAAGCCATCGAAACCCTCCGCAACATTGTCGAAAGCGCACCGTTGGATCCGAATCTGCGCCTAACGTTCGCGCGCACGCTGGCGCGCGCCGGCAGGATCGACGAGGCGAAGGCCCAGTACGGGCACATTCTCAACATGCCGGGCATAAAACCGGAAGCGCAACGAATGCTCGAGCGCGAACACGCTGCCCTTTGAAGCCTTAATGTGGAGTTTTCGTCGTGAGGCGGTGTTTCCTTTTGATTCTGATGGGCGCGGTGACGGGGCTTTTCCTGTTGCTGGGATTGCGTCACGGACAAAACGCCATACCGAGCCCCAAGCCCGAGAAGATTCGGAGTGTCGTTCTGATCGTTGTCGATGCGCTACGTGCGGATCGCGTGTTCGCGGAACGAAACGGGGCGCCGCTCATGCCCAATCTCGCGCGCCTGGCCGGGCACTCGTGGACGTTTGAGAGCGCAACGTCGCAGGCGGCGTGGACGAAGCCGTCGATGGCCTCGCTTCTGACGTCGTTGTATCCGGCCACGCACGGAATTGAGTTCGGCGTCGCGGAACGGTTTTTCGAGCATCAAGACATGACCGTCGACAAGCTGCCAGAAGCGATCGGGTCTGCCGCAACCTATTTCAAAAACAACGGTTATAGGACGGGGTGTATTCAGACGAACCGCCACCTGGCCGCCGAATTCGGATTCGCCCAAGGCTTTGACGCCTACTGGTTCAAGGACGACGCACCGGCAAATGTCGTGACCTCGGCGGCGATCGAGGCCCTGCGCGGAATGGGCGAGCCGTTCTTCCTATACGTGCACTATCTCGATCCACACGCTCCCTACGCGCCCCCGGCCGACGGCCAGGATCGGCTTGGCGCGCCGCCGCCGATCACGGAGAAGGATCGAGAACTGCTCGACGACTACGACGGATACTACCTTGATGAGGCCCTCCACAAGCTGGGTCTCCGGGAACAACGCGAGCGGGCCGAATTGACGGCCGCAGGCAGGGCGCGCGTCCGGTGGTTGTACGACGGCGAGTTGAGATTCGTCGACGATGAACTTGGGCGGCTGGTTGAATACGTCGAGACGGCGCATCCCGAGTGTGTCATTGTCGTTACGGCCGACCACGGCGAAGAACTCTGGGATCACGGCTCGGTGGGTCACAGCAAGACGTTGTATCAGGAACTGATTCACGTTCCCTTAATCATGCGGCTACCCTCGCTGCCGCCCCGGAGCTTCCTACCGCCCGCCGCGAGCGTGGACGTGCTGCCCTCCGTGTCAAGTTACCTCGGCCTCGGGCCCAATCCCGATTGGCAAGGCCGTGACCTACTTGGGCCAACGCCCACGGACGGCGAGGCTCCCCAAGCGGTGTTCGCGGAGACCCGGGGCGCCCTCGAAGCCGCCAATCTCCATCTCGAGGCCGTCATACTGCACGACCAAAAACTTACCGTGGACAGGAAAACGGGCACAATCGAGCTGTACGACCTCGCCGAAGATCCGCTCGAGCGCAACAACCAAGCGATCGAGGATACAGAAACCGTAAAGCGTCTGCTCAGCCTATTGGACGCCCATATCGAGCGATGCAGACGCCATCCCAAGCACGCCGTCCAGCCGGAAAAAGCCATCCTCGACGCCGAAACCATCGAGCGTCTCCGGAAACTAGGCTACCTCAGAGAGGAATAGCCGCCGAGGAGAAGCGGCCGGCGGCCAAGCGGTCAGCGTTCAACTCCGGTGAATGGGCGTTAAATCACTGCGCTGCGCCGTCAGCGGCTGAGTTTTGTCAACGTCGCGGCGGAAGTGTTACGATTCCGCCATGTTGTTCCGACGCAAAAGGAAACGGCGCGGGTTGGTGATCGGGCTCGACGGTGTTCCGAAGGAACTGGTCGAGCGTTTGGCAGACGACGACGTCATCCCCTACTTGGCCACGTTTCTGCGCTCGGGCACGCTCCATCAAACGACGTCGGCGTTGCCTGAAATATCGAGCGTCAATTGGGCAAGTTTCATGACCGGCGCCAATCCGGGCGGCCACGGTATATTCGGGTTCACGGACCTCGACTGCAGCTCGTACGCCCTGCGATTCCCCTCGTTCCCCGATCTTAAAACCGACACCCTATGGGATAGGCTGGGCCGCGCCGGCAAACGCTGTCTCGTGCTGAATCAGCCCGGCTGCTATCCGGCAAGAACCATCCCCGGCGTTCTTGTGTCCGGTTTCGTGGCCGTCGACCTCGCCCGGGCGGTTGCGCCCCGCCAACACGCCGAGGTCTTGCAGCGAATGGACTACCGGATTGACGTTAACACCCAGCACTGCAAAGGAGACTCGGATGCGCTGTTTCGGGAACTCGAGGCGTGTCTCGACAGTCGTGAACGTGCCGCGGGATACCTCTTTGGCCTCGAGGACTGGGATTTCGCGGAGGTCGTGATCACCGGCACCGATCGCCTGCAACACTTTCTATGGACTTCGTGCGACGGCAACGGCCCTGAACGCGCCCGCGCGATGGCCTATTACCGGAAATGCGACGCGCTCATCCGGAGACTCGTCGAGCAATTCTATGGGAGCGACGACCCCGAGGGCCTCTTTCTCCTCTCCGATCACGGGTTTACGCACGTGGCCAAGCAGTTCATGCTCAACGCGTGGCTGCGCCGCGAAGGATACCTCTCCTTCGAGAAAGAGCCGCCCGAGTCCTATGCAGACATCGCGCCATCGAGTCAAGCCTTTGCAATGGATCCCGGACGCATATACATCCACCGGAAAGGGCGGTACCCGAAAGGGCGCCTCGCGGGCGACGGCCCGCTCGAGGAGATCAAAGCAAAACTCGAAGCGCTCGAGTATGAAGGGAACAGGGTATTCGAGCGGGTGTGGCAACGCGACGAGATCTACACAGGCCCCGAAACGCCCAACGGCCCCGAACTCCTATGTACGCCGCGCCGCGGCATTGACGTAAAAGGCGGCATCAAGAATCCCCAACTGTACAACGACACGCATTTCACCGGGATGCACACTTGGGATAATGCGTTCTTCTGGGCCCAGCAAGACTACGGCCGCCTCGCCATCGCCGGTCTGGCGCCGCTCATCATCGAAGCCCTCCTCGCATAACGCCCGCAACAACCTGCGGCCCAAGCAACTCCCCAATAAAACCGCGTCCCATTGCCTGCCGCGTTGCGCGAACGTCATGGCGCGAAACGGATCGAGGCGGTAGTCTGTTTCTTCGAAACACACCCCCTACGATTGCGATCGCGTGTCAAAAGGCCACTGGGTGCCACTGGCGGCTTGCCCGCCAGTGTTGCTGGCGCCAGAGGTCGCCCCACGGGCAGACAAGCTGCCCGTGGCACCCACCGTTGAACGGCCGCGCAGGAGCAGCAATGCGGCAGCCAAGGCGACCATGGTCAAGATGTCGCCGTGGCTACGGCTGAACGGCGTGCGGCCATGGCCGACCCTACCCCGGGCACATGCCCGCGGCCGGGGCGGCGCGGTCCCGCGCCATCCTGTGACGCTCTCGCCCAGAAGACTTTCCCCGCAGTCGTTCCGCGAGCGCACCCAATAGTAATGCGTGCCGGATCCTACGGTCGTATCGGTGTATTGGGTTGCAGTGACCCAACCGGTGATGGCCTGGGCCGATGCCGCGTCGTTGGCCGCGCTGCGAAGCACTTGATACGCGTCCGCGCCCGATACGGCCGCCCACGTCACGGTGACGGAATCGACAGAGGTCCCCTGGGAAGCCATGACGGAGACGGGGGACGCCGGGAAGACGCAGTCGGGGTCCGCCGCATCGAGGGGATCCGAACCGTAGGCGATCTCGACGTCGTCGTTGAGTCCGTCGCCGTCCGTGTCCGCGGCGTTCGGGTCGGTGCCCAGGGCGGCCTCTTCGGCGTCGGTGAGGCCGTCGCCGTCGGCGTCATTGTCCGAGGCAAGTTGCGTCAACTGAAACAATACCGTGCTGGTCTCGCCCGCGGCCGCCTCGACGTTGAACTTCGATGCCGTCGCGTAGTCCGGCGCGACGGCCGTTACCTGCGCATAGGTTTGGGCCGGAACGCTGGCGAACGTGTATACCCCGTTCGTGTTGCTGGACATGGACAGCCCCGGCGCCAACGTGATCGTGGCGTTTAGGATACGATTCAGCGATGCCGCGTCCCACGTCGTACACACGACCGTGGCGGAGAGTATGGCGCCGCTTTTCTCGAGCACGGTATTGATTTCGGCCGGGCCGTCTACCCGCGCCTCGGCGTTCTCGACGGTGGCTGTATCGAGATCCCAGTCGTTGTTGTCCATCACGATGGCCTCGTCGCCCTCATTCTGAACGGCCATGCCCGTGCCCAAAAATGTGTTGTAGCCGCTGTTCGGGTCGTCTTGCGTTCCGAGGCCGCTTTTGCCGACATCGCGCTTCAGGCTCCTACCCGCCCTGAAAACGATGCCATACTCCCCCCAATCATCGAAGACACAGCGACGGACGGTCGGGGCTTCATCCCATATCTCGATGCCGAGCGCCAGACTTGCGAACCGGCAGTCTGCGATCAACGACGCGCTCGGCGCCGTCCCTTCCACGACGATGCCCGTAGCGTCGCGGTTGGTGTTTCCTATGAACGCGACGCCCTGTACGACCATAGCCACGTCGAACATGTCCAAAAGAACCGTTCCCGCAGCGTCCCCCTCGGCCTGCCGCACCTCGAGGTTCCGCACCGCAGTTGAGTCGCCCCCGGCAATCAAAAAGGGGCCAAAACCTTCGATGACGACCTCGCCCGTTCTCGAGCCGACAACGGATACGCCGGCCGGAAGCGTGAGGCCGTCCTCGTAATACTGCCCGGGCAACAGCACCAGCTTCACGGGGCTGCTCAGGGGAAGCTGTTCGAGGGCGTAAGCGATGGTTTGCCACGGATAGGCCCGGTTCGCGCCATGGTCGGCGACGTCCTCGCCCGCCTCGGACGAGACAAAGTAGGTGCCCACGGGACTATCGAGATCGGTGGGGTCGGCGTGCTCCAAATACTCCTCGAGGTTCGTCAGTTCATCGCCGTCACTGTCGGCAACCGCGTCTTCGGGATCGAGCAAGTCGAGATTATAAAGCGCCTCGAATCCGTCGGGCATGCCGTCGTCATCGGTGTCTGGGTCATTCGGGTTCGAGTGCCAACGGTTTTCCTCATCCCAATTCGGCAGTCCGTCGCCATCCGCATCGGCTTCCCGATCTTCGCTGCACACGCCATCGTGCTCGATCGTCACCCCGAACGTTTCCAACATCGGGATATCATTGCACAGGGCAACCTGGCTAAGCGGGTTATCGGCCAGATAGACCGCATCGCCGCTGCCCAGGCCGACGTTCGCCACCAAAGCGCCCACGTCGGATACCTGATTGGACTCGAGGTGAAGCGCGGATAGCGCCGCCAGCCAGGCCAATGGGGCCAGATCGCTGAACGCATTATTCGATAAGTCCAGCGTGGTCAGTTCGAGGCAGTGTTCGAGCCCGCCGAGATCGCGGATGCCGCGGGCCGATGCATCCAGGGCCGTGAAACCGACGCCGACCAGGTCGGTGTCCAGGATGGGGCCCGTGAGCACAACGATAGTCTCACGGACTGCGGCCTCGAGGTTCGCGTCCGCGAAGTGCACCACGCCTGGAAAATCCTCAGGGTCGAGCGGGTCGGTGCGCGCGTCGGCCTCCTCTTTGTCCGTGAAACCGTCCGCGTCCGAATCCGTATCGAGCGGGTCCGTGCCGTAGACGTTGACCTCCCGGCCGTCGTTCACGCCGTCGTCATCGGTGTCGCGGTCGAGCGCGTCCGTGCCGTGTATCGTCACCTCGTCCCCGTCGCTCAATCCGTCGGTGTCCGTATCGCGCCGGTTCGGGTCGGTGCCGTATATGGCGGTTTCCTCACCGTCGGTTAGGCCGTCGGCGTCGGTGTCCAGGTTCGAGACGGCAAACGAGGCGCTGGGGCCGGCGCTGGCCGCCACGTTGGCTGCCGCGTCGCTGGCCGTGCCCGCCGCGATTGTGATGCCAAGGGTCCCGTCGCCTGAAATGCCCGAGAGCGTCACGGTGCGCGCCGAAAGACCCGAGCCGGACACCGAGACCGCACCCGTGGCCGTGCCCGAGGCGTCAAGAGTGACGTCGCCGCCTGCAAGGGTCACGGCGTCCGCGCCTGCATAGGTCACCGAGTACGATACAGGCCCGCTTCGGGTTAGGGTGTTCGAGGGGGCCCCAATCGAAAGCGTCGGCGCCGCGCGATCGAGCGTGACGCTGTTGTCTGTGCTCGTTGAAGCGTTGTTGCCGTAGCCGATTAGGCTTTCGCAGACGCCAGCGGGCACGGTGGCCAGAAGCGAGCCATCGGTGTCGGCGGCCGTCACGCCTACCGTGTAATTCGCATCGCCGCCGGCAACTTCCACCGTCGCGCCGGTCGCTGTCCCCCCAATGACCACATCCCCTACGTCGAAACCGGTTACGGGTTCACTGAACATGACATCGAAGGTGATGGGCAGCGTGTTCGTTGGGTCGGCTTGGCCGCCAGACTGCTCGACCGTCACTTCAGGCGGGGCGGGCGCGGCATACCAGACGTCGTCCAGCGTCGCGCCGCCGAAGGCCCTACCGCCCAGGACCCACATGCGGCTGTCATGGACTACGGAGGCGTGGCCGCTCCTTGCTTGCCAATCGGTTGCCGGGTCTGCTTCGAACCAGGTGACGCCGTCGGCCGAGTACCACGCATCGTTCGCATACCCGCCGGGGCCGCCGCCGAGCACCCAGATGCGCGCATCGTAGGCCAGCGAGGTGTGTTCGGATCGCGCGGGCCACGGGGCCGCATCGGTCGCCTGAACCCACGTAGCGCCGTCCGCGGAATACCACAGGTCGTGCATGTACACGTCATCGTATCCGGGGAACCCCGCCGTGCCGCCGACGACCCACATCTTGCCGTTGTGGACCACGGATGCGTGGCCGTGGCGGGCGGGCCAGGGCGCGGCAGTCGTCGCCGGCAACCAGGTAGCGCCGTCCGTCGAGTAGAACACGTCGTTCGCCGAGTACGATTCGTAGTAATAGTCGTCATAGTAATAATTGCCGCCGATGAGCCACATTTTGCCTTCGTAGGCAAGGGCGGTGTGACCCCAACGATCGCCCCAATCCGTCCATTCGGCCACCTGGGTCCATGTCTCGCCGTCGGCCGACCACCAGACGTCCGAGAAAAACGGGCTGTAATCGTAGTCTCGGCCGCCCATGACCCAGATCTTCCCGTCGTACGAGACGGCCGCGTGATCTTTCCGGGCGAGCCAGGGGGCGCCGTCCGTCGCGCGGATCCAGGTGAGGCCGTCGGTCGAGTGCCACACGTCGTTGCGGACGGAGGCGCCGTCATGGCCGCCGATTACCCATAGTTTCCCGTCATGGGCCACAGCGGCGTGGCCGTGCCGGTTGGCCCACGGCGCCCCGCCAACGGGCTGTTCCCATGAGATTCCGTCGGCCGACGCCCACACGTCATTTGCGTATCCATAAGAGGCGGCATACCCCCCGATTATCCAAAGCTTGTCATTGTGTACGACGGACCTGTGGCCACTGCGGGCCGTCCAGGATGGGGCATCGGTCTCCTGCGTCCAGGCGACGCCATCCACCGACGTCCAAACATCGCTGAACGAGGAGCCTGTCCAGTAATCGTAGCCACCGGTGATCCAAATCTTGCCGTTGCGTACGACAGAGGTGTGGCTGGAGCGCACCGTCCAGGGCGCCCCGGCCGTTTCCCGTGTCCACGCAACGCCGTCCACCGACGACCACACGTCGCTGAACATGGTGTAAGTGTATTCATCATATCCGCCCATCACCCAAATCTTGCCGTCGTACGCGACGGACGCATGCGAATGACGAGCCGCCCATGGGGCCGCGGCCGTTTCCTGTGTCCATGCAACACCGTCCACCGACGACCACACGTCGTTGACGCTCGTCGACGGCGACACGGGGTCGACGTTTCCGCCGATGACCCAGATCCTGCCGTCGTGCACCACGGACCTGTGGGCGAAACGGGCCGTCCACGGCGCGGCGGCCGTCTCCTGCGTCCACGTAACACCATCGACGGAGGACCACACGTCGTCGAAAAGGATAGGAAGGGGGTCCAGCGCCATTCCGCCGATGACCCAGAGCTTGCCGTTATGGACAACAGACGCGTGTTCAAAGCGACCTGCCCAAGGCGCGCCGGTCGTTACGGGCGTCCAGGCGACGCCATCTACCGAAGACCAGACGTCGTTGTGAAACCTGTAAGCACCAGCACCGTATCCATAACCTCCTATAATCCAGATCTTGCCGTCGTAAACTACTGACGAGTGGGCGGTGCGCGCCGGCCACGGTGGCACGTTCGTGGCCTGCGTCCACCAGTTCCAAACCGACGGATC